>Ga0209164_1000420_pt1 | contig 104872 bp, 88 predicted proteins | sample MTBNYHSulfiMetaG_FD_187458 | JGI IMG/M metagenome (GOLD analysis project Ga0209164, IMG submission 187458) | Enrichment culture microbial communities from rom New York Harbor, USA that are MTBE-degrading - MTBE-NYH (New York Harbor Sulfidogenic)... | ecosystem: Environmental > Aquatic > Marine...
GGATTGGGCTTCCTTCAGACCCCGCCTCACGACGACGCCCTTGCCCTTCTCCTAACCTTCGGCTCCGCGAACACCTGGTGGGAGGACTTTCACCTCCCCAGTTCTGTGCCATGCCCGGCACACACGAAAAGGGTAACTTGCGCCCGCTTTTCAGGGCGTCAAGTTCACCCGCTTGTTCGCGGAACTGGAATCGTCGACTTTCATCCAGGCCGGAAACCCTAACCCCGTAGCATTTGCATATAGGGTTTCAGGAGCAATGTCGATTTCTTCACCCCAGGTCAACGTACCAAGCTCCTCGTTGACTGAAAAGGCCTTAAAAAACTCTAAGTCATTGAAACGATGAAATATACCTCCTTTTTTCAAGTAGGTCGAAAAATCAATAATCCCTTGCTTTCCGTCATCGAACTCAATTTCAATACAATAGCCGCCTTTATATGTGGCTGAAATAACGTCATGAATCATGACTTTACTCCTTTCTTAGGGTAATGGATCGATCTTTTCCAAAGGATTCTGATTTCTGGCCTTTTCCCAGTTTGACATCAACTCTTCGCGATGCTGGGAAGCCCACTCCACAACCAGACCAAGCGCTCGTGGTGGAAGTTTCCCATCGAGCAGTCGCAGGGTTTCAATCTCCAGAGCAGCCTTATGGCTTCCATATCGCGCGTGGAAATGAGGCGGGTTGTGTTCATCCCAAAACATGGCAATGATAATCCCATAGAAACGTGATATCTCTGGCATAAAATTCACTCCCTTCAGGTGCACCTTTTCCCGCAAACGGCAAAGTTCACCGCCTGGCAAAGGAGCGCAGCGGATTTGCAGTGCGGCGCAGTGCGTAGCATTTTTCAGAAACCTTCGAAAAACTCTTCATCAACAATGAATGTTGGTTTCAGACCGAGTTCCATTTTCTCCAACAATTCTATCAATTGGTCTCCGTCAATAAGTTCAATCGGTTTGAGGCCAGGGTCCTGAGCAAGGGACTTAGCATCAGAAGTAAAATATCCAGTCGTAATCATTATCCCTTTATCAACGCTACTCGGAATGCTTCCCCGAAAAGTTGAAATAGCACTCGATACAACAGCCTGATCGTAACGCTTACATTGAAAAGCTACACGAAAGCTTACAAATGGGTTTATCTTCAAGATACCCATACCGTCAATTCCCTTATCCTTCGGCCCCCCGGTTACTTCGAGCTTTTCAAAACCGTACTCTCTGAGAAGTCGTTTACTGAAATGCTCAAACCCTGATGGCGAGAGTGTTTTCAGTTTCTCAATAAGTCTTTCCTTGTAGCCTATTTCAGGTTCCTCGGCAATTTCCTCATCACTCTCGGCCAGCATATTGCCATCAGTTTCGCTCTTTTTCTTATGTAATAAATGCTGTTCCCTAAAAATGTTAATCCCTTCCCCATGGCTGAGAGAGGTCGAAGTCCCTTTTTCAGTCAAGGTCCAAACCCCACGTTGCGATGATGCAAGCAAGCCTGCCCAAACCAAGTATTGACGTGCAAAATGAATTTGGTTGTTAAATCGCAATCCTCCGCTCTTAAGCTTTTCTTGCTGAACCGATTCCGGTACATTTTCATTTTCCGCTATCGTCGCAATCACTTCCGACGCCGATCCTGAGCCCCCCAACTGCTTCAGCGCAGTCAGCAATGGGTTGAACCATTTCACAAATTCCGGGCCTCTTGCCTTCAACTTCCGTTTCTCCTTATGCGAACGCCGAGCATCAGCGGGCGCATGCTTTTCGGCGATCCGCTGGATGCCATGGTTATCTGCATCGATGCTATCAATTTTGTCGGTTGTGAGTGCCTGTCGCTTTTTTTTCCTATTTTCGTAGATTTGTCTGCCGTGTCCATCTGTACTACTTAATTATGGTTGAGCCCCCTCATCCCCCAAGTTTCACTTTTAACTTTACTATTTCGGTAGCGTAAGATTCCCTCGTCACAGTAGAGTAAAAACTATAATGCACAGTTACACCGTAGATGCCTGGCTCGGCATTGGCTGAGGCTTCTATGCAATAGTCGATAGTAATACCAGACCCGAGCCCAGCTTTGACAGTTTCGGTGCTATACTTCAGGGCTGCCGGGACTTGAGATTTTGTAACTTGATAAGTTGCCATACCGGCAAATCCGCCGATGCTTTTGAAAACGTAGCTTCCGCATTTCCTTTCCCCCGCTTTCAATTCAAGATATGTTGAGGAGTTTGGGACATTTTCGGCCTCGGATGGTTTCTTTTCCTGCCCATAAGCCGTCACGGCAATAAACATGAAAATAGACAAAAACACATACATGATTTGAGTTGTTTTATTCATCAGCAATCCCTCATCTTGGTGGTAATAACAGATAACAGTCTGAATAGATGGAAACTATTCCACTTATTGCCTTTATATCGTGGAATATTTTCTATGTATTATCATATTACAAGGAAAAAATGGAAAAAAAGGTGTTGATTATTCCATCTATCACATGGTAACGTCAATAGCATGGAAAGCCCAAGCAAATTCCGCCCGGATCCGAACCTCCGGCTTATGGATCAGGTCCGGCAGGTCCTGCGCTACCACCACTACGCTTATCGCACGGAACAAACCTACTGCGACTGGATCATGCGCTATATTCGATACCACGGGGCCAAAACCCACCCCCGGAATATGGGGAAAAAGGAGATTGAAGCCTTCCTGTCCCACTTAGCCGTTCAACAACATGTCGCTGCATCCACCCAGCGCCAGGCCCTCAATGCCATTGTTTTCCTTTACAAGAAAGTGCTCGATATCCCTGTCGACGAAAAACTCGAGCCTGTTCGCGCCAAGAGGCCCCCGCGTCCTCCGGTGGTCATGTCCCAAAATGAGGTGGCCCGAGTTTTGGGACATATGCAGGGCCTCCACCTCATTATGGCAAAGCTCCTGTATGGAAGCGGCCTCAGGCTCATGGAGTGTATCCGCCTGCGCGTCGGCGATCTGGACTTTGAACGCAGGTTTATTTATGTTCGAGCCGGCAAAGGCGGCAAGGACCGGACCACCCTGTTCCCGGAATCCCTTCACTCCGTTATGAAAAACCAGGTGGACACGGTGCAAAAGATTCACCAGCAGGACCTGGCGGACGGGTATGGCGAGGTCCATCTGCCGGACGCCCTTGCCCGCAAATATCCCCGTGCCGCCACATCCTTCGGCTGGCAATATGTATTTCCATCAAAGTCCCGCAGCACAGACCCCCGCTCAAATAAAACTCTGCGCCACCATGTGCTTGAGTCCGGGCTCCAAAAAGCGGTGAAGGCCGCGGTAGCAAAGGCGGGAATTACAAAACCTGTCGGCTGTCATACGTTTCGGCATTGTTTCGCCACCCACCTGCTTGAAAACGGGGTCAACATCCGGGTCGTTCAGGAATTGATGGGCCACGCCGATGTGAAGACGACCGAGATTTATACCCATGTCATGCAAAAAGACATTTCCGTGGTTCGAAGCCCTCTGGACGGGCTTGAGTGAGTCTGCTTCGTGTCCATAACCCGGGTGCGCCTGGTTGGCTGTCACGCCGGCACCGTATGAAATCCGCAGAGGGGTGTATGTGTGATGCGTATTTTTCTCCCGACAGGAAAAAACGCTCCTGTCAGGAGCTGAGTGGGCACATTTTGAGGTGCGGCTCCAGGGGAATTCGGCTCATGGCTGACGGCCCATAGCTATCGGCTTTTTGATTTCGTAGGATAGCAATGAGAAATCATATGGAAACGACTATGAAAGTCAAGGGAAATCATGGCAGTACGGAAAAGGTGTCTGGGTTGGCTCGCATCCAAGGCCGTATAACGGTCGTTGCAATTTTTTGGGATTTAAGGTAGCTTGCCTGCACCATTGACAGAGGGCCATTCGAGATCATTCACCCGTCATATGACGAGACGTGGGCAAACGCTGAGGGTTATGAAATGAAAGAAGAGCCGGTGTTTTTCAAATCGCAGGGGTTGAAGATAGAGGGGCTGATCAGTGAAGGCCAGGGCTCGAGAGGCGTGGTCGTGACGCATCCCCATCCGCTTTATGGCGGGGAGATGCATAACAACGTGGTGGAATCGATCATCAGGGCTTACGGGGAGAAGGCGTATTCGACGCTGCGATTCAATTTCAGGGGCGCCGGCAGGAGCGAGGGGGCCTACGATGACGGGAGCGGGGAGCAGGAAGATGTGACGGCAGCAGTGGCTTACCTGGTTCAAATGGGAAAGATGCCCATTGATCTGGCCGGGTACTCCTTTGGGGCCTGGGTCAATGCGCAGTGTATCGACCGACTGAGCGATGTCGGGCGAATGGTCATGGTCTCTCCGCCTGTCAACTTCATGGATTTTTCCTTTTTCAGTCGGTGTCCGAGGCTCCGGCTGGTGATCGGCGGGTCCGACGACGACATCGGGCCGCCTGACATGATCAGGAATATGATCCCAGTGTGGAACCCGGAATCGGCATTCAAGGTGATCGGCGGCGCTGATCATTTCTACTGGGGCAAGACTCACGAGATCGAGACGATGATCAAGGAGCTGATTGAGTTGGAAGGGTAGGGACCATCGGTTTTGAATGAACATCGAACGTCCAACACCGAACATTGAATGGAAGAAGTGAAAACGGCGGGGCTGGTAAGGGAAGTATGAAGAACATAGCTTTTCTGAAAAATCCGATCCGGGAATATGCGTGGGGTTCCAGGACCGCCATACCGTCGCTCGTGGGCCTGCCGACGCCGTCGGCAAGGCCGGCGGCGGAACTCTGGTTAGGGGCACATCCCAGCGCCCCTTCGCAGGTGAGGGTGGAAGGCGGGTGGCAGGCCCTTGACAGGGTCATTGAAAGTGACCCGGCTTCCGTGCTGGGCAAAAGGGTTGCCGAAAGCTTCGCCAATACATTGCCGTTCCTCTTCAAGATCCTTGCGGCTGACCGCCCGCTCTCCATTCAGGTACACCCCGATCTCGCACAGGCGCGAGCCGGATTTGAGAGGGAGAATGGTCTCGGGATTCCCCTGGACGCACCTGAACGGAACTACAAGGATCCCCACCACAAACCTGAGGTCCTGTGCGCCATCACAGGGTTTGAGGCGCTCAAGGGATTTCGCCCTCCAGGCGAGCTGTTGCACCTGCTGGGCAGGGTCTGCGGCGAGACCCTCACCCATGAGCTCGCCCTGTTAGAAAATGCCCCTGACAGCTCCGGATTAAAGGCGTTTTTTACCTCGCTCCTTTTCATGAATCCTTCCCGTAGGAAACAGGTCATTGAATCCGGGGTAGGGTGTGCCAGACAATTTGTGGATCAGGACCGGGCGTTCTGGTGGATGATTGAGCTTGGCCGGGCCTATCCCGGCGATATCGGCGTGCTGGCTCCCCTTATCCTGAACCTGGTGATCTTGGAACCGGGGGAAGCGGTTTACAATCCGGCGGGTGAACTCCATACATATCTGAAAGGGGTGGGAGTGGAGCTGATGGCCAACTCCGACAATGTCGTCAGGGGGGGGTTGACCCCGAAACATGTGGACGCGCCTGAACTGCTCAGGATCGTGGATTTCAGCCTGTCGCCCGTCCGGAAGATCCCGTCGAAGCCTGTCACACCGGCCGAGCGCGTGTATGAGACCCCTGCGAAGGAGTTTCAGTTATCGGTGATTACCGTTTCTGACGGCATGCCTTTCAAAAGCGGGGATGACCGAAATGTGGAGATCCTGATCTGCATGGTCGGCAAGGCCCGCGTCAAAGGCCTGAGAAGCGGCCCGCTTGAAACCATGACGAGCGGCATATCCCTGTTCATCCCGTCGGCGGCCGGTCCATATTCGATTGAGGGAGAGGCGACCCTTTACAGGGCAACCGTCGGAAGGAATTCGTGAGACAGATGCATGCTGGACGCTGAACGGCAAATCCGGGGGAATTGGAGGTGTCGGATCCCGATGCTGTCGATCGACACAGCGCTGCGCTTAAAACGCCCTTTCATCGCATCACCGGGGGGTCTACGATGTCTGACGACACTCAGGGCTACTTCCCCTGAGCGCCAAAGGCGAATCCCCTTTCAATGGCCTTCTGATTCTCTTCGAAGAATTTCTCCTTTCCCTTGAGCGCAGCCTGCATTCCTTTCACGGTCTCTTCGAGGGACAACAGCCCCGTCCTGGCGCAGACCGTCCCGATCATGACCATATTTCCCCCACGCTCCGAGCCGGCTTCGCGTGCCAGGTCCAACGTCGGCACCGAGACGACCTCGATGTCCTTTCGGGCAGGCTTTTCGTCAAACAGGGAGGCGTTCAGAAAGACCATGCCTCCCTCAACGATGGTGGATTCAAACTTTGCCAGAGAGGGATAATTCATGGCGACCACAATATCCGGGTTGGACGCCACCGGCGAGGCGATCTTCCTGTCAGAGAGGGTGACTGTGCAGTTAGCGGTCCCCCCCCGCATTTCAGCGCCGTAAGAAGGAAAGTACGTTACATTGAGTCCCTTATGCATGGCCCCGTGGCTGAGCACATATCCCATCAGCAAGACACCCTGGCCGCCGAAGCCTGCAAACGTTGTTCTGGTGATCATTTTTTGTCCTCGTATCCGGTGGCATCTTTGATGACGCCCAATGGGTAAGTTTTGACCATCTCCTCGTTCACCCAGTCCCATGCGGCCTTTGGGGTGAGTTTCCAGTTTGTCGGGCATGGGGACAGGAGTTCCACCAGGGAAAAGCCCAGGTCGTCCAACTGGCACTGGAAGGCCTTCTTAATGGCCTTTTTGGCCTTGCGGATCTGTTTGATCGAACTCAGGGCGCAGCGTTCCACAAATACCACGCCGTCGCTGACCGCCAGCATGCGGGAGATGTCGATGGGTCTTCCGTGGAGACGCGGGTCCCTGCCGCCGGGGGCCGTGGTAGCATTCTGGCCCAGGACCGTCGTCGGGGCCATCTGACCGCCGGTCATGCCATAAATCGCGTTGTTGATAAATATGGCTGAGATTCGCTCGCCCCGGTTGGCCGCGTGAATGGTCTCGGCCGTGCCGATGGCAGCCAGGTCCCCGTCGCCCTGATAGGTGAGGACGAACTTGTCCGGGTGAACCCGCTTGATGCCCGTGGCAACGGCCAGGGCCCTTCCGTGCGGGGCTTCGACCATGTCGAAATTGAAGTAGTTATAGGCCAGAACCGCGCAGCCCACTGGCGGCACGCCAATGGTCTTGCCGCGAAGCCCCATTTCATCCAGACACTCGGCAACCAGCCTGTGGGCAACCGAGTGGCCGCACCCCGGGCAGTAGTGGGTTGGATTCTCCTTTAAGGATTCCGGTCTGCTGAATATCTTCGTGTATTCAATTTGCTCGCTCATACGTCAATCCTCCGGCCCACTGTTCCGTCGCCCTTTACGACCGATCGGATGAACTCTCCGATCTGGGCCGGGGTGGGAATGATGCCGCCCGGCAGGCCATGAAAATAGATTTCAGCCCTCTCACCCACAGACAGGATCACATCTTCCACCATCTGGCCCAGGCACAATTCAAAGACCGCAATCCTGGGGACCTGCCGGGAGAGTTCTCTGAGGGCAGGGAGGGGGAAGGGCCACAGGGTGATGGGCCTGAACAGGCCGGCACGGATCCCTTCGGCCGTGAGTTCTTCAATGGCGCTTTCAGCAATGCGCGCGGCCGTACCATATGCCACGACCACCACCTCGGCACCGTCCGTGTGTTTTGTCTCCCATCGCTGCTCTTCGGCGGTTATGCGGTCGTATTTCTCCTGAAGCCGAAGGTTATGCTGATACAGTTCACCCTGCTGCCCGAGAAGCATGGAAAACAAAGCCCTGGCTTCACGTCCTTCGCAACCGTCCAGGATCCAGTCTTTTTTGGGCAGGTCCTCCAGATCAATGAAATCGGGGAATACCACCGGTTCCATGACCTGGCCCATCAGGCCGTCGCCCAGGAGCATGACAGGATTGCGGTATTTGTCCGCCAGATCAAAGGCCACAAATGTCAAATCAGCCAATTCCTGTCCACCGGCGGGAGCCAGCACCGGGGTCCGGTAGTCGCCGTGGCCGCCGCCCCGGGTGGCCTGAAAATAGTCGGCGGCCGATGGCGCGATATTTCCGAGGCCGGGACCTCCCCGCATCATGTTGATGATAACCGCGGGTAGTTCCATGCCGGCCATGTAGGAGATCCCTTCCTGCTTGAGGGAGATCCCGGGCGATGACGAGGATGTCATGACCCTGCCCCCGGCAACCGAAGCGCCGAGAACCATATTGATGGAAGCCACTTCGCTCTCACCCTGGATAAAGGTGCCGCCCACATCCAGCATACGGGCGGAGAGATATTCCGGAAGCTCGTTTTGCGGCGTGATGGGATATCCGAAGTAGTAACGGCATCCGGCGCGTACGGCTGCTTCTCCCACCGTGTGGGAGCCGTTCATTAGCATTTTTTCACTTGGCACGATACACCTCAATCGCTACATCCGGGCAGACCGTGGCGCACTGGGCACACCCGACGCACCCCTTTTCGCCCTCATTGACGGTTTCCTTGAATCGAGCAGGAGCATAGCCCTTCTTGTTGAGTTCCTCATCAACTTCGATTCTGTTGTTGGGACAGGCCTCGATGCACATATGACACCCCTTGCACCTTTCCCTGTCGATAACAATCTTTCCTTTTTTTGGATTCTTCGCCATATCCTTTGTACCATTTCCCTGCAGATTGCCCGCACCCGGACGTCTTCAGCCCGTCTTAGGGAAACGGGACGTCCAGAATTCGGGAATTGCGAGTTGAGAGACCCGTGAAATCAAAGACAGACAGCCTTTGTCAAAGCGGGCACGGTGGTCCTTGCGGCCGGAACTCAGAGATCTCCGGAGAACGCCCCCTTCATGCAATCGAATGAAACGGAACATCCCCTGAGCGTCTCAATTGCCTTAAGGATTCATGCACCCTGCGTGAAACGGGGGAATTCATGATGAACGCCTAAAAACATTGAATATTATTTCCCGCTTTATATAGTGTCAAGAATTTTTTTTGCATTTTTCAAACTGTCCTTGCATCCTTAATCAGTTGCCCATCCCTTGAAAAGGCGTATCCAGCAGCCTTTTGTAGGGTTGGATTTTTCTGATCGTGTCCTGTATACTTTACAAATCTGCCGGCATGTGAAAGACTTGCTCGGATGTGGATGAACGCTTGAGCGTCCATGCGCATAAACCAGTTAAGGCATCCAGATTTATTCGGGTGAGGAGGTCGTGAACACCATGCGTTCGGATATACTGAAGAAAGATATCGAGACCCTGCCGCACCGTGCGTTGCTCATGTCGGCGGGTTTAGGAGCGGCCGATTTCGATCCGGACAAACCGTTTGTAGGCGTGGCCAACAGCTACAACAACATCATTCCCGGGCATATCCATCTGAACGAATTGACCCGTGAGGTCAAGAGAGGCATCCGGGATGCGGGAGGCGTGCCGCTGGAATGGGGGGTCCCCGGGGTGTGTGACGGGGTGGCCATGTTCGTGGAGATGCGGTTAAGCCTTCCCAGCAGGGATCACATTGCGGACAACATCGAGATCATGGTCCTGTCGCACTCTCTGGACGGGTGGGTCGGGGTGACGGCCTGCGACAAGATTACTCCCGGCATGCTCATGGCGGCCGGTCGGCTCAATCTCCCTGCCGTGATATTGACCGGAGGGCCTATGAAGGCGAACGTGGTGGATGGGGTCAAACATCACCCCATTGAGGGGTTCAGTCTGGTCGGACAGGTCAAAGGAGGTAAAATGACGGCGAAGCAGGCCGAGCAAATGCTCCCCCGGATGACCTGCGGAGCGGGATCCTGCGTCGGGCTGTATACGGCCAATACCATGTCTGTAGTGACCGAGGTTTTGGGCATGTCCGTGACCGGGTGCGCCACGACTCTGGCAGGCAATCCCCGAAAGAAACAGGAGGCGTATGAATCGGGAAAGCGGATTGTGGAACTGATCCGGAACGATGTGAGACCGCGGCGCATCATGACCTCCCAGGCCTTTGAAAACGCTATCCGGGTGGATATGGCTATGGGCGGTTCAACCAATGCGGTGCTCCATATTCCGGCCATTGCCAGGGAAGCAGGGGTCGAAGTCGATTTGGATCTGTTCGACAGGATTGCCCGCAAGACCCCGCACCTGTGCGCTATCATCCCGGCAGGGACGCATGAAATGGCCGATATCGACAGGGCAGGGGGGATTCCGGCGGTCCTCAGCCGCCTGCGGGATCAGATAGAGGAATCCCCGACGGTGAACGCAGGAACCATCAGGGAGATTGCCCTTGAAGGAAGGGTCCTCGATGATGACGTGATCCGGTCATTTGACAAGGCATATCATGAAGAAGGGGGCATTGCCGTACTGAAGGGCAACATGGGAAACAGCGCCATTATCAAACAGACGGCTGTAGACCAGCCAATGCGGGTCCATTCAGGGCCTGCCCTGGTTTTTTATACGGAAAAAGATCTTCTGGCCGCGATTGAAGCCAGGAAGATCACAGAGGGAGATGTTGTTGTGCTGCCCTTTCAAGGACCGGCCGGCGCCCCCGGTATGCCCGAAATGTTGACGCCGACCGACGCCATCAAAGGGGCCGGCTATCGAAAAGTGGCCCTGATAACCGACGGCAGGTTTTCAGGCGCCACGTCAGGACCCTGCATCGGGCACGTTGAAATGGAGGCCTACAACGGCGGACCCATAGGCGCGATCCAGGACGGGGACGTTATTGAGATAGACATCCCTCAAAGACGCCTGAATGTCCGTTTGGATGAAGCGGCAATCAGGGAGCGTTTGAAGCATGTCAAGATTCCTGAAAGGGACCTGACCCCACTCCTGAGGCAGACCAGGGAGAAGTTTAGAAAAATTAACTGTTACGGGCATTCATTTCATTCTGCCGTTCGGGATGCGTAAGAACATGGTATGCGGCAAGGAAATACATTGCAAAAATATGAATCAGGTCGATTGAACAGATTGAGGTGGGAGGCAGGATGACCCGGTTACCCGTTCCCGGATTTTTTGATCCGGACAGAGTGGATCAGGTCTGGCGTGTATTGTACGAAGAACGCGCCACAGACGCGCGGCAGTGGGCGCTTCAGCACGGCATTCGACCCGCTTCGGCCGATGAGAGCAGGGTGTGGCTTATGCTGGTGGATGTACAGAACACGTTCTGCATCCCTGAATTCGAGCTTTATGTCGCGGGGCGAAGCGGACGTGGCGCCATAGACGACAATCGCCGCCTGTGCGAATTCATCTACCGCAACCTGCATGTCATTACCCGGATCACCGCCACCATGGATACCCACCAGGCCATGCAGATTTTTCATGCCATCTTCCTGGTGGATGGTAACGGTGAACATCCCGGGCCCTATACCAATGTGTCTTCCGAAGATGTCCGCACGGGAAGGTGGAAATTCAACCCGGAACTGGCTAGCCATTTTGGCATTTCCCCGGAGCAGGGCCAGGCACGCCTGCAATACTATGCAGCCACGCTGGAAGAAAAGGGCAAATATGCGCTGACAATCTGGCCGTATCACGCCATGCTGGGCGGCATCGGCCATGCCCTGGTATCATCGGTTGAAGAGGCGCTTTTTTTCTATTCCATCGCACGGTTTTCGCAACTGCATTTTGAAGTCAAAGGGGATCGCGCGTTTACCGAGCACTATTCTGTGATCGGGCCGGAAGTGGAAAAGGGGCCGCACGGCGAAGTGTTGGGGCAGCACAACAACACGTTTGTGGAGATGCTCAAGGGCGTGGACAGGCTCGTGATTGCGGGACAGGCCAAGAGTCACTGTGTGGCATGGACGATTGCCGATCTGTTAAACGATGTGCGAGGCCAGGATCCCGCGCTCGCCCGGAAGATCTATCTGCTCGAAGACTGCACCTCGCCGGTGGTGATACCCGGCGCGGACTTCACCGAGCAGGCCAACGACGTGTTCACAAAATTTGCAGAGGCAGGCATGCATGTTGTCAAGTCTACGGACGACTTTCTGTCTTCCTGAAAGGTGTTTATGGCGTGATCTGATCGCTGTTTCTCTTCTTCCGATGGATGGCATAGCTGTCGATCGTCATCGATCCTCCCCACTCAAAAGAGACGCCTTCATCCGGATATGCCACATTTTGAGCAGGTTCCGCGGCGCTGTATTCGGTGCCGCGATCCTCCTCCGAATTGAAGTCCACTGTCCGGCAGGCTGCCAATGTGAGCAGCAAAGCAATGATGGATACGATCTTCATGGTGATTTCCTTTTTGATGCAGGCGGCACGAGGCATCAGGCGTTAGGCGAAGAGTGTGACATCCATATCAGCCATGAGCTATCCGTTATCCGCCGGTTTTGCTTTCAGCAGGATCTACGCGTCGCTTCGACCCGCATCCAGCATCGAGAATCCAGTATCGAGCATCCGGTTGCATCATTTGAGGGCAGATGCGAACTCCTCGGCCACCTGCAGGAGATTCTTTTCCCAGTCGGGTGCCAGCGGGTCGGCGACGATGACGCGACCGCCGATGGCATGGGCGATGGTTTCTGCGCTCTTCGTGGAAAACTGGGGCTGAACAAAGACCGCCTTGATCCCGTCCCGGCGGGCCTCTCCGATCAATCGCTGAAGCGCCTTGGGGGTCGGCTGTTTCCCCTCGGCTTCCACCGCTACCTGCACCAGCCCGTAGGTCTTCGCAAAATATCCCCATGCGGGATGGTAGACCATGAAACGTCTGTCTGCGCTCCTTTCTGAAAAAAGCCGGGCGATCTTCAGATCCAGTTCCGCCAGTTCCATGATAAATCTTTTATAGTTGGCTTCGTAGAGGCCTCTGTTGCCCGGATCGGCCTCCAGGAGGGCATTCAGGATATTGCGCGCCTGGACTATTACCAGAGGCGGGGAGAGCCAGATATGGGGATCTCTGGCGCCGGTGCCGGGCGCAGGACCCTCCTCATTTCCGTGGTGAGAATGGATTGTCTTCATGGGGATCTTTTCGATGCCTGCCTGCGTGGGAACGATCCGCATTTGCGGGCTGGCTTGGGCGAGCTTCTTCAGCCACGTCGACTCGAACGGAACGCCAATGGCAAAGTACAGCTTCGATTGCGTGAGATTAACCATCTGTCTGGGCTTGGGTTCGTAGGTGGCCGGATTGGATCCCGGAAGCACCATGACGGAGATCTCCACGCGATCCCCCCCGATTTTCTCTACAAAATACTTCTGGGGAAGGATGCTCACAGTGATTTTTAGGGGCTCTCCCCCACCTGCCGGAGATATGACGGAAACCCCCATGAGGAATGTCAGCCCCATCAGCAGTCGAACAATTGCCGGTCTATTTTTCATGCTTCCATACCGTGTACGGAAATGGGCGCCTTTCACGCTTTCATCATGATTCGATTCTATCAGCGGCTTGCCCGGGTGTAAAGCACATTGTTGGGACGTCTCTTATTAGGAGGGCTTTGACCGGTACGGGTGAGACAGCCAGCGTTTCCGGATAGAAACTCCCGATACTTGATATCGAATCTATCGGATTTTCCAGTTTGACATATTGAGAAAATCTATCTAAATTACGCATCATCCTGAGGATGAGCCGATGGGAACAGAGGCTCTTATCTCATTTTTTCAGAACGAAAAGGAGGTGCGGGATGGGTCAAGTGAAAAACTTCTTTGCGGGCCGTTGGGGCATGATCGGTGTCGGCGCCTTCATCGGGGTGTTCGCCCCCCTGTTGCAGAAATGGGGCAACCCTGGGAACATGGGGATCTGCGTGGCCTGTTTTGAAAGGGATCTTACAGGGGCTGTCGGACTCCACCGGGCGGCAGTGGTCCAGTACATGCGACCCGAGATCATCGGATTCGTCATGGGCTCGCTGGTGGCGGCCTATATCTTCAAAGAATTCAGGGCCAGGGCCGGTTCAGCGCCCGTTGTGCGGTTTATCCTGGGCGCCTTCGCCATGATCGGCGCCCTGGTTTTTTTGGGATGTCCGTGGCGGGCGCTTCTCCGTCTTGCAGGCGGGGACGGCAATGCCCTGTTTGGTCTGGCGGGCCTGATTGCCGGTATCTGGATCGGCGGCCTTTTTCTCAAAAACGGATACAACCTGGGTCGAGCCGATAAGACCCATACGTCTGTCGGGTGGCTGATGCCGCTGACCATGTTGGGTTTCCTCGTTCTCATGCTCATCTTCCCTCAAATCCAGGGAGAGCCCAGGAACGGGGTCCTGTTTTACAGCTTGAAGGGACCGGGGGCCATGCATGCCCCCCTCCTGGTTTCCCTCCTGGTGGGCCTTGCCGTGGGATTCGTGGCGCAGCGGAGCCGCTTCTGCACCATGGGCGCGTTCCGGGATCTCATCCTTTTCCGCCAAGTGCATCTTTTCTCGGGTCTCGTGTCCCTTGTGGTGGCGGCGTTCCTCACCAATCTGATCGTGGGGCAGTTTCATCCCGGATTCGCCAAACAGCCGTTGGCCCATACCATGGAGGTCTGGAACTTTGGCGGCATGGTATTGGCCGGGCTCGCCTTTGCCCTGGCCGGGGGATGTCCGGGTCGCCAGCTCTTTCTGGCAGGGGAGGGGGATGGTGATGCCGCGGTATTCGTCTTCGGCATGATCGTCGGCGCGGGGTTTGCCCATAATTTCGGTCTGGCCAGTTCGCCCCAAGGGGTTACCCCTTACGGGATGGTCGCAACCATTGTCGGGCTTCTGGTCTGCCTGTTCATAGGCTTCACCATGAGAAAACGTGCATAATAGGGAGATGCAACATGGGTAAGATTGTCGATGCTCGGGGTCTCAGCTGCCCCCAGCCCGTTCTGATGACCATGGACGAAATTAAGAAGGAATCTCGAGGGGAGATCGAAATACTGGTGGATACGGATACATCCAGGGAAAACGTCAGTCGGGCAGCTGAAAGTAAAGGGTGGACGGTGAAAGATGTTACGGAAGCGGGCGAGGGATACCGGGTCACCATCGTGAGGAGTTGAGCATGTCTATCCTGAGTTTCTTCAAAAGAAAGGAAGCCAGGGCCCCTGTCAGGGTCGAGATGCCGGATCGCGGCATTCTGGTTTTTGAAAATACCAGTGAGGTGATACGGGCCGAGGCGGTTCTCAAGGGGGCGGGATGGCATATCCGTGTCATGGGCCCGCCGCCCGAAATTCGAACCGGGTGCGACCTGGTCATTGAATTTCCCCTCATCGAAGAACTGAATATACTGAGGACCCTCGAGGCGGCCGATACAGAACCCGTTCAGGTGGTCCCGGTCAACAGCCCGCTCCTTCAGCCGGTAAATATCTTTCAGACCAGGGACTACGGGCGATATCTCATGGTCCGTGCCGCCAATATGAAGTTGACGGTTGATAAGCGCACCCTTACCGTGGTAAATGTCTCGGGAGGGGGGTGCCCGGATGTGCCCTTTCTGGCCCATGAGATGGTGGGAAAACCCCTGTCGGAAGCCCCGGCGCCTGAGACGATCGGCCATACCCTGTGCGGTTACGCCCTTCAGCTGGCATATGAGGAGATGAAACGCCAATGTTAGCCGTGGTCGGCACTATCCCCGATCGGGACTTCCCTCTGGCAATCGGGCGGGTCGTCCTTGAGGGGGATGCCGTTTCGATCGAGGCCAACCGTTCCCCGGTCAATCGGGGGACGCCGGCCCTCCTGGCCGCTGCCGTCAAGGTCTGCGAGGTTCTGGGGCAGCCCCCCCCTGTGGGATATCTGGTAGGCGATATCGGCCTGGGAGACGGGAGCCGGCGTCTCTATGCCCGCATGAGTCAAGCCTCCGGCGTGATCCACGGCGATATCAATGCCATCGCCTTTCATTACCTCCAGCCCGACGTGGACTGGCACAACCGGGTCCTGTTTGCAATACAGGAGATGTCCCATCGGCCGGTGCTGATTGCGGATGCCGGGTTCATGTATGCGGCCAAGATGAGCGGGATGGCGCCGGACTATGATCTGTTCACCCCTGATGTGGGGGAACTGGCCTTTTTGGCGGACGAAGAGGCCCCGCATCCATTTTATACGAGGGGCTTCATCCTTCATGAAGAGATGAAGGCGCCTGCACTGATTGAAAGGGCCTACCGGCACGAAAACGCCGCTGCCTGCCTGCTGGTAAAAGGACAGCCCGATTATGTGGTCGATCAGCAGGGTATCCATGCCACGATTGATACGCCCATGGAACCGGCCATGGAGGCCATCGGCGGCACCGGGGATACGGTTACCGGAATTGCGGCAGCCTTGATCGGGGCCGGTATCGAGGTCAGGGAGGCCGCTGTCTTAGCCGCGCGGGTCAACCGGCTGGCAGGCCATTATGCCAGGCCCACACCCGCTACCCAGGTCATGGATATCGTGAGGGAGATCCCGGCGGCCCTGACCCGGATTCTGAGTGAAAGGGCCATGCCCGCGGGGCAGCGCCATGTCTGATACGAAAAAGCTGCTTGACCCTGGAATGACGGTCCTGGATGTGATCTCCCGCTACAGGGAGACCGAGGCGGTCTTCAAGCGTTATGACGAACGGGCCGGCGGATGCATCTGCTGTCAGGCCCTGTTTGATTCTGTGCAGCGTGTTGCGGAAAAATACCGTTTGGACCTGAGCGAACTCCTGGCGGACCTGGAGTCGGTCCTGCAGGGCGCCCCTGGTGAGGGAACAGGGAGTAAAAGACATGAAAGAGTGGGAGATTCTGGGTTTTGCGTGGCAGGAGGACAGGAAATGAAAGGGACATCTGATGGATGAGAAAAGGGCTCTTCGCCTGACAGAGACCGTTGCCGGGTCTGGATGAGCCTCGAAACTGCCTCCAGGGGACCTGGACCGGGCCTTGTGCGGGATTACCTTCCCCACGGATGAAAACGTGCTCGTGGGGCTTGAGCACGCGGACGATGCCGGCGTGTACAAGGTCACGGACGATATCGCCCTGATTCAGACCGTGGATTTCTTTACCCCCATTGTGGATGATCCCTACTGGTTCGGACAGATTGCCGCGGCCAATGCCCTGAGCGATGTCTATGCCATGGGAGGCGTCCCCAAGACGGCCATGAACCTGGTGGCATTTCCGGTCAAGGACATGGATCTGTCGATTCTCCGTCAGATCATTCAGGGCGGCGCGGACAAGATGAGAGAGGCGGGAGTGGTCCTGGTGGGGGGGCACAGCGTGGAAGACAGGGAGCTCAAGTACGGGCTTTCCGTGACAGGCTTCATCCACCCGGACCGCATCCTGACAAAAAAGGATCTCAGGGCCGGAGACCGGCTCGTCCTGACCAAGCCCCTGGGAACCGGCATTATCAATACGGCGATAAAAGGGGGGCTGGCCTCTGCCGACATTATCGAAAAAGTGACGCAACTGATGGCGACTCTTAATCGGGATGCGGCGGAAGCCATGAGCCGATATCCGGTACACGGCTGCACCGACATCACCGGTTTCGGCCTTCTGGGACACATGGCCGAGATGGTATCCGGTACCCCTTTCGGAATCAGGCTCATGAGCCGGGATATCCCCATCCTGTCCGAGGCTGTTGCGTATGCGGGGATGGGCCTGGTGCCGGCAGGGGCCTACAAGAACCGCGAATTCCGTGAATGCATGGTCGATTTCGATCCTTCTGTCGATCGCCTTGTCCAGGATATCCTCTTCGATCCCCAGACATCCGGGGGGCTGCTGATCGGGGTACAGCGTGACCGTGCCGCTGACCTGGTTGCTGAATTAAGAGCGAAGGGGATCGACGATGCGGCCGTTATCGGAGAGGTCACGGCCCAACCCGGGGAGCGGATTGCGGTCGGCTAAAAGGAGGAGGCATCTCCTTAAGTTCGGACACGTTAAACCTCAGACATGTCAGGCTCCTGACGCAAAGGATAACCACATGATGAAAGAGATCGATTGCCGTGGGCTTGCCTGTCCTGCCCCGGTATTGCAGACAAAGGAGGCGCTTGAAAGAGATCGTCCGCAGATCATCAAGGTGGTGGTGGATAATGAGGCATCAAAGCAGAATGTCGCCCGCTTCATGACGTCACAGAACCTCCAGGTTTCCATAGAGGAGAAAGGAAGTGATTTTCATATCATCGGCCGCGTGGGGGACAGCCCGGCTGCCCAAGCGACTGTTGATGAACAAGTTGAAGACGCACCCAGAAAGATTATGGTCGTGGTGACCAACAACTGTGTGGGGCACGGAGATGATGAATTGGGTCAAAAGCTCATGGTCAGTTTTCTCAAGACGTTGAAGGAAATGGGCCGGGAACTGTGGCGTCTGGTGTTTGTGAACAACGGCGTCAAGCTGACCATCCGGGGATCGGAGCTACTCCCCATTATACAGGAACATGACCAGGCAGGGATCCATATCCTGGTCTGCGGCACCTGCCTGACCCACTTCAATTTACTGGATCAGAAGCAGGTGGGCGAGACCACGAATATGCTCGACATCGTGACAGCCATGCAACTGGCGGATAAGGTTATTACGATCTAGTCCGGCCCAGAAGGAAGGCCCGAGGGATGTCAATGTAAAAATGCCCCAGGATCTATTCGGAATCGCTATACATCATGAGAAGGAATTATCTGGCACAGGCGGGTATCTTTAGAGAAGTGGTTTATGAAGAAAATTTCCTTGCGGTTTAAAATAAGATGAACGCTGGACGGTCCAACGGGGACATAAATAAGGAAGACAACAAAAAAATTCGCGGAAAGGGTGGGGGAGAGGCCAGGCCCAGGAGGAGAGGGTCCTGGGCCGTTTGTAGAAAGGTCTAGAATTCGGCGGTAGCCCGCAGACCGAAAATCCAGCCGCTGGGGCTGTCTCCCACCTTCATGGAGTCCTTCATATACTGGATGTCTCCGGTGATGGCGAAGATATCGTTCAGGGCAAAGCGACCATAGATTTCAAATACGTCGGTATGATCCAGATCCAGATTGCCCCCCCGCAGATGGGCGTAACCGATGCCGATGTTGTCGGCTTCCCGGCCCCAGAGGTTGCCGCCGATGTTGAGTCCTCCTGAATAGAGGTCCTTGCAAACCAGAACCGCCTTATCACCCAGTTGCCAGCCGAACCGCAACCAGGCCCCCAGGATTTCCCCCAACTGCTGATCAAAGGAAATAATCGTGCAGTTTCTCCGTTCTTTTTGGGTACGTGCCGCATTACTGAAGTCACTGCTGGTGGTATCCACAAGGACGCGGTAATTCCCTTCCCCCATTCCGAAATCCGCCTTATAGCCGAACTGGATTCCGTAAAAATTGTAGGGCTCGTCGAATTCCCCTTCTTCGCCATTGCTTCCTATGGCCATGGCCGCACCTTTGACGGAGAATGGGCCGATCTCCCACTCGATGGCGCCGCCGATATCGTAGGAAGGGAGAAAGGCGTTGGGTCCGTTTACCAGGGCCTCGTTCATAAACTGGGTGTACTCGTCATTGGAAAATGCGTTTTCGTCCAGGTAATCGGTCGCGTCAATGATGCCGCCCGTGAGCTCCAGGGTGTGATCTTCACTGAATGTGAAGGTGTGTTTGTACCAGGCCGTCAGGAGGTAATCCCGATTCCGCCCATTGATATCTTTGCAGTCATCCTGTACATCGCCCGCCCACGGAGCAAGCATAAACGGGGATTTGCCCTCCTCCATAAGGCCATTTCCGGCCGCAAATCCGAATTTGACAAACAGTTCATCAGCTTCAGTCGGGGTGAAGCTGACTTCGGGCTGAAGGACCAGGGTCCCTCTTCCAAGGCTTTCGTAGCCCGGGGCGTCCGATATACTTTGGTACTGATAGATCCCGGCCGCCACGCCGCCGATGGAAAACTTGTCATTTATCTCGTAGCCCGATCCGTTGGTTGCCAGCAACATAATTCCGCAGATCGCCAACAGGCAACCGCAAACGTGTTCCTTTATTACTCTCATGCGTCTCCTTCCTCCCCTGGTTCTCTATTTTTCCTTCCAATCCAGAAATTGCACCCAGATGACGGCGCCCAGTTCCACATCCTTTTCCCGGCCCTCCTGCTTCATTTTTTCCTCCGATGTGTTCAAAGCGGCAAAACCCCACCAGCCGGCCTTTGGCGCGGCATAGGTGAAAACGCCGTTCCTGTCAGCCTTGATGGTCTGGGTGATCATATATTCGGTGGGCGCCTCCGCTCTGTTTCCCTGGTTGTAATATTCCACCTCAACCTCGGCAAAGGGGACCGGCTTTCCGTCCAGTTTGACGATTCCCTGAAAGACGTTTCCAGCATAGAGCCCGAACGGCTTCGACAGGGGAACGATCTCGGTCTTGAGGCCGATCTCCTGATCCCAGCCTTCGTCGTCCCCGAAGGCCGCTGAGACGGTCTTGGCATAGTGCACAATAAAGCAGTCTTCAGCCGGTTCCCAGTAGGGTTTGGGAACCATGTAGAACATATAAACACCCGGTCGTTTGACAGCATAGTCGACCTTCCAGGCGGAATGGCCCATGACCTTCGTTTCCTTGAGATCGGCCAGGAGATTCTGCTTGCTGCCATTTGCCATAACGCCGAACACCTGGGGCTTCACCAGTTCCATGCCCACCCCCTCAAAGGGATGCGAGAAGGACAAGACCAGAGAAATGGTCTTCGGCTCCCCCTGCATGATCATGGAGTCCGATGGGATGAGCATCCCGAAATGGGCCATGGCCGAATGTCCCGCGCATAAGAATGACAACCCCAATACAGAACCGAACAAGTATCGTCTCATCATCTTTCCCTCCTTTTTTATCTGCTGGTATCGGTTTGACAGAATACACGGTCACTCTTGGGACGACACGTGTGTTTGGAACCGATGGCATCGGTTCTCCTTAACGTTGCGCATGCATGCCTTATGGAAAAAAGCAAAAAAAAAGCCGGGAACGCACCTTCGGATTTCAATCCGCTTGGGCCTTCCTGGCTTTTTCTCAAAACCGCTAAAATTTAAAATCAGTGAATGAGGGTGCAACTTCTTGTTGCACGGCGGCTATCATTTCTACATGCAAGGAAAGATTTTGTCAAGTATCAATTTACCTTCAAAGGACGATTCTGTCAGCGGGTCAAGTACTTTTGACCTGACGTTTCATTTTTTACATCTTTCAGGCCTGACCGTCAAATTTCGCAATATTTTTTTACGAACGATAGGAAATTGCCACTTAATTTCATTTTTTCGCAACAACTATTGCCGCTCTTGTCCAGGATCTCTTATATGGCTCCATATCCCTCAATTTGTGATCGGAAAAATGATGATCCTTGCGACCGGGAAAGCCAGCTATTTCCTTCAGCATCTGGACAGGACATCCCCGGAAATCACGACGGTCTTCTTCGACGTTGGGGTCTCCCCGGCACGACTGTAGAGAGGGGGTTCTCTGGTCTGGAGGAGGTGGGCCCCGATGGGGCCCACCTTTGGGGTAGGCGCCTGATGACCAGGCGTTGAGAGACCTGTTAATATCTGAGGTATGCTATCACAGGGCCGATGGACCAGAGCATGAGGATCAGGATAAAGATGGCGGTCGCAGCGATCAGGATGGCCTGAATCCAGCGGAACCCGCACCCCTTGACCAGTCCCAGAACAACAAGGAACCATTTCCACGGCTCGGTGATCCAGACAAGGAGAGGTATCCAGGACGCCAGAAGGGTGACCCCGGCCGCAAATGCGTATACGGAAAACAACCTCTGAAAAGCAACGCGTTTTCCCATGGACAGGGTCATCACCATAAAGGTGATGCCGGCCATGATCATCGGCATAGCGACCGCGTTTACGAGCCATATGCCGGCCATGATCAGGCGATTCTCCGCAACGGTCGTCATGCTGGCCGCAGAAAAGAAAATGCTCGATGTGATCAGGAAGCCCAGCGGTTGAACGAATCCGTTTTCCTGAGGAAGTTCGCTGAAAAAGCGGGCCGGTGAACTCAACATCCGGGTGAGCGACTGGAAATAGAAGCCAAGTGTGAACTGATTGCCGGTTGCCGGTTGAGGATCGCCGGCTGTTGATGGATGTTTTTCCCGGGCGTTTATCATGAGGTCACCTGTCAGTCGATTTCAATGATGTCTACCACCGTTTCCTTCGGCCACAAAATCAGGATATGCCCAATTTTGAAAAAATACCCCAGACAAGCATGATGATAGTTAACACAAAGAAGATGGTTCGCTCTGTCTTCCTGTCAAAATAGGTTATCCCGTTTGAGTGGAAGAAGGGCTTTTTCTGCTCTTTGGCATCGTTCACTCTTTGCATGGATACGACCTCCGTTGTCCGACCGCTGATCTTTGCGTTTAGAATACCGGCAACCCGCCAAATCCCCTGAAACTCCAGTACACGGCCGTGAGAAGGACAATCAGTATGTTTGCAAAAAACCACATGGGTATGCCGACTCTCAGGTAGTCCTTGGGCTCGAGATACCCGCTTGCATAGACGATAGCGTTCGGGGGCGTGCCGATGATCAGGCAGTAGGCGAATGAGGAGGCGATGGCCGTGCCCATGGCCATGAACGGCAGGAAGGTGGATCCCGGGTGGACAAGGCCCGCCATATTCAGGGTGATCGGGCCGACAGCTGCGGCCGCGGGCCCGTCGGCCATGAGATTGGTAATGATGGCTGTCAGACCGTTCGATGTGGCCATGAGGGGAAGCCCTGAATCCATTCCGAGCGGCGCCAGTGCGTCAATCACCGATCGTGCCAGCCAGTATGCAGCTCCCGTATCATCTAATGTCCGGCCGAATATGATGGCCCCGGCATAAAGCCAGACCACGCCCCAGTCCACCTTTTCCTGATAATCGCGCCAGTTGACCACGCCTGCCAGGAGATAGGCGACTGCTCCGCCGACCGCGATGACGCCGATGCCGAGACGGACCGGGTAGATACCCAGGTCGTAGAAGGCCTTTTCAGTGAACCAGCCGAAGACCATGATGATGAAAATAACGAAGGCCCATATCTGGCTTCTGTTCCACCCCCCCATCTTGCCGATTTCATTCTGCAGATGCTTCATGGCGGGGGCCAGGGAACTGATTTTCGGTTTGAACCGCCAGTTGACTGCAAGCCAGGTCACCGGAATCATGATGAAGACGAAGGGCATGCAGTAGGTGACCCACTGAAAATAGCCGATATCAAAGCCGAACATGTCGTTCAGATAGGTCATCATGATAACGTTCCGTGCACCGCCGGACGGGGCCCCCGGTCCTCCGATATTGCAGGCCATGGCAATGGTGATCATGAGCATCTTGGCCAGTTCCGTATCCTCCGGGACCTCATTGGTGAGGCTGTTCTGGTAGAGGAGCATTCCGATGGGAAGGAACATGGCGGCCAGTGCGTGGTCCGAGATGAATGCCGCGAGGGGTGCGATAATGATGAAGAAGACAAGGGTGACCCATTTCACATTGGGAACGGCCAGCTTTTTGAACATCATGAGACACATTCGCTTGTCTACACCTGTTTTGACAAAGGCGGCAGCGAACATGAGGCTCCCCATGATAAACCAGCAGGCGTCGTCCCAGTAGAGCATGGCCACCTCTTTTCTTGTGACGACCCCGGTAAATACAAGGATAAGCCCGATGCAGAAGGCCACGCCCGGCAGCGGAATGCATTCCGTCATGAAGCAGAAGACCACAAAGACCATCATGGCGACAGCGACCTTGATATGCCAGGCGCCCTTATCGGCCGCCTTCAGATCCTTGCCGGTGAGATTTTCATATTTGAGATGATCCTTCCGGAGGTCCACGGATTGATTCATGATTTCAAGGAACGCCGCATCACTGACGTTTTCCTTGATATAGGCATGGGCCTTTTTGAGGTTTTCAGCATCTGCCTGCAGTTCGTATTTTTTGCACCATTTGAGGTCCCTTTTCAGAAAGCGGGTTTTGGAAAGCGCCCCCATCTGCATGTTTTTTTCCATGATCTGGGCTGTCAGGAGTTCCCACTGGGACGCATCGGAGCTTTTCTTTTTAAACAAACCGGTCGTAATGAAATCGACAACGGCCCCGGGTCCTACCTGAACCTCGGTCCCCACATCCTTCATACCGTACGGGGTGGGCAGGATCAGGACCACAAAGAAGAGAACGACCGGAATGAAGAAAAGTTTCCAGTTAACGTATTTGTCATATCCGGTGGCCTTGGACTTCGCTTGAGCCATCTTTTCACCTCGCTTTTTACTGTTGGGTTGAACGCTCGGGCTTCAGACTACCCGTTATTATTCTGCCCATCTCGAAAAATATCTCCTGCTCCCTCACCACGCCGACCACTTTTCCTTTACGGGTAACGGCTACACGCCGCTGCTTTTCCGTAAATATCAGGTTGGCGATTTCCATCAGGTTGGTATCTTCATCCACCTTGAGAGGGGCTTCGGACATCACATCCCGGATACGTTTGTTTACGAGATTCTTGGCCTGGGTCGTAAAGAGCCCGGACCAGAACATAGCCGAATACTGCATGCTGTCTGCCATGGATGGCTTGGGCGCTGAGAGGTATGCCGGACGCAGGGCCTTGATGAGATCCAGAATACTCAGGATCCCCACCAGTTCGCCACCGTTTCCAAACACCAGTATGGACCGGTGCCCGGTTTCCATGATCCGGCTTGTGGACACGGCACTTTCAAAAGACCGCTTCAGTGCTTCAATCCCTTCCTTGATGGTGCTGTCCGGATCGATCGTCGTGTAGTCCCCGATGGGGATCATAATGTCCCCCGCCTTTTTTTCTTCCCTCACACCCTCCCGGGCTGCGTCATAAGCGTCATTGATTTTCATGGACAGCAGTTCGATATCACATGGTTTATTGAGGTAATCAAAGGCTCCATGCCTGAGTGATTCCCTGGCAGACACATCCCCGCCATGGCCCGTCAGCATGATCACCTGTACGTCCGGGTCGACCTCCTTGATCCGGGTCAGAGCCTCGTGCCCGTCCATCCCCGGCATCTTGACATCCAGGATCACCACATCCTGCGGGGACTTCTTCAAGACTTCGAGCGCCTCTTCGCCGCTTTCCGCCACCGTTGTCTCATAGCCCCTTCTGGAAAGAATCTTGGATGTGGTGGCACGAAACTGCTCTTCATCGTCTACCATGAGTACCTTTATGTTCCTGGCCATTCAGTGTACCTCCCTCATTGGATTGCGGATATTCGATGGGGTTGGGGTCGAATTCTCGAAACCCCGATTGGCGGCATCTCGGAAGTCGGTCGGCTTCCGCATCATGTCCCCTCGGTCTCTCTCAGTATCTCCCTCGGGGACTTCATGAACGTGCGGGTCTGAGCCACCCGGATTTTTTCTTCCAGTATTTTCCGCTTCCCGAATGCCTCTTCTGCTTTCATAATCAGATCCTGCACATCCGTGGGCTTCATCAGGTAATCGGTGGCCCCTGACTTCAGACCATCCACCGCAGACTCCACCGTGGCGTGCCCGGTCAGCATGATCACCTCGACCAACGGATAGGCGCGTTTGATGGCTTTGAGCGTTTCGATGCCGTCCATCCCCGGCATTTTGACATCCAGTATCACCACATGGACGTCGTTGGTCCTCAGTTTCTCCAGGGCCTCGGACCCGCTTGCTGCGGTGAGGACGTCCAGGCCCTTTCTGGAAAGTAATTTCTTGGTGGTGGAGAGAAATCGTTCCTCATCGTCCACTAACATCATCTTCATTTTTTCCATGGATTCCCCCTCAGTCCTGGTGAAATAGTATTTTCTGAATGATTATGTTCCTATCTGACCGCCGGCAGCGTCACCACAAACGTTGTACCGACCCCCTTCTCACTCTGGACCTCCATCAGGCCGCCCATTCTGTCCACAATGCCGTAGCACACCGAAAGACCCAGCCCGGTCCCTTTACCGACCGGCTTGGTAGTGAAAAAGGGGCTGAAAATCTTTTTTTGGTCTTCAGGATTGATTCCCGTCCCATTGTCTCTTACAAATATCTCAACTTTCCTTTCGTCTTTGGCCCTGGCCCCGACCACCAACTCTCCTCCCTCAGCGCCATGCCTCGCCAGAATGGCATCGATGGCGTTATTATAGAGATTCAGCAGAACCTGCTGCAACTGGCCCCTGTCCCCATGAACCTTCGGGGTGTCTTCGGAAACCTCCTGTTTCAGTGTAATGCCGTGCACAGCCGCCTTCTGCTTGATCATCTGAGTGATTTCAGGGATGTAATCCTGAAGTGCGATGTCCTCGACCGATGGTTCGCTCTGCCTCCCGAATTTGAGAATGGCCTGAGTAATGCCCGCGCATCGGCCGATCTGAAGGTCGATCTGTCGAATGGAATCCTCCAGTTCCGTCAGGGACTCGGAAGGCTTCAGTTCACCCTTTTCCTTGAGCTCCGAGAGGATGGCGTCAATCAGGGCGTGTTCACTCCTTATGATCTGCAGGGGATTGTTGATTTCGTGTGCAAAGCCGGTCGCCATTTCGCCCAATTCGGCCAGTCGACTTGCCCGAATCAGCTGACCGCCCAACGCCTCCCTTTCCGCATCCAGTTTTTCCATGCGCCTGACAATTCTATCGGTCAGGAAAAAGGCCAGGCCCACGATGGCCGCACCGCCGATAAGGGTAACCAGAACAATGAGGTAGGTGGCAGAACGAAGGAACCTGAATGCGTCCGCTTTTTCCTGTCTCACGACCAGCAACCAGTCTTTCTCCTCCAACCAGGTTGTGGCATACAGATATTCGTCGCCCCTGCTGTCTTTTTCAATAAACGTCTGAATGGTTCCGGGAGACGACGGCTGTTTGATCGGTTCAGGGTCCTTATCCATCAGGTTTCCGCCCGAGCGTCGTTCGGTCTGAAAGATGCCGCTCGCATTGAGGAGATAGGCCTCGCCTGTCTTGCCGATACGCACTTTCTTGACAAGATCATTGAAGATGTGGGTGTCGATGGTGGCGCGGATGAGCCAGGTGTTGCCGTCAGCCTCTCTCTTGAGGGCGATGATGAAGTGGGGGATACGGCGGTAGCCTAAGAAAACGTCGCTGATATACTGACCCTTCTTCATGACCTCTTTGAACCATGGGGCCTTTGCATAATCCTTTCCGGCCAGTCTGTATGGACCCTGATAATTCAGATGTATCCCATCCTCGTTGAAGAGGCCGAGGTCCACAAAGGCGCTCGACTCCTTCTGCAGCTGGATAAGGATTCTGTAGAGTGTTTCAGGGTCAGCAAGGTCATCAAAACCGTACGAATTGAGTACAAACTCCAGATTGGCCTTACGATTGGAGAGGAACGAGTCGATCATATGCCGGTGATCGCCGACGATTCGTTTTACGGTGTCGATGGTGCTGGACTCCAGAGAGGTGGTGAAGTAGTAGTAGCCGATCCCCAGGATGACCACGAATGTTGCGAGGGGGACCAGAATCATGCTGACCAATATGGTTCGTCGAAGTCTTGCGTAGGGAGATTTCATGAAGTTTACGTTCCTGAGCGCTGTTTGAACCAGTCTTACGCAAGCTCCATGCCAAAGAGCCAGTCAGGATACTTTCCCGGTAACCTGTTGCAACTATTTACCTTATCATGGATAAGCCCCTGCGCGATTACAAGGGGCGCCGGGGGATGTGTCAGGGTTTTTTTCATGTTGTAAAGGGACCGGGGAAGTGCCCCCGGAAAGGGAGGGGCCCGCCGGGATATACCCCTTCAGGGGCACTCCCAGCGGGGAACAGGGAAGGGACGTGTAAGACCTCTGGAGAAAGATCAGCGCTTTTCCTCTTTTTCCTGCTCAAGGACCCTTGCAGGAAAGCGAATGAGCTCCCGGATCCGGGCCTTCCGGATTTTCTGGTCATGGGCGTCTTTTTTTTCAAATGCCGCCGCCAGTTTTTCAAGGAGATCTTCCAGTTTTATCGGCTTGAGGAGGTAGTCAAAGGCCCCTAACTTCATCCCTTCAATGCTGGTCTCCACAGAGGCATGGCCGGTAAGCAGAAGGACCTCGGCCAGGGGTTGAATCTTTTTCATCTCCCTGAGCGCTTCGATACCGTCGATTCCCCCCGGCATCTTGATGTCCAGAATGACGACATCAAACAGCTTCTGCTTCATCAAATCCAGCGCCTCCTCGCCGCTGGTGACGCCGGTGGCATCGATACCCCGCTTGTTGAGTCGTTTGACCAGAGTCTCCAGAAAGTCCTCCTCATCATCCACAACCAAAGCCCTAAAAGCGTCCATTTGTCCCTCCTTGACCTGTATGAGCCGGAAAATGCCTAAAACGGGAAATTCCTGAGTTCCATGTTACCTTGTCGCATCACGTTTCATGTGTTATAGCTCATTTGTTTCAGTTCTCCATTACTTCTTCTCGGGCGTGACAACAGGCAGCGCCACGGTAAAGGTCGTGCCTTTGCCGACCTCGCTTTCAAAGCTGATGCTCCCTCCCATCTTTGCTATGATATCATAGCTTACCCAAAGACCGAGTCCCGTCCCCTTTCCGGTTTGCTTGGTGGTGAAGAACGGGTCAAAAACCTTTTTCTGCTGGTCTTTTGGAATTCCCGGGCCGTTGTCCGTTATATCCACACGAATGAAACCGTCAGCGCTCCCGCTCTTGACATTGATCGCGCCGTTTTTGACGATGGCGTCAATGGCATTCGTCAGCAGGTTCAGGAATACCTGCTGGAGCCGGGACTGATCGCTGGCAATAATGGGGAGATCCGGAGATAGGCTTGTTGATATTTCGATATTGTTGTTGCGTGCATAGTTTTCAAGAAGTGCGATTGTCTCCACGAGGGTCGCATTGATGTCCACGTCTTCGTGGTGAGGCTCCATCTTGCGGGCATATCCCAGCATATTGTGCACCACTTTTCTGGCCCGTTCCACATGCTCTTCGATTTTACGTAGAGACGCCCTGTATTCCTGGCAGTTTTCACTTTCCCTGAACCCCTCTTCCTCCAGCAGATCCTCCATCCAGCCGGTCTTCTGAAGGATAACCGCCAGGGGGTTGTTGATTTCGTGGGCAACCCCTGCCGCCATCTTGCCCAATGCCGCCATCTTGTCCGATTGAACCAGCTGGGCATTCAGTTCATTCATCCTCGCATCGGTTTCCCGCAGCCGTTTAATGGTCATCTGCGTGGTAAAAACGGTTGCAAGAATGATGGCCAGGAATCCGCAGACAATGATAACGATCTCCACGTTCCGCGTGGCAAAGAGACCGGACCGCTCTTCGGCCGCCTCCTGGCTGATAACGAGCAGCCATTTTCCGTTTCTCAGCCAGCTGCCGGCACACAGGGTCGCCCGTCCTTTTGCGTTCACGATTTCCACAACGGTGGTCTTCCTTCCGAACTGCCTTGTATTAACAGGCCATTCCGATAGAATAGTTCCGCTGAAGCGGGGACCTGTCTGAAACATCCCTTCCCGGTTGACGATAAAGGCATCACCCGTTTTTCCCAGCTGGGCCGAGCGCACGATCTCGCCGAAGATATCCGGATCGATGGTTGCCCTGAGAATCCAGGTATTCATCCCTTCCTGGCGACGGACGGCGATGATAAAGTGGGGCAGTTTCCGGTACCCCATGTAGACATCGCTTATATAAACACCCTTGCTCATGACGTCGCCGAACCACGGGTGCTGATAATAGTTCAAACCCTTTAGATCATACGGCCCTATGTAGGCCAGGTGCTGGCCTGAGTTGGAAATAACGCCCAGGTCCACAAAGGCCCCTGCCCGTGCGTTCATGACCTGGAATATGTGGGACAGGTAGGTCTCATCTGTCATGTCGTTGAGGGTGTGGGTGTCTGCCATGGCACAGAGGATGGCCGTTCGTTCCTTTAAAAAGAGTTCCACGGCCTCTGCCTGGGCACTGGCCCGGTATCGGATCTGCTCCTCGATCTTCTCCCCGATCATCCGGGCAAACTGGTGATAGATGGTGGCCCCGAGGATGACAAGGGGGGCCAGCGAGACCACCAGCGTGATGATAATAATCTTCTTCTGAAGACTGGTGTAGACCGATGTTTTCATAAGGCGTCAGGTATAAGGCGTAAGGCACAGCAGGCTTCTGAGTCACTGAGTTCTCAGGCTATTGAGCGTTATCTTTTCCGTTTATCAGCCATCACCTGCCAGCCGTGAGCCGGCTCGCAGTATCCGGGATCCGGTTAATGCGGCCATGACATGAACTGCCAGTAGCCCAGTATACACCAGAACCAGAGGACTAGCCATGCCAGTATGGTGACCGGCAGACCATATTTTACAAAGTCGAACACACTCAGCAGTCTCTCTCCGGTCTCAGGGTCTCTGCCCATACCGAATGCTATCGCATTGTTGGGGGTCCCCACAACCAGAAAATTCGCAAAGGAGGATGAAAAGGCGCAGGCCAGGCCCAGTTTCCAGACACTGACATTGGCCAGGGACGCCATGGGGAGTACGATCGGGCCCAGGGCTGCCACGGTCGCGCCGTCACTCATGAAATTGGTCATGGTCCCTGTCAGGAGGCTGACCCCGATGACCAGTCCGTCCCCGTGAGAAATGCTTTCCGGCAGCAGGTCTACAAAGGCATTGGCCAGCCAGAGGGCGCCGCCGGTAAACTTGAGACCCACGCCCATGGCGCAGGCAGCGGCATAGAGGCCCACCACATCGAATGCCACGCCGTCCTGGATGTCGTCCCAAGTGAGAATGCGGCAGAGAAACATGGCCACTACCGCATAGAGGGTCGGCCCACCCAGGCCGGAATGTTCTCCCAGGACCACCCACGCACTGACCAGCAGGACAAGAATGACGGCCATAATGGCCTCATTGCCGCCGAACTTGGGCATCCTGGCCACTTCCGCTTTCACCACTTCGCTCGGGTTCATGCCCTTTACCCGGAATCTGGACTTGAGGACGATATAGAAATAGGCCCCGATCACCACGCCCATTAAAGGGACAAAGGGCATGCCGTATTTCATCCATTCAAGAAATGAAATAGGATCCCCGTAGGCCATCAGGTAGCCCACCATAATGGCATTCCGTCCCCCTGCGGCCGGCGAACCGGGCCCCCCGTGGTTTGCGGCAAAGCAGATGCCAAGCAGGAGAAAGACCGCCAGCGCCGGATCTTTTTCCACGCCGTGCATCTTGCAGGTTACCTTGTAGATGCCCATGAGAACGGGGATGAGGAGGGCCACCAGGGCATGCTCTGACAGAAAGCTCGCAGACATGGCCAGAAGCGGAAGAAATATGAAAGCGAAGGACTTGGCGCTCTTGATGCGGCTCAGCAGGATCAGCCCGATCCGCTTGTCCAGGCCGGTCTTGGCAACGCCTACGGCAACTGCCAGGATGCCGAAGATGAAGAAGACGGCGTCCTGCATATATGCCTTGGATATGTCATTCATGGGGAGAATGGCAAACAGATAGAGAAGCACAGCCACAAGAAGATCGGTAGCGCCCAGGGGCAGCGCCTCTGTACCCCAGAACAAAACGGCCAGAAAGAAGATGGCCAGCATGGTCTTTGCCAGTTGGGCCGCCTGTCTGTCTGTCATGAGCGGCTTTGGCTTTGAATGTCCCCCTTCTTCAGCATCCTTCTTTTCATTAGCCTTGAAGGCCTCTGGCCGAAGCTTCTGATTCACCGTGTCGGTAATGGTTTTACACCCCCGGCCCAGGCTGTAGCCTGGAGGATCGACCTTCCCTGCCAGGTCTATCATGCTCTGCGGTGGCGGGGCGATCACGATCCCCGCAAAGACAAGGGATGCGATTAACAACAGAATCGGCTTATACCCCGGTTTGCTTGCCCAGAAACTCGATGAACGGCTGGTGTCGACTGTCACATTGTGACCCATATCTCCCTCCTTGATTCGCTTATCATAGACTTTCCGCAGGTGACGACAGCATGAAATCCAGTTGTTTCACATCTTCTCGCCCGAATCGAGCCTTAAAGCCCAAGCCGTTGTCCGGCCGCGCCCGGGCCCGTCCATCAAACCCTGTCGATTCAGACGTCAACAGAGACGGTTGCACAAGTGAATGCGTTTCGTGACATGACGGCAACAACCCGAACTCCTGGGAGGCAGCGACCGATGGCCTGGCTAAACGGTTAAAGTGAAAGGCAATGACTGTGCCAAATATCACAACCCCTGGTAATTGATTTAACTGATTGAAAAAAGATGATAAATTGAAAAAGCACGTGGATGATGGAACCGGGTGGAAGGAATGAATGTCGATATTTTTTACAGATTGTAAAAGGCGGGCGTGAATGATGCCCCGGGTCCCCATGGAGGGTCTCCATGGCTCGATTGACTGGATGCGGGGGACTGTGGCGTATGGCTGATAGCTGATGGGGCATAGCTGATTGAGGCTAACCGGTTGATTCATTATTGATACAGGTTTTCGAGTTTCTGGTGTCAGGCCCCGGCCCGGAGCGCCTGCGGCTCGCACAGGTTTGTTTCTTGCTGATCCCGCGTACTCGAGGGAATGAATCTTGAATCCCGCCTGAGCCGGGTCACCCAGTTGGTTGCGATCGTTAGGCCGGGTCAGGCCCAATTCAGAAACTCCCGCCGCTTTTTCTCACAAGGAGCGTGGCCTCAGCCTTCCGGATACGCTCTTCCTGTTCGTCTTTGCGCTTCCTGGCGCCCTCCAGCTTGGCGGTCAGGTCATCGAAATCCGCCGGCTTCATGAGATAATCAAAGGCCCCCAGTTTCATCCCCTCAACAGCGGTTTCCGTACTGCCGTGACCTGTCAGCAGGATGACCTCTACCAGGGGAAACCGCTTCTTGATTTCCCGCAGGGTCTCGATGCCGTCCATGCCGGGCATCTTGATGTCCAGCACCACGACATCGATGGATGTATTCTCCAGCCTGTCGAGACATTCTTTACCGCTGTAGGCAGCCGAGACCTTTTCTCCTGACTCCAGCAACCTCAGAGAAAGCATTTCAACGAAGTCTTTCTCATCATCGACCAAAAGCACTCTGGCAGGTATTTTGATCATCTCTTTTCTCCTTTTTTAATCCCTTGCACTTGGATTCGTACCAAACATGACCCGGGTTGCTCAAATCAATTCTTCTGAAACACCTTTTTAAGGACCTGCGTATGCTCATCCGGGTCCGGCATGTCGCTCATGACAGGGCGCCCCGGCAGTATAAAGCGAAAGGTTGTGCCGTTCCCGAGTTCACTTTCCACGTGAATGTGGCCGCCCAGTTTTTCAATGATGCTCCGGGTGACAAAGAGGCCGAGGCCGGTCCCTTCGCCGGGAGGTTTTGTGCTGAAAAAGGGTTCAAAAATCCGCGTGAGGTTTTCTTTGGGGATCCCCTGACCCGTGTCCCGAACGGCAACGGCCGTTCCCCCGTCTGCCGGCTGGATCGTCACCGTAATGGCGCCCCCGCGATCCGTGGCATAGACCGCATTTGTCAGGAGATTGATCAGGACCTGCCGCACCTTGTAGGGATCGGTCCATATCGGCCTCACAGCAGGGTCCATTTCGCGGAAGATATCGATGTCTTTGTTCGAAGCCTCCTTGCGGACGAGATCCACGGTTTCGCTGGCCAATTGCCCCATGTCCACCTCGGAAAAGAGGGAGTCAGACTGCTTGACAGACCCCAGAAGCTGGTGGGTGATTCTCCTGGCCCTCTCCACACCCTTTTCTATTTTGCCCAGGGCCAGTTCGAGATCGCGCCGGCGGGGGATGTCTGCCAACTCCGTCTTGCTGAGGATGGATGCCATCCAGCCGGCCGATTCCTTGATGATGGCAAGGGGATTGTTGATCTCATGGGCCACGCCGGCTGCCAGGGTCCCCAAAGAGGCCAGCCGCTCGGTGGCGATCATCTGCTGCTCCATCTTGGCCCTGAATGCCGCCTCTCTCCGCTTTTCTTCCTCCCTGACGAGCTTTTCATGGGCCTGCCGGATCTTGCCCAACAGGTGTTCCAGTTCTATGGGCTTGCTGAGGTAATCAAAGGCGCCGCTCTTGATGCCGTCCACCCCGTCCTGGGTGGTTGCGTGACCGGTCAGCATGATCACCTCGGTATGGGGGTGCCCTTTCTTGATATGGTGGAGCGTTTCGATGCCGTCCATCCCCGGCATCTTGACATCCAGAACCACCACGTCCACGGTCTCTTTTTTGAGCAGGTCCAGGCAGGCTTCACCGCTCGCCGCCTGTTTCGTATGGATGCCCCGTTTTATGAGCCGTTTGGCTACGGTCTGCCGGAAGTCGTCTTCATCATCCACCAGAATGACACAAATGTTTTCCATTTTTTAGCGACTAAGATTTTAAGTTCTGGGTTTCGAGGTTATGTGTTGTGTTGGGTTTCGCTCGGTTAATTTCGGTTAATTAAGGCGCAAGGCGCAAGGGGTCTATCCGCTATCCAGTACCCAGGATCTGGCATCCGGAATCCAGTCTTAAACCAACCCCAATAGTTTCCACCAGACCCCGGCTACGACGATCAAAATCGCCAGCAGGAGGGGCGTCGCTACAAGTCCGGCCTTTGTGAGATCGGATGCCTTGAAATAGCGGTAGCTGTAGGCGATGGCATTGGGCGGGCACCCGATAACCAGGAGCATGGCAAAGGAGGTGGCCATTCCGAGACACAGGGCGATTACCCTGGGATCCACCCCCTCCAGCTGGGCCATGGGGATGACAATCGGCAATATGAGCGCAGCGGCCGCCACGTTGGCCATAGCGTTTGTCACAAGGGCCCCGAAGACCCCCACGCCTACAAAAAGGAGGAGCCACCCGCCCCCCTGGACCAGCGGGAAGAAGAGGTTGGCGAAATAGGTGGCCGCGCCCGAATACCCCATGGCAAGACCCAGTGAGATGCCCCCTCCGAATATGAAGAGGGCCGTTCCCCACTCCAGATTTTTGTGGATGTCGTCCCATTCCAGGATGCCGAAGAGGACCAGCGCCCCTACGCCCAGCATCCCTGTGACGGAATAATGCATGCCGTGAAGTTCCTTGGTCAACCAGGTCAGAAAGGTGAGACCGATGATGATGAGGGCCTTTTTTTCCATGGGAGTCCAGCCTCCGAGGCTTTCGTCAAAATCAGGCAGTTTGAACTTGGGGTCCGGCCTGAACACGAAATAGACGATGAGCACGGCCGCCGGCACGGTGAGAACGGCAGCGGGCATGGCGAACTTGATCCAATCAAAGAAGCTGATCTCCATGCCGGTGAATTCGTGGAGAAACGCGGCAGAGACCATGCACCGGCCGCCCCCCACCAGGGTACCCATTCCCCCGCAGGAGCAGGCAAAGGCAAGGGAGAGCATCATGAATTTTGCCGTATTCGTATGAGGCTCGATGCCTACGGCCCGCATGAGGGGGAGCATGGTCACGATGCCGATGGCGACTGCGGCCGCATCGTGCATGAAGGCCGAAGAGATGCCAAGCCCCATGGCAATGATAAATGTGAACCGGACAACAGAGTTGCCTGCCTTTTTGATAATGAAATATCCCAGCCTCTTGGTGAGCCCCGCCTTGTCCAGTGAAATGGCAAAGATGAGACAGCACATGATAAAAATGACCACCGGATGCATATAAGGGGCCCAGGCGTCCTTGACGTCGGTGATGCCCATGGCCACCAGAAACACGCCGATGAGAATGGCGGTGATTTCGAGGGGGATCGGCTCGACAATAAAGAGAAACACGAGTACGGTTAGAACGGCCAGAAAGCGTTTGGCCCTGGGCGAGAGTCCATTGACATACTCGATGTCGACTCCCTTCATATCCAGGCGCCTCGCCGTATCCTGTAGAAAGGCCGCCGTAGACGCCTTTGTCCCCGGGTTTTTGGCCTCGACAATATACCCCCTGTCTTTGGCCTTTCCTTCGGAGACCTGGGCGAAGTCCCGAGCGATCTCCTGAAGGAGTTTCTTGTCCGGGTCACCGGTTATCCTGAATTTGGTTCCTTCGGGTCTTGGCAATAACAGGACAATAATACCGAGCGCGAATGCTAAACAGAGTTGGAATCCCTTTGATTTCAAGAACATTTTTCCTCCTTGGCCAGAAACGGCAATCGATCTGTGGTACCTGGTTAGACGTGAACCCCGCCGGCCGGGCTGTCCGCAATGGGGCGCCGGCACCCGGAGCAAGGAATTCGAGATCCAGAAAACAAACGCCTTTGTGCCGAAATTCACACCCTATACGATTTTTCTAAAACGACGTCAACATTTTGCTGAAAAATAACTTAATAATGACGTATGAATGTTGCATGCAGGGCAGGGGAAGGCGGTTTTTCTTCTGGAACTGTTTGACAATATTCAAAACCTGCTTTAGCCTGGGACTCACCGGCTTACTCCTGCCACCGGTAAAGAGGAGGGCAATCGGACATGAAAGCGATGGTATTGAACAGGATTGTTGATCTTGAGGAAAGCAGGACGCCGCTTCGCGCGGTGGACCTGCCCGATCCGAGGCCTCAGGAGGGTGAGATCCTGATCAGGGTCTCGGCCTGCGGGGTCTGTCACACGGAGCTGGATGAGATCGAGGGAAGAACGCCGCCGCCGCGCTTTCCGGTGGTACTGGGCCATGAGGTTGTGGGGAGGGTCGTTGAAGCCGGTCCCGGTCAAGGCAGGTTCAGGCCGGGAGACCGGGTAGGCGTCGGCTGGATCTATTCTTCGTGCGGGTCATGCCGGTTCTGCCTGGACGGCGAAGAAAATCTGTGCGAGGAATTCAAGGCGACCGGCCGGGATGCCAACGGCGGATATGCAGAATACATGACCGTCCCGCAGGATTCCGCATTCAGGATGCCGGAATCCTTTTCCGATTCAGAGGCGGCGCCTCTGCTGTGCGCCGGGGCCATCGGCTACCGGTCCCTGAGGTTGACCCGGTTGAAGAACGGACAGACCCTGGGTCTCACCGGATTCGGGGCATCGGCCCATCTGGTGCTAAAGATGACCCGATACAGGTATCCGGAATCCGATGTGTATGTTTTTGCGCGGAGCGAGCGGGAGCAGGTCTTTGCCAGGGAATTAGGGGCGGCCTGGGCCGGCGACACAGAGGATGAATCCCCCGTGAAACTGGACGCGATCATCGATACCACTCCGGTCTGGAAGCCGGTTGTGGAGGCACTGAAAAACCTCAGGAGCGGCGGGAGGCTGGTCATTAATGCCATTCGGAAGGAACATATGGACCAGGCCTATCTCCTGAAGCTGGACTACCCCCGGCACCTCTGGATGGAAAAGGAGATCAAGAGCGTGGCCAATGTGGCCCGGAGGGATATCAGCGAGTTTCTGGATCTGGCCGGCCGGATTTCCATTAAACCGGAGGTGGAAGCATTTGGACTCAGCGAGGCGAACAGGGCCCTGATGGAGATCAAGGAGCGAAAAATCCGGGGAGCCAAGGTCTTGGTTCTATAGACCGCCCAATGCCTCCCGGATCCCTTTTTTGAGGGGGGCGCGGATCACGCCCTTTTCCGTGATGATGGCGGAAACGTATCGGGCCGGGGTGATATCAAAGGCCGGGTTGAGGGCTATGACGCCCGACGGGCCGATCAGTCGCTTTCCGAAGCGGGCAATTTCATCAGGGCCTCTGTGCTCCACCGGGATGTTATCGCCGTTTATGACGGTCGGATCGATGGTAGACAGGGGGGCGGCCACGTAAAAGGGGATCTTGTTCGCTTTGGCCAGTACGGCCACCTGGTAGGTGCCGATTTTGTTGGCCACATCTCCGTTTGCGGCGATTCGATCAGCTCCCGTAATGACCAGGTCAATCTGTTTCTGCCGCATCAGGGATCCGGCCGCATTATCCGCAATGACAGACACGGGGATCCCGTCCTGCATCAGTTCAAAGGCAGTGAGTCGAAGGCCCTGGAGCCAGGGCCGCGTCTCATCGGCAATGACCTGAATTTTTTTCCCCTGCTCCCAGGCGGCCCGTATGACGCCCAGGGCGGTCCCGTATCCCCCGGTGGCCAGAGCACCGGCGTTGCAGTGGGTCAGAACCGTTGCGCCGTCCTGGATGAGGACCTGACCCTTCTTCCCCATGGTCCGGTTGATCTCGATATCTTCGGCCAGGATTTTTTCGGATTCCTCTCTAAGCGCGTTTCGAATGTCGTTGATGGACCGGCCGGCCATCTTCCCGCCCAGACGCATCATCCGTTCGACAGCCCACCTGAGATTCACGGCAGTGGGACGGGCGAGCAGGAGTTCCTCACCGATTTCCCTGAGCCTCGCCGTCACGGCCCCAGGGGTCGTGGCGCGGATGGACCGGGCCCCCAGGGCGACACCCATGGCCGCGGCCACGCCGATGGCCGGGGCTCCGCGGATCACCATCTTTTCGATCGCGCGGATCACATCCCTGTACCCTTTACAGACAACCCATTCGATCCTGGAGGGGAGTCTCCGCTGATCGATCATCCTCACGTACGGGCCGTGCCATTCAATGGTCGGAACCATGCCGCAGCCTCTTCATTCTCCTATCCAATCCGCACCATCCATCCGTACGGATCGGGTTTGTGCCGGTACTGGATGCCGACGATTTCATCATACAGCCTTCGGGAGAGCTCGCCCATTTTTCCACCGGCCACCGTGTAATCCTCTCTCTTGTAGGTGATCTGACCCACCGGGGAAATCACGGCAGCGGTTCCGGTGCCAAAGGCCTCCTTCAGGGCCTTGTTTTTTGCGGCTGTGATAACCTCATCAATGGCAAGGGACCGCTCCGTCAGTTTTATGCCCCACTCCTTCACGATCCGAATCACCGAATCCCTCGTGACGCCGGGGAGGATGCTGCCGTTCAACGGCGCGGTGAGCAGTTCGTCTCCTATGAGGAAGAACATGTTCATGGTCCCCACCTCTTCCACATACTTCCGTTCAGCCGCATCCAGCCATAACACCTGAGTAAAGCCTTTTTTCTTCGCCTCCTCCGCTGCCAGGAGACTTGCAGCGTAGTTTCCCGAAGTCTTGGCCTCACCGGTCCCGCCGATGGCCGCCCGGACAAAAAAATCCTCCACATATATCTTGACCGGGTTGAGTCCCTCCCTGTAGTAGGCCCCCACCGGACCGATGATGATATAAAACAGATAGGCCTTGGCAGGCCGCACCCCTAAATGGGGTTCCGTGGCGATCATGTTTGGCCGGATATAGAGCGAGGTTCCCTCGCTTCGAGGGATCCATTCCCTGTCCAACAGAATGAGCTGTTTCATGGCCTCCATGGCCACGTCCGCATCCACCTCGGGCATAACGAGTCTTTTGGCAGAGCGGTTGAGGCGTTTAAAATTCTCTCCGGGTCTGAACAGATATATCCCGTCATCCTCTCCCCGGTAGGCCTTCAGCCCCTCGAATACCTCCTGGCCGTAGTGAAGCACCATGGCGGCCGGATCAATGGGGATCGGTCCGTAAGGTTCGATCCGGGCGTCGTGCCAGCCCTTTTCAGGCGCCCAATCCATTTTGAACATGTGGTCTGTAACAATGTCGCCGAAGCCTAAATTGGATTCATCGGTTGGTTTTGTTCTTCGCTGGTCTTCTCTTGCCTGGTTCACAGTGATTTCCATGGTGCGCTCCTTACAGTACAATTGGTATGTCCAACTTATAAAATAGATATTTATAACACACTGATTTCACAATTTCAAGTGGTCAAAATGGAGTTGACAACCCTTCCTTTCTATGATGTTATCGTAAACTTATCGGCAACAGCGTTTCAAAGGTTAACCATTCACAATTCGGGGAAAGGAGGAAACATGAAACATTGTAAAGTCTTATTCCTTTGGGTAATGGTGATCGGGGGTGCTGTCTGCCTGGGCCTGTGGGCCGGTGTAGGGGCAATGGCCAATGCTGCAGAAGCTGAGTTTGCCTGCGCACAGGAAGGCAATGTTGAAAAAATCATATGTCCCGAGGCACAATTGGAGGGATTTACGTGCTTTTTCAAGCGATTCGAAGGCCTTCAGGCCCTTCATTTTAATGTGGCCGTCAAGAACGTCAGTGAAAAACCCCTACGCTACCGGGTGCAGATCTTCCTGGATAATGGCAAGGCTGTGGGCGGGCTCATCCCGGACAATATCAAAAAAGGGCTGGTCCAACCGGGCCAGACCGGCACATTCATCTATCCGGTCACAGGAATGACCGACAAGCCCGGTTCAATAACCCTGAAGATTGCCACAAAGGAAGAGTAAGGAAACCCCAACCAAGAAATGGAGGTCGAATGGCTATGAAAAAACTGACTCTTTTGTGGATCATGATCGCGGCCCTGTCTTTTATTGCGGCAGGACCGGTCGCGGCCAAAACCGTTTTTCTGGGCATCGGCACGGGCGGCACCGGCGGCATCTATTATCCCTACGGCGGGGGCGTTGCAGAAATATGGACCCGGTATGTCCCCGGCGTCAGGGCGGTGGCAGAGGTTACAGGGGCGAGCGTGGAAAACGTCAAGCTGGCCTCCAAGGGTGAAACCGTCGTGGGAGAGGTCATGGGTGATGTGGCCGTGGCCGGTTACAACGGTACTTCCAAATTCAAGGGAAAGAAACAGGATATCCTTTCCATGGCCATCATGTATCCCAACCTGCTTCAACTCGTGACCCTGAAGGAGAGTCCGGTCACGAACGTGGAACAGATAAAGGGGAAGAAGATCAGCAGCGGCAGTCCGGGAAGCGGCACCAATTTTATGGCCGAGGTGGTGTTCAAGGCCCTCGGGATTCCACTGGATTCCTACACGGATGCCCGCCTCTCCTTCACCGAAACCGCCAATGCCCTCAGGGATGGGACCATTGAAATGGGGACATGGTCCGTAGGTCCGGGGACCAGTTCCATCATGGATCTGGCCACCACCCATGCCATCCGGATCCTTTCCTTTACGCCTGAACAGACCCAAAAGATCCTTGCAGCCAATGAGACCTATTCTGCGGTAGAACTGGCCGGCGGTGTGTACAACGGGGTCGACAAAGCTGTGCCCACCATCGGTGTGTGGAACGTGTTGATCTGCCAGAAGTCCCTGGATACGGATCTCGTTTACAAACTGGTCAAGGCCCTGTATGAACATAACGACCTGCTCTGTAAAATACATCCCTCGGCGGCATACACGACACCGGAAAATGCGGTGAAATACTCACCGATTCCGCTCCATCCGGGAACGATCAAATATCTCAAGGAAAAGGGGATTCAGGTGCCTGAAAAGCTGATTCCTTAATCGGGCGGTGCAGCGTGCTCAAAAGGCCGGTTCGGGTCGTCATATGGGCCGCGGCCGGCCTGACCATGGGGTTGCTCGCGGCCGCCGGGTCCAGCCGGGGAGGCCTTGAACTGCATATTACTCCTGTTGCCGGAGGGAGGCCGCTGGCGGTTCTCCCTTTGAATCCGGGGGAACGATTCACCCTGCATTACCATCACTCGGTGGAAAATGCCCCCATCTGGGAAGTCCACAGCATTGACAGGGAAGGGCGCATCTATATCGAGGAGGAGCGTTACCTCAAGTTCGGGGCGGGTATGGGCCGGATGCCCGGTGTGGGAAGGATGGTCAAAAGGGGGCCCTACGAGGTGATCGAGGCGATGCATCGGCCCACGGGCAATTTTGTCCTGCGGGTCGGAAGCCCGGGAGTCGATCACACCGTAATTTGGCGGGGGACCCGGACAAATCTCTCGGCAGTGGCGCCCCACGAGGCGCTGCGCTTTTCGGCCCGGCCGGTGAGTCTCCTTCACCGAATCTATCGATCCCTCTTCCCGCATCGGGCGACACCCGAAAAGAGATGAACAATGATACATTCGTAAAAAGTCAGTCCCGCCACGGCGGGACTCGCGCACCAAAGCTCGCAAAGATAGATACAATAATTTTAATATGTTATCTCTGTGTTCTCTGAGGGCTCTGTGAGAAATCTGACTTTTTACGAGACCGTCAACATTGAACGTCCAACATCCAACATCGAATGAGTGAAACCGCCGGTCGGCCTCCAGCACGGTTTGAACCATCCTCGCGAGTAGCTTTCTGAACTCTGAATATTGTCTGTCAGGTCAACAGTCTCGGAAGTCCATTGCTCCATGGAGACCATCGATGAGAGAGAATCGAGCAGCAACGGAGTCGGCTTCCCCCATACAATGGGGGATTTTAAAGGTCATCGCGGTCGTCGGGATCGGGCTCAGTCTTTTCGAGCTCTACACGGCAGGCATTCTTGCCATGACCGCCATGCGGCACAGGGCCGTTTTCTTAGGCTCCATTCTGGTGATCGCCTTCCTGACCCGGCCCCTCTACAAGGGGGCCCCGCGAGATGGCCTGAACTGGGCACTCGCCATCGACCTCATCCTCGTGAGTCTGAGCATGGCGGTGTGCGCCTATATCTTTATTGACCTCGAGAACATATTCGATCGTCAGGGGGATTGGAGCCAGTGGGACGTCGCCGCGGGGATTGTTCTGATCGTCCTTGTGCTCGAGGCCACCCGCCGTGTGATCGGGCTTAACCTGACGTGTATCGCCGCCGGATTTTTGTTCTTTGGCTACTTCGGCCCCTACATGCCCACGATTGTTGTCCATAAGGGATACACCATCGAACGGATGGCAACGACCCTTTCCCTGACCACAGAGGGTATATTCGGGCTGCCCACCGGTGTCGCAGCCACCTTTGTTTTCATTTTTATCCTGTTTGGGGCTTTCCTGGAAAAGACGGGCGCGGGAAACTTTTTTATCGATCTGGCCTATTCCGTTACCGGACGGTTTTCAGGGGGACCAGCCAAGACATCCGTGGTCGCGAGCGGGTTTATGGGGTCGGTTGCCGGGAGCGCAGTGGCCAATGTGGTGGCGACCGGGTCGTTTACCATCCCGATGATGAAGAAGATCGGCTACCGGCCCCACGTGGCCGCTGCCGTGGAGGCGGCTGCCTCCACCGGCGGGCAGTTGATGCCCCCCATCATGGGGGCCGGGGCTTTCCTCATGGCCGAATTTACGCAAACCCCTTATCTCGAAATTGTAAAAATCTCGTTTATCCCTGCGGTCCTGTACTTCTTCTCCGTCATCCTGTTCGTCCACGTGGAGGCCCAGAAGGAGGGGATCTGGGGGCAGCCCAAAGAGGTCCTCCCCAGGATAGGCGAGACCATCAAAAAGGGGATCCATTTTATTATCCCCGTAGGGATCCTGGTTACCGTACTGATTATGAATTACAGCCCTATGATGGCGGGTTTTATAGCGATCCTGGCTGTTTACTTTACGTCATTTATTCGTAAAAGCTCACGGATTTCATTCAGGACCCTGCTCGGCACGCTGGAACAGGGGGCGCGCAATGCCGTGGTGGTGGCCGTTGCCTGTGCAGCGGCCGGCATTATCGTAGGGGTGGTCAACCTGACCGGAACCGGGCTCCGGTTTTCATCACTGGTGGTCTCCCTTTCTCAGGGAATCCCTCTCCTGGCCCTGGGCCTGGTCGCCTTTACCTCCCTCCTCCTCGGCATGGGGCTGCCGGTCACCGCATCCTATATCGTCCTCGTGATCCTGGCGGGGCCGGGTCTCATGGATCTGGGCATTCCGCTTCTGACGGCCCATATGATCGTTTTCTGGTACAGCCAGGACGCCAACGTCACGCCACCGGTGGCACTGGAGTCCTTTGCGGCTTCCGGCATCGCCGGCTCAAGCCCCATGCAAACGGCCTTCACCTCCTGGAAACTGGCCAAGGGCCTCTACATCATCCCGGTGGTCATGGCCTATCACCCCCTCCTGCTCAACGGACCGGCCGGCGAAGTGATTCGAACGGTGATATTCTGCACCATGGCCATCACGGCCTTTGTGTTTTGTCTGGAGCGCTACTATATGGTGTCACTCACCTGGCCGGAAACCATCCTGCAGGGGGCCGCGGCCATTGCCCTCATCTGGGCGGACGATACGGTCAATTATATCGGATGTGCCGTATTCATTCTGCTGTCTGCGTATCAGATTATCCGGAGGAGGAAGGTTTCTGATTTAAGGGGACGAGATTTGAAAGCGGATACGTGAAACCGCATGCTGTTTACTGGATGCTGGACCTCAGGCCTGACGCCTTGTGCCTGATGCCTCCATTGTCCGCAGCCCGAAGGAGGACAACGACCCGTGCAACATGGTTTTGAACTTTTGAAAGAACAGGAGATAAAAGAACTACGAATCCTGGCCGGATTTTTTCGTCACGTGAAAACCGGGGCCCAGATCCTCTCCCTCATGGCAGATGACGAAAACAAGGTGTTCGGCATCACGTTTCGGACGCCCCCGCCCGACTCCACGGGAGTGCCGCACATCCTGGAGCATTCGGTGCTCTGCGGGTCCCGGAAGTATCCGGTGAAAGAACCTTTTGTGGAACTCCTGAAAGGCTCGCTCCAGACCTTTCTCAACGCCTTCACCTATCCTGACAAGACCTGTTACCCGGTGGCCAGTCAGAACCTCCAGGACTTCTACAACCTCATGGATGTCTATCTGGATGCGGTCTTTTACCCCCGCATTACGCGCGCGATTTTTGAGCAGGAGGGCTGGCATTTTGAGCTGGAGGACGTGAACAGACCCCTCGCATACAAGGGTGTGGTCTTCAATGAGATGAAGGGGGCTTATTCATCGGCCGACAATGTCCTTTCCGAAACTTCCCTTCAGTCCCTTTTCCCCGAAACGCCTTACGGTCTGGACTCGGGCGGTGACCCAAAGCGCATACCGGACTTGACCTATGAGCGGTTCCGCGACTTTCACAGGAGGTATTATCATCCCTCCAACGCGCGGATCTTTTTTTACGGCGACGATGATCCGGACGAACGCCTGAAAAGGGTTCAGGAATATCTGGACGATTTTGAACCGATCCATGTCGATTCCGCGATCGGTCTGCAGACACCTTTTCAGAAGCCGAAGCGTCTCGTGCGGCCCTTTATGGCCGGGGAGGAGACCGGAAAGACGCCCAGGGGGATGATCACGGTCAACTGGATGCTCACGGAGACCACGGATATTGAAACCAATTTCGCCCTGCATGTCCTCTCCTACATTCTTTTAGGCATGCCCGGCTCCCCGCTGCGAAAGGCCCTCATCGATTCGGGCCTGGGAGAGGACCTGGCCGGCGAAGGCCTGGGAAGCGAGCTGCGGCAGATGACCTTTTCCACAGGTCTCAAGGGGATTGACCCGAAGGACAGCGACAAGGTCGAGGACCTTATTTTAGAGACCCTGAACCATCTGGCCCGGTCAGGGATCGATCCCAGGACGATCGAAGCGGCCCTCAATGCCATTGAATTCCGTCTGAGAGAAAATAACACCGGGAGTTTTCCCCGGGGCCTCTCACTCATGCTGCGATCCCTGACCACCTGGCTTTATGACGGCGATCCCTTGGCGCTGTTGCTCTTTGAAGCGCCGCTTGAGGCCGTGAAGGCAAGGGCCAGGGCGAAAGATAACTATTTTGAAAAAATGATCCAGAGCTTGTATGTCTCAAACGTCCATCGAACCACGGTTCTCCTGGAGCCTGATCCGGGGCTCGAAGAAAGGGAGGCTGGGGATGAGAGGAAACGGCTTGAACAGGCGCGAGACGCCCTGGCTGAAGGGGCGTTGCAGGGGGTTGTGGAGAATACCCGGGAATTGAAGCGCCTCCAGGGAACCCCTGATCCGCCCGGGGCCCTTGCCGTCATTCCGATGCTGAGACTGGAAGATCTGGAGAGAAAAAACAGGACGATTCCTCTGGTATTCCCGAAGGGGTACCCTGTCGAGACCCTGTTCCACAATCTCTTCACCAACGGAATTGCGTATGTGGACGTGGGCGTCAATCTGCACGCTCTCCCTGCTGAGTATCTTTGCTACGTGCCTCTTTTCGGCAGGTCCTTTGTGGAGTTAGGGACCGAGAAGGAGGACTTTGTCGCCCTGAGCCAGCGAATCAGCCGAAACACAGGGGGGATCTATCCCCAGTCGGTTACGTCCGCCATAAAGGATGCCGGCGGAAGCGCGGCCTGGCTTTTTCTGCGCAGCAAGGCCCTGGCGGAGAGTGCCGAAGCGTTATTCGATATCCTGCGCGACATGCTTCTCACGGTCAGGTGGGACAACCGGGACCGGTTCCGTCAGATGGTAATGGAGGAAAAGGCCCGGGTGGAGCGGAAGCTCATACCGGCAGGGCATCAGATGGTCAGCCTTCGACTCAAATCCCATTTGAGCGAGGCCCACTGGGTCGCGGAACAGATGGGCGGTGTCAGCTACCTCTTTTTTCTGAGGGAACTGGCCCGGGCGGTCGACGACGACTGGCCCGGGGTGCTTGTGATTCTCCAGCAGATGCACCGGATTCTCGTCAACCGCCGTGACATGATCGTCAATATCACTGTGGATCAGGCAGGCTGGGACCGGCTTGAGCCGCATCTGAAAGACCTGGGCCAGGCGCTGCCGGAAGGCCAGACTGTGGCATCCGCGTGGTCCCGGAACCCTGTTCCCCTTTTTGAAGCGATGACCGTCCCCTCCCAGGTCAATTACGTGGGGAAGGGGGCCAACCTCTACGAGCTGGGGTTTTGCTTTCACGGTTCGGCCCTGGTCATCGCCCGGTATCTGCGCAATGCCTGGTTGTGGGACCAGGTTCGCGTCCAGGGCGGGGCCTACGGGGCCTTCTGTCTTATGGACCGTCTCTCCGGGGCACTGGCATTTGTATCCTACAGGGACCCCAATCTCCTCCGGACCATTGAAGTCTTTGACCGGACCGCCTGCTTCCTTGAGGATACGATCCTCAGCGATGACGAACTGACAAAGGCTATCATCGGCGCCATCGGCGATCTGGATAGTTACATGCTGCCGGATGCGAAAGGTTTTGCGTCACTTGTCCGTCATTTGAAGAGGGACACGGAAGAAGCGCGCCAGCAGATGCGGGACGAGATCCTTGGCACCACGACTGCCGACTTCAAGACTATGGCCGGTTTTATGAGGGAGGTGTCGGCAAAGGGCATCGTCAAGGTGCTGGGCGCCGCATCGGCGATCGAGGCTGCCGAAAAGGAGCGCCCTGGCTGGCTTAAGAGACTGAAGGTCCTTTAATAAGCAACTGCACCATCAACCCAAGCCCCTGCGAGACAATCTTTCGGCCGCCGGGCCGCCCACGGATGGTGGGCCGGTCCGGATGGCCGCGAGGTTGGTTTGGATAGGAGAACCCTGCCTCACAGGGTTGCCGGGTTCCAGATGCAGCCCTGTCGCGGGTGCTTCAGGGCACCTGGAAGAACGGTGCGGGCACGAGGATCTTGTTCTCTACGTGAGTCACCAGCGGCCGCATCTTTTTGGCATACGCTTGCCACTCCGCCGATGCCTGTAATTGCTTGCGGCGCTCAAACCGGTCATCAAGGCTCTCGTATCCCCACATATGGACGATCTGATTCAGTGGACCTATATCAGTGAAATAGTAGCCCACCATTTTGCCAAGAATGCGCACCTGGCATTCCATCCCCTCCTCCTCATAGAGCTTGAGAAAGACAGGTACCTGGCCCGCGTGCAGCGTATAGATCCGTTCATCCACAAACATCGGTTTCACCTCCAACCCATCAAAACCATCGTTTTCTTGTTCCTGAAGCCCAAAATTAGACCGGCGTTCTTCTTCCACTATTTGCTCAGTGTTTCTTTACTCTCTCAAAAAAGCGGTCTTCTATCTCCTCTCTCTTGAAACGGTTCAGTAAAACAGGCCGCTGCGTCAGCTCCAGCTGAAAACCATCCCCTTTTTTCTGATAGATGTTCTTGAGCCACGTCTCGTTATCGGTTTCCGGGAAATCTTCCCTGTAGTGTGCGCCCCGGCTTTCCTCCCTGCAACGCGCTGAATTCACAACCATTCTGCATACAGTGATCAGGTTGGTCACATCGACGATATTGTTCCATTCCATATTGTATCGGGACAAAAACCTGTCTGTCACATGGGCGGCGTCGATCTTGTCCAGGAGTTCTTCCAGGCGATTCGCCGCCTCTGTCAATTGTTTGCCGGTACGGACCAGACCCGCCTTTGCCCACATGAGGGCTTCAATCTCATCCCGAATTTCGTAGACGTTTTCTCCTGACTCCCGCAAGTAGGGCTTCAGCCAGCGCATTCTCATTTTTTCCGCCTCGGTTTCCTGATAAGGGTGCAAATCCTCTTCAAATGCAAGGGCCGCCGCCCTGTCTCCCGCCCGGCGGCCGTATACCGTTGAATCGCATATGCCGTTTCCACCCAGTCTGTTGGCGCCATGAACCCCGCCTGCGTCTTCACCGCATACCAGCAGGCCCTTTAAATTGCTCTGGCAATCAGTGTCCATACGAACCCCCCCCATCTGGTAATGCGCTGTGGGGGTCACCTCGACCTTTTCCCTGGCCAGGTCCTTTCCGATATCTTTTACCCGCTCCACCATACCGGGGAATTTTTGCTCGACAAATTCAGCGCCCAGATGACTTGCATCCAGATATACCGCATCGTTCGCCGTCCCTCTACCTGCCATGATTTCCATAAAACTGGACCGTGCGACGCGATCCCGGGTCGATCGTTCCAGCCGCTCAGGATCGTACCGTTCCATAAACCGTTCGCCCAAACCGTTGTAGAGCCTGGCGCCGGAACCTCTGAGACCTTCTTCAAGGAGACTGCCGTTCAATCTGGATCGTCCGGCAACCAGGCCTGTGGGGTGGAACTGGACCATCTCCATATCCACAAATTCAGCCCCGGCCCTGAAACACATGGCCATCCCGTCACCCGTTTTATCAAAAGACGGGGCTGAGATCTTGTACATGGCTGCACAGCCCCCTGTGGCAACGATCGTCACTTTGGCGTTCACCACAAAAATGTCCCCGGTCCTGATATTGGAGAGCAGCGCCCCCACGATCCGCTGGCCATCTTTGGAAGTCAGCAGGTCAAGCCCCCGGGTTTCTTCGAGCACCTGTATATTTCGAGCATATATTTGATCCGTCATCCGGCTGATCAACTGGATCCCTGTCAGATCGGCCACATGAACGGTCCGGTCAAAAGACTGGCCTGCAAACGGCTTCTGATGAATTTTTCCATCTTCACCGCGATCAAAAAAACACCCGACCCTGACCTCCAGTTCGTTTACGGTTTTGGGCGCATCAGCCACCAGCTTCCAGGCCAGTTCCTGATTATTGATGAAGCCGCCACCCTTTAGGGTATCCTTAAAATGCTTTTCCAGCGAGTCATTTTCATTCAGGACCACATTGAGGCCTCCCTGGACCATCCTGCTGCATCCACCCTTGCCGATCAATCCCTTGGTGGCCATGATGATCTTGAGACGAGGATTGCTGTCGTATGCGTGCAAGGCGGCAAAGAGTCCTGCACCCCCGGCACCCAGTATCAATATATCGGCCTTTATGACTTCCACAATACATTTACTCCTTATCCGACATCCTTCACTTGAATATGCCGATCTTTTTCAGCAAACAGCGCCGCTTCAGTTCCTGAATAGACCGGGTTGGAACAATATTCTTGGGGCAGACTTCTGCACAGTTGAACTGTGTGTGACATCGCCAAACACCGTATGATCGATCCACGGTCCTTAATCTTTCAACCCTGATGGCGTCCCGTTTATCGGCGATTAAGGTGTACGCCCTGTTCAGGGCCGCCGGTCCCAGATACTCCTTGTTGGTCGCCACCATGGAACAGGCCGAATAGCAGCATCCACAGGTGATGCAATCCAGCATATCATCAATGAACTCCCGCTCCTTTGATCCGGGTCGAACAACAACCGGCTCAGAAATATCTTTCCCGGGTAGATAATAGGGCTTGATTTCCCTCCATTTCTCGAAAAAGGGTTCCATATCCACGACCAGGTCCCGGATAATTGGGAAATTGGGCAGCGGCATAATGGTTATATTTCTGGTTTTTAGAGAAGAGACCTGGGTCCTGCAGGCCAGCCGGGCCCTGCCGTTGACATACATGGCACACGACCCGCACATGCCGATACGACAGGAAAATCTGAAGGACAGGGAACGGTCCATATAGTTCTGGATATGCATCACCACATCCAGCACGGCCATATTATCGAAGGCAGGAACGTCGAACACATCGAATCTGGGGGCAACGTCGCTCTCGGGATTCAGGCGGAATATTTTAACCTTTAACATCTCAGGCATTTCTTATCTCCAAAAAGGGCTTTCCCTGAAACAGTTCAAAGCTTAGGGCAACACAGTGTGAAAATTCCGAAACCCAGAAAACCCATTCCTATCGCAACAAGGAGCCCGAACACAACAGCCCTTTCCTTTTTTCCGGAATCAAAATCGAGGAAAACCGTGTAGAGTCCATACAGGGCGTGATAAAGGCCGAAAACCAGCAGCAGGATATCGAGTGAGATAAGGGCGGGTGTCTTCAGCCGGATCATGATGTCGCTGTATGTGAGGGGTTCTCCGGTACGTGAGAAGTGAAGCAGCCCGATATGCCACCCTAAGGCAACGATCAGGATAATGGCGCTGATTCTCTGCAAAAACCACGTCCAGGCATGCATCTGAGGGCCTCCATTAAGCAAGCTTCAGGGCAACGGAGCAGAACCACACAATGGCCCCGGCGCCCATGAATATCCAGAATATGTTCCGTTGGGCATGAATCGATACCCCAATTCCGATGTCAAACAGCAGTATTCGTATGCCGTTCAAACCATGATAGAGGACCGCTCCAACCAGCAGGATATCCAGCAGTTCGAAAACAGGGCGCGTCATCAGAACCGACAGGGTCGCATCAAACCCGTCCTTGCCTGACAGGAGCGACGCCCCCATGAGAATCGTGTGCAGGAGGATGTAAAACACAAGACCGAGGCCCGTGATTCGGTGAAGAATCCAGGCCCACATTCCGGTTGCGTCCCACATTTGACTCCTGATTCTGAGTGCGTCCGCAGGCGCCACGTGACTATTGGGCATAGATATGTCTCCTTTTTTTGTCGTCCGTTACGACAGCAGCCTCCTCATACAAGACGGACTTCATTTAATATTCAACAAAATCAAAAGGTTTTCTCCCTGATCAATTCTTTTCTGCATTCATGGCACGGCAGTTCAATTTCTTGAAGCGATTTGCTCCCCTACCTGTTCATCAGAAAGGCAAATTCTGTGCCGTATCTTTGTCGAATTTTAACATATTCATTTTATTTGTAATTTTGTATCTTTGGCAGCGCAGGTGCCCTGAATGGACGAATTTTCGATTTTTCCGCCGACTTTTGGGCTTGAACGATTGTTTTATTTTCATTATGATTCTAACTCTTTCCACAGAAATCACTTTCGCACTGGAGGACCTCAATGCCGTGGCAATCGAAACAAAAATATGAATGTTTATTAAATATCAACAACGCCATTATTACCAAAAAGACACGAGAGGACCTCTTTGAAGCAATAGCCACGCAACTCAGGAAGTTTTTTCCGTACGACCGCTGCAGCATCCAGCTTTACGACCCCGTGGAAAGTTCCATCACCTATTTTGCAACTGCGAAAGGGATTAAACCGAATGGAATCAGCTGTGAAACGAGTCGCCCGCTGTCGGCAGGGGCAATTGCCAATATGGTGATTAAATCAGGAAAACCGATCATCATCCAGGACCTTTCGAATGTTGCCCATCTGACCTCGGCTGATTCCATGCTCATGGCAGGCTTAACATCCACGATGGCCTTTCCCCTGATTATTCGAGATAAAATCATCGGCTCGCTGCACTGCTCTTTCAAGAAATGCCCGGAAAACATACGGGAACTGGCCGGCTTTCTTGAGGACTTATGTAAACAAATACCCATTGCAATTGACAATATGCTTTCTTATGAAAAGCTGATGAATATGAATGAAGCCCTTGAGAAACAGAAAGGGTTTGTACTGGAAAAAATAAACAAGGCAAACGAGGCGTTCTATTTCACGAGCCGCAAGATGACCAAGCTCAAGAATGATATGGATCTGGTTGCAAAATCGAACGCCTCGGTGCTGATTGTTGGTGAAACAGGAACCGGAAAGGATCTGGTTGCAAGATACATACACAACCACAGTCCACGAAGCAGGAATCTGTTCGTTAAGGTGAACTGTGCCTCGTTAGCCCCATCACTGATTGAAAGCGAATTTTTTGGACACGCGAAAGGCTCATTCACCGGAGCGACGGTTAAAAGAATCGGGCGCTTTGAGATGGCGGACGGGGGAACCATTTTCCTTGATGAAATAGGAGAGCTTCCCTTGCAGAACCAAGCGAAACTCCTGCAGGTACTTGAAGATAAATCCTTTGAGCGCGTCGGAGAAAGCACGCCTATCTCAGCTGACTTCAGAGTCATCTCCGCCACGAATCAGAATTTGACAAAAAACATAAGGGCCGGCAAGTTCCGTCGAGACCTGTTTTATCGCATCAACACAATCCACCTTGAGATACCTCCGTTGAGAGAACGGGTTGAGGATATTGAACTGTTAGTCAGATGCTTTACCGCCAACTTTTCAAAAATTATGCAAAGGCCCGAAGCACAGTACTCTCCATCGGCAATCGATGCGCTTGTGCAATATCGGTGGCCCGGTAATGTGAGGGAACTGCAAAATGCCGTTGAAAAGATAATGATCCTTAGTAATGGTCAAAAACTTACTGAAGCCGATATCGAACGGCTTCTCCATCCATTTGATTCCGAGGAGAGTCCGACACAGGGAAGGCAGTTTCTGACAAGAGACGAGATGGAAAAAAGGCATATTCAAGAAGCCCTGGAACGATGTGGCGGGCGTTCAGGGGGTAAACATGGTGCGGCCCAGTTGTTAGGGATCCCCAGGTCTACACTTCAGTATCGGATGAAAAAATTGGGCATATCGCCTGCTTCGGCGACCTGTTGACCGAATGCATTTGTTCAGACGTTACATAGCCCAGGCGATGGTGCCGCCGAAGAAAGACCTCGAGAATAGGAGCGGCTTGGTCATCAAGCCAGCCGTTTATACTCAACAGCCGGATTCCGCTCAGGGCCGGCGCAATCATTTCGGTTTAAGCCGGAATATGGAAAGGGGTTACGATGTCAAACAAGCACATGTTGGACGGTAAAAGGGTGCTTATGGTGGATGATGAACCCGATGTCCTGGAGTCACTGGAAGAGCTGCTGCCCATGTGCGAGTTGGTAAAGGCTCACAACTTTGAGGAGGCCAGGAAGTATATCGAAAACGAGTATTTGGATATAGCCATACTGGATATCATGGGGGTAGACGGGTATCAACTACTGAACATCGCCAACGAAAAGAAAGTCATTGCGGTGATGCTCACCGGTCACAGCCTGAGTGTGAAGGATACCGTGAAATCGTTTAAAGAGGGGGCCGCCTTTTATGTACCCAAGGAAAAAATGGCAGAGATTGCGATTTATTTGAATGATGTTCTTGTGGCCAAGAAGGAGAATGAGGGCTTTTTGGAGCGCTGGTTGGACAGGTTTGTAGGCTACTATGATGCGAAATTCGGACAGGATTGGCAGGATGAAGACAAGGCATTCTGGAAAAGATTTCGTATATAACCTTTACCACTTTCTGTATCAACGGGTCGCTATCGATGTCCCGTTAACAGCAGTTTCGTCCCGATAAGAAAGATGATGACAAGCACAATTACCCGGAAAAGGTCCTGTGAGAACCGCCTGTTCAGGAAATTGCCAAACCATCCCCCAAGAATAATGACAGGAGACATTGCCGCCACGAGTAAGGCGGTACCGGAGCTGATTATTCCGATTTCCAGATAAGCTCCCAACTTGAGAAAATTGAGAACGGCAAAAAAAGGGACAAGCGTCGCGACAAAGACCCTTTTGTCCACGGGCCGTTGAAGCAGATATATGGACATCACCAGGCCTCCGGCATGGATGACGGTGCTTGCCGTTCCACCGAGAAATCCGAAGAGGAACGTCAAGGATTTCTTGGCATCGGTGGGCTGACCGGGCGGGTTGAGTGTCTCGTACGGTTTTCTAAAGACCGATTTGATCAGGTGGTATGAAGAAAAGAGCATCGCCACAACACCGACGCCGGATTTAAACATGGTGTCGGGAACCATTCTAATAATGATGACACCGAGGAACACGCCCGCTACAGCAGGAGGGATGAGAATGCCTAACTCCCTTTTGTTCCACTCTCCCCAGTAGTTCCTGATCCCTACCGCGTCAGAGATCAACATAGCCGGTGCTCCCAACCCCAATGCCAGCTTGGGAGGGAATACCAAGGCCAGAAATGGAAGCATGAAGATACCCGCTCCGATGCCGACACTGTTCTTGATGATTGCGGAACCGAACACGGCCACTGCCACAAGCATTATTTCGTGATAGCCCAGGTCTCCCATCTAACGAATTCCAATCTGTTTATCGTAACACTTCAGCCATCTGAAAACATGGCAGGAGGCCCATGGGCCGAACCTGTTGCGAAGCATTTTATCAAAAAAGTTGCTGTTTATCTTGTTTCTCCTGGTAGAAGAGGAGGACGGTCTATTTACGCCGGCAGGGCGCATGAGATTTTAGATAGATTTATGAAGAGCGAAGTCAGCCCGGCAAAAAAAATCAATGATAGAGCGATCTTCAAAAAAATTATTGCACTAACCCTCTGGAATATTAGATTGCCAATAAAAAAACCGATGATAGCAGCGGGTAATAATGATAGACTTGTAATTATCCGGGTATAGGTTGCTATCCCTCCAATGACATACAGGATAACAGACAGGGTACCGGTCAGGAGAAAATGGATGGCAGTGGTCCCCCTGAATATCTCTTTTGGCCACCTCTGGTTTGAGAGGAACAAAATGATAGGCGGTCCACCCATGCCAAATCCGGCGCACATCACACCGCTCGTGAATCCAAAACCCAATGACGCGGCAGCTTCTCTTTTGATGGGCATGTGATACCCCATTAACAAAATAAGCGAAAAGACGATAGAAATGCAGGCTATGGTGAGGCTCGTTATTGACGATGCAATCGTGTGCAGTATATACGCCCCTAATGGGACGCCAAGAATGGCAGGTATGATAAGCGGCAAGGCCCTTGCAGCGTAGATATGTTTTCTGGCGTTGTGGACAACGAAGAGCAAATTCGCAATACCGGTGAACATGATAATCAGGACGACGAGTTTTGGTTCCAGAAAAAGAGTCAACGTGGGACCGGCGAGCAACCCGGCGCCAAAGCCCGTCATTCCCTGGATAATGCTGGCGAATAAGATAACCAGGAAAACGATAATCCAGTAGTGACTCCAAACCGGCAAGCTTTCCATGAAATGTCCATAATACGATTGAAAAGGGTGCTTCTCTGATTGCACCTTTGTCACCGTAGGTGCAACGCTGTTTTCCGGCGGATCAGCGGCGGTTGGATCCTCGGGGCATAAATTCCGGTCCCGTCGTTCAGGATCTCAGTCCATCATCTTGCCTCAAAGCCCGAGGTGGGTGATACCGGCTGGATATGTCCATGAATGGTTGGATTCCGGCACCCGTTTGCCGCCAGGGCCGCTGAAATCGGCATTTCCTTTTTTCTATTTCCTTTCCAGAATCGTACAGATCCCCAGTCCCCCGCCCCCACAGATGGTCAGAAGCCCATGGCGGGCATCCTGCCTGATCATTTCATGGATGAGCGTTGTGAGCCGGATGGAACCGGTTGCCCCGATAGGATGCCCCAGGGAAATACCGGATCCGTTGACGTTTACTTTGCAGTCCAGGTCTTCGTCGTCGATGCCCATCAATTTGGCATCTGCCAGGGCCTGAGCGGCAAAGGCCTCTTGGATCTCGATGAGATCGATTTGATCCATACTTAAAGAGGCCTTTTTGAGGGCCCTGTTTACCGCGGCGGGCACTGCCGGATACGTCAGGGTAGGATCGGATGCGGCTACGGCGAACGATTTGACATGGACCAGGGGCGCCACGCCCTTTTCGTCTGCCTTTTCGCGGGTTGTCAGGACCAGGGCCGCGGCGCCGTCATTTTCACTGGAAGAGTTGCCTGCCGTGCAAATGCCGTCTTCGTAAACCGTGTTGAGTCGTGCCAGCTTCTCCAGAGTGGTGTCGCGCCGCGGGGTTTCGTCCGTGTCCAGTGAGATTTTTTCCTTTTTTTGCCATACCTCCACAGGCACGATTTCCGCCTTGAATTTCCCTGAATCCATGGCGGCGACGGCCCGCTGGTGCGAGCGAAAAGCCCACCTGTCCGCCTGTTCCCGGCTAATTCCCTCGTTCCTGGCCGCCGTTTCGGCCCAGGTCATCATGGAATTCAATTCCCCGAATCTCTTGATGGGCTGGTGCATGGGTCTGCCGCGCTGTATTCTGTCATAAAAAGGGAGACCCCAAAGCGCAAGGCTGCCGTGCTGTCGGGGGAAAAATCCCCATTTTGGATCCACCCTGCCGCCGACCCCCCATTTGATGAACTCACCGGGAATATAGAATTCGGCGCGACTCATGCTTTCTACACCACCGGCAACGATCCATTCCGCATCGCCTTCCTTTATTTGCATGGTTGCGGACCAGACGGATTGCAACCCCGAACAGCATCGCCTGTCGATGGTGAAACCGGGGATTTCAACGGGCCACCCCGCCTCAAGTAGGGCCAACCGCGCGGTATTGGGGCATTCCCCGTTTGGAAACGATTGCCCCAGAATGACTTCATCCACTTCTTCCGGCTCGAGATGGGCCCTCTTGATCGCTTCAGCAAGGACAATTGCACCCAACCTTTCTACGGGGACATCTCGAAGCATGCCACAATATGCGCCGATCGGCGTTCGAACCGCGCTGACGATCACGACCTCTTGCATGGCGTCCTCCTCCAGTCATAATAGGATAAAGATTAAAAGTATTGTAACACGTCAGCCATCTGAAAACATGGCAGGAGGCCCATGGGTCAACACCTTGTGCAGATCTGCGCCGCAGCTTCATCATCGGTCTTGCGAATAGGGTCTCCATTCAGACAGAATACCTTTTTAGACTCAGGGAAAACGCTTCCTTTTGGACGCGAATATAAGAGAGATCGTTTTGTTTCGTTAACTCACCGATAAGCGCCATGAGCGGCTTATCTCCCCTTGGGTAGTCCTTCTGTATGGGACCGGCGGAAATGGTCGCCTCCACGTGCTCCTCCGGGAACAAGACCCGCAGCAGGAGTTCATCATCGGATATCCCCGGGCGAGCGATCTCTTTCCTCAAATCCTCAATGGATGGCTGCGGTTGTTTCCAGTTCAGAAGGCCCTTCGCCTCGGGCAGGTTCGACATCTTATCCAGGACATTCGGATCAACAGGGGCGGGCGTTTTCCCGTAATGCCCCAACACATATCGAATTCCTTCCTCGGTCGCTACCTTGTAGCGTTCCCCAAGAAGGACATTCAATACCGCCTGGGTGCCCACCAGTTGTGAAAATGGGGTGATCATCACCGGATATCCCCACTCCTCGCGTATCACGCTGACCTCTTCCAGGACCTCTTCCAGTCGGTGGGCCATCCCTCTCTCGGAAAGCATAAACTCCAGGTTGGAAATCATCCCGCCGGGCACCTGATGGATATACTGGAACACATCGTACTCAACAGGGGCCCCCATGGGCTTACCCTCTCTTCTGGCCACATATCTGAAATGCTCGGCGATCTTCCTGACCCGATCCCTGTCCACACCGGGTGAAAACCCCAGCCTTCGCAAGTTCATGATCATGTTTTCTATGGATGGGTGGGACGGGCCGTTCGCCAGAGGCGAGACGCATGTGTCAATGATGTCAACACCCAGTTTTACTGAATCAATGCAGCAGATGGGGGCGAGCCCGGTCGTGCAATGAGAATGGATTTCGAGCGGCAGATCTCCAGTCTCGCTCTTGATGGTCGGCACCAGTGTCTTGACGCGCTCCGGGGTCAGGAGGCCGATGGAGTCCTTTATCATCACATAATCCGGATTCAACATCTTGATCATTTCGGCTGTTTTTTCGGCATAGAATTCATCTGTGTGGACAGGACTGAGGGAGTACACCAATGGGACCACGACTTTAATGCCCACCGACTTTGCCACGGGCACCGATTTTGAAAGATTGCTCCAGTCGTGTAAGGCATCAAATATCATCAGATGCCGGATGCCGTTGGCCGCACAGCGCTCTATCCAGAGCTGAATGACGGAATCGGGTACGATATTGAAACTGGTGAGAGACTTGCTTCGAATCAGGGCGCGTAAGGGGGTATGCTGCAATGCCTGAGAAAGTAACCGGATCCGCTCCCATGGATCTTCACGCAGATAACGAAGGCAGGCATCGAAATGGACGGTTCCCATCAACTCGGCAGCCATGAACCCTGATTCGTCCAGTAAAGGCGCAATGGGCAGCATGTGGGCGGTCTTCATCCTTGTCGCCCAGAGGCTTTGATGACCATCCCTTAACGTTGTATCTACAAATTGGATCTCTTTCATTTTTATCCCTTAACTTTTCAAAAAAACATCTTCAATCCAGCGCGTATGGATGCTTCCTTTGATATAGTCCGGATTTTCCAGAATGGATTGATAAAGCGGTATGGTCGTGTCTATGCCACGGACAACAAACTGATTGAGGCTGTTCCGGGTGTGCTCGATAGCCTGGCCGCGGTCGTTGGCTTTGACGATAAGCTTTGCCAGAAGAGAGTCATAGAAAGGCGGCACAAAGTATCCGGAGAAGCAATGACTGTCAACGCGGACCCCGTCCCCTTCCGGCGTCATCCATTCCGTGATTCTTCCGGGAGAAGGACTAAAATTATTATTCGGCGATTCTGCGTTAATTCGGCACTCGATAGCATGCCCCGAAACGCTTACCTGTTCTTGAGATAGGCTGAGCATCTCGCCACCAGCGATTCTGATCTGCTCCTTCACAATATCGACACCGGTAATCATCTCTGTCACCGGATGTTCCACCTGGATGCGTGTATTCATCTCAAGAAAGTAAAAGATCCCTTGATCCTGATCAAACATAAACTCCACAGTTCCCGCATTTAGATAACGGATACTTTCCACAATACGCAGTGCGGCCTCACAGATTTGATTCCGCAAGCGAGTATCCAAAACCGGAGATGGAGCCTCTTCAATCATTTTTTGGTACCGTCGCTGCAGCGAACAGTCGCGCTCGAAAAGATGGATGGCATTTCCAGAGCGGTCTGCGAGCACCTGAACCTCAATGTGCCGTGCATTAGGGATAAAACGCTCCATGTATATCCGCTCGTCACCAAACGACGCCCTTGCCTCTGCCGACGCTTCTTCGAACACGCCCTTTAATTCACTGGCACGGTTAACGGTCTTCATCCCCTTTCCCCCACCTCCGGCAGCCGCTTTCAGCAGGACAGGGAACCCTACCTGCTCGGCGGCGGATAAGGCAGCATTGTCGTCGCAAACCAGGCCTGATCCGGGGATGACAGGAACGGAAAGCTTCTGAACCTCCCTGCGCGCAAAAAGCTTATCACCCATTTGTCGGATATTTTCGGGCGTTGGACCAATAAAAACAATACCATGTTTCGCGCACAAATCTCCCAGTTCAGGCTGTTCAGCCAGGAAACCGTAGCCAGGGTGAATGGCATCAGCGCCTGATCCCAGAGCTGCAGCGACAATCGTGTCAACTTTTAAGTAACTCTTAAGGGGTGGGGGAGGCCCTATGCAGAGCACCTTGTCGGCCATTCTCGCAGCCATGGTCTCCCGATCCGCTTCAGACGCCACAAGGACCGACTCAATGCGTAATGCCTGGCAGGCCCTTATGATCCGCACGGCAATTTCCCCTCGATTGGCAACCAAAACACGCCTGATTCCTCTCATGAAGCCCCGTCCTCCCCAGCGTTTTCATCTTCCTGAGCTTCTTCAACAAGGAAAAGGGTCTGTTGAAATTCTACCATTACTCCGTCTTCAACCAGTGTCTTGGCGATACGACCCCTCACCCCTGACTTAACTGTATTAAACAGCTTCATCACTTCAATAATGCAGACCGTATCATCCGCATTTACCATCTGACCCTCCTCAACAAATGGAGGGGCGCCGGGTTTGGGAGCTCGATAAAAAGTCCCAAGCATGGGTGATCGTATGGGGATGTAGCCTTCCTCCTGGCTCCCCACAATAGATGCCGCTTTCCGTCTGCCATCTCCCGCGACAGAGGCGCCCTCCCCAGGAGCCGTCTTTGTTGAATGCACGGGTACAGATGACTTCTCTTGGGCGGTTTCAGTATGAGAGGATATTTCCCCGGCCTGCAAAGACCCTTGAACGGGTTCGCTGCCGGCGTGTTTCCTTAATATCAGCTTGAAGTCCCCCATCTCCAGGCACAGTTCATCGAAAGTCGATTCCTCAACGATTTTCAAAATCTGAAGTACCTCATCCTGACTGATTGGTTCCATGAACAACCTCCATACCCGCAATATTGACAAAGGGAAATCTCAACGAACATTCGAACTTCTCAGAACGGGAGGAAGCATCGGCTGCAGGGCTATCTGGTGGAGAATATAACATGTATTGATAGAGCAGGCCCGATTTTCAGATAATGCTTTCCTCTTTCAGTGCGTCGAGTTCTTCGGCGGAAAGTCCTAACAATCCCTTGTATACGTCTTCACCGTGCTCACCGCAGTAAGGCGCCGTGCCTTCGAAGCCGGCTTCGGAACCGGCAAATCTGACAGGAAAACCTGCGACTTTCAGGCCTGTGTGCCCGCTGACCGGATGGATAACCTCCTGGATCATCTCTCTGTGCCGTAATTGAGGGCATTCCAGGACTTCTTCGAATTCCGGTACGGCATCACAGGGGACTTTTTTTTCTCTTAAGCGCTTGAGGGCCTCTTCCCTGGTCAGGTTTTCCAGCCATTGGTTTACAATAAGCTCCACGTCATCGGAGTATCTGAATCGTCCTTCCTGGTTTTTGAACCGGTCATCCCCTTCGATGTCCTCCCGTCCGATGGCCTTCAGAAATGCGCTCCACTGTGTGTTGTTGGCAACACATATAATGATATGTCCGTCTTTCGCCCTGTATGCATTCCATGGCGCCAGTCGGGGGTTCCTGTTTCCTGTTCTGACCGGCATTCCCAGAGACATATTAAAGTCCAGGGCCTCATCCGTGGCCACTGAGAAACAGGCGGCCTGCATCGATATATCAATTTTATCTCCCTGGCCGGTTTTCTCTCTTGAATAAAGCGCCGCCAGGATTCCCATCGCAGCGTATAGAGAAGGGATCATGTCCCCGATCCACGCCCCGCACCGTGTGGGAGGCCCATCCGGATAACCTGTAATTGCCATGATGCCGCTTGTAGCCTGTATGGTGAGATCGAATGCCGTTCGATCTTTGAAAGGGCCGTCCTGACCATAACCCGAGATCGAACAGAAGATGATTTTGGGGTTGATCTCCTTTAGATTTGGATAATCAAGTTCCAGTCGTTCCATAACACCCGGACTGAAGTTTTCCACAACGATATCGCTCATGGTGACAAGGCGTCTGAACAGTTCTTTTCCTTTTTTTTCCTGCAAGTTTAAAAAGATACTCTTTTTCCCCCGGTTTCTTTTCAGATAGAGGATCGACAAGTCCGTATCATTTTTCATTTTAAAGCTGACACCGTCGGGGCCTGCAAAAGGCGGATTCCATCGGCAGGGATCCCCTATTTTCGGCCTTTCGATTTTGATAATCTCAGCGCCCAGTGCGGCGAGGTTGAGGGTCGCGTAAGGCCCGGACAGATAAGCGGTTAAATCCAGCACTCGAATCCCTTCCAGGTGTTTTCTCATTTTTCACCTCCATTCCGACGTTCACAAAAATACTTATTCCCTTGAAAGATCCTTTCGGGGAGTCTGTCATGATACACTGAAGCTGGGGCCTCATCGTGCCAGTAAGGAAGGAAGCCAGAGAACGATTTGGGGAAAGAAAAGCAGGAGCAGCGTCCCCAACGCTTGAAGGCCCATGAACTGCAGCATGCCGATGTAAATATCCTTAAGCTCCCATTCGGGCACGACACCCTTCAGCCAGTAGGAGGCCAGGGCCACCGGCGGGGACAGCCACGCCGTCTGAAGGCATACGGCCACCAGAATACTGAACCAGACGAGGTTGATCTCGAATGCCTGAATCACAGGGAGCACGATCGGGACCACGACGAGGACAATCGGGATCCATTCAAGCGGCCATCCCAGGATAAATATGATTAACAGGATGATCAGGATGGTCCCAAATGGCCCCAGACCAAGTCCGATGAGGGCCTCGGTAATCATGGTCGGCGTCCCAAGGCGCGAGAAGACGGCCCCGAAGAAGTTGGAGGCGCCAACCAGAAAGACGACCATGCCGGTTACCTCAAGGGTCTGCATTCCTGCCTTGTACACCCTGGCCCACGTGAATCGGCGGTATGCCAGGATGAGGATCACCGCCCCGCAAGCCCCCATTGCCGCGCCTTCCGTCGTGGTGGCCCAGCCGAAAAGGATGCTCCCTAGACACGCCATGACCAGCCCTGCGGGAGGGACGAGACCCACGCTGAGCTCCCGCAGGATAAGGGTGACTGAACCGGCCCGCTGGTCCATGGGAAGAGGGGGACCCATATGAGGCTGAATAAAGCTCCGAAGCAGGGCATACCCGCCGAAGAGCCCGGCCAGCATGAGCCCGGGAATGATGGCCGCCGCGAAGAGATCCACCACTGACACGCCCACGATGGGTCCCATGACCACCAGCATGACGCTGGGCGGGATAAGGATGCCGAGTGTCCCGCCCGCAGTAATGATTCCAGACGACATGCGCACGTCGTACCCGCACTTATTCATGGTCGGTGCGGCCATGACGCCGAGGAGCACGACCGACGCGCCAACGATCCCGGTGGCGACGGCAAAAACCGCGGCGCTGATCGCCACTGCCAGGTAGAGGGAGCCACGCACCGGGGCTAAAAGCATCTGGAATGCCCTGAACAGGCGTTCCATCATCCCCGACTCCTCCAGAATCAGCCCCATGAACAGGAAGAGGGGTACCGCCGCCCAGATGGGATCCTCCACCAACGAGAAGTATTGGTACACCATCAGGTCGAAGACGACCCAGCCGAATCCGATGTATCCAAATACGATGGACAGGATGATAAGCGTGAATGCAACGGGAAAACCGATGAACAGCGCCACTGAAAGGACGCAGATAAAAACAAGGCCGAGCGTCTCCGGACTCACAACCGATGCCCCCTGAGCAATATGTACAGGTTCTTCAGGAACTCAGAGATTCCCTGAAGGATTAAGAACGCCATCGTCACGGCCATCGCCATCTTCAACGGGTATATGGGGGCCATCCACGCACTCGTAATGGCCCGCTCCCTGATAAGCCAGGAGTCGTACGCGAATCCACAGGCGAACCAGAGGAAAATAGAGATCCCCGGGAAAAAACAGGTGATATAGAAGAGGGTGTTCAAGGCCGCCTGGGTGCGCAGCGACCATTTATCCGAGATAAAGTCGATGGCGATATGCCCGCCCCGGTAGAGCGCGTAGACCGCACCTGCCATCCCCAAGATGCCGTTGAGCATATAACTGATGTCCATTGCCCAGATCGTCGGACTGACGAACAGCTTTCGGACGATCACCTCATAGGCGAGAACTGCCATGAGAGGGATTACCAGCCACCAGGTGAGCCGTCCCAGCCAGAGAGTAATATTATCCAGAACCTTTACAATCCTCTTTAGTGCGTGCATCCCCGAAAAACCTCAGCCCACGGCCCATGAAGGACGGGCTCACCAAGCGTTCGGTCCTCATTTGTGACACGCCAGCATTGGCTACTCCACACCATCTCCACCTCATTTCTCCGTTTGGAAGGCCTGAGATCGGGGCACCGGCACAGTAAACTACCCGCTTCGTTTCAGCTTCAGAACGGCGCCAATCGTTTCACAGGGTTCCGGCCAGGTACCCCCGATCTTTACGCCGGGCTCACTTCTTTTTCTCCTCCTTTTTGCCCTCCACCAGAAAAACAGAGCTGTTGAGCGATGCTTTCCAATAGGGGCGGATCAGATCAGCGTACGCGCGTTGAGAATCCAATACCTTCTTGAAGAAGGGATCGCTGGTATACTTCTCCAGTACTTCGTTTGTGGCCTTCATGTATGCTTCGAAGATGTCGGGCGGTACATCGTGAACGATGACTCCGTACTTCTCCGTGGCCTCCTTCAATAGTCTGCCGTTATCTTCGAGCAATCGATACAGGGTTTCCAAAACAGTCGCACGGGCGCTGATTTCGATCATCTTTTGCAGGTCTGCCGGAAGTTTGTTCCAGAAATCCTTGTTGATGATCAACTCCCACGTCGAGATTGGGAAATGTGCGCCCTGGAGATAGTAGTGTTTCCATATCTGATGGAAACCCAGGGGCATATCGTCGTAGGGGCTGCCCCACTGCGCGCCGTCGATTACGCCCCGCTGGCCCGCCGGAAGGATTTCACCACCCGGCAAAAATGTGGCCGGAACGCCGATCTTCTTCCAGGTCTCGGCCACGAGACCCGGCCCCGACCGATAGCGGCGGCCCTGAAGGTCCTTCAGGCTGTTGATGGGTTTGGAGAACCATCCGACGCTGAGAGGCCCATGGAACCCCACTGGAAAGGCCACGAGATTCATCTTGACAATATCACGAAAATACTCTTCATGGAGCTCACGGCCAGGCCCGAATATCAGCCAGGTCATATGGCCGAACTGATCTATGCCGACATCGCTCCCGCCACCCGCCGGCGGCGCGCCAAAAAGGGCCCCCGCCATGTGCTTTCCCGCGAAATATTGCGCGTAGGTGGCCCCCGCTTCAACCAAGCCCTTGTCAACCGCGTCCGGGATCTGGGCTGTAGGGACGATGGCGCCGGCTGCGAGGACCTCGATGTCAAGTCGTCCGTCCGACATGGCCCGGACCGCATCGGCAAGCATAACTACCGATTTATAGGATAGACTGACATTTGGTGCCGCTGTTTGAACCCGCATCTTGATGGGGGCGGCACCCGCCGACGGCGTGCACCACGCGCCAAAAAGAAAGCATACCAACGGTATTACCAGAACCAAAACAATAGCCCTGTCCCTCATTTTTCGCCAATCCATGATCACACCTCCTTAAAAGTTAAAGGTTAATAAGAATTTAGCAGCAATCGCCTTTCCACACGGTCAATACAACGATTCAAAAGGGACATACTCCGAAATTTTTATTTCACCCCGACGATAGGCATTTACAAGACTGGCAAATAGGACTGAAGCGCTCTGCTCTGCGAAAATACAGTCAGAAGAGGCTGTGTGTCCCGGCTTGAAGGTTTGTTTGGCAGTTTTACCGATATTAGGGTACGCCAATGGTTTCCTCGGACTCAGACTCTGCATCAGGAATGCCGAATTCGAAAAAATGAAACGGCCCGGATAGCATGAGCTTTCACATGAAAACTCATGAGATCCACGTGGTTACACTCACATGATTTCCTCCTTCGCTGAAGTGATTTCTCCCATTCGTTTCATGGCAAAACTTGGGAGTCCTTCATAGAGCTTCAAAAAGTTATCATTGATTTCGCTGTTCAATCGTTCAAACAGACCTTCCCCCCGGGCATCGCACTCAACGATAAAAGGTCCAAAGTTTTCCACCTCCAATACCCACATCGCCTGTGCGAGCCCAAGCTCTTTTTTCCAGGCCACATCTTTTACGCCCAGAATTCCCCTGCCATAAATTGCCCCCATTCCATAACCAATCGTCGTCAGGTATACGGCACCGTTTGGCTGGAAGCACTTTTTGTATACTTCTGAGGACATCCCACCTTTTCCGATGAGAAAGCGGATGTTGTAGCGGCTTAGAAACGCAGACATATATTTAGCGAATCGAAAACTTGCGGTACCGGTGATGGATGGAACCGTGTAAACCCCGGGTTCGGTTTCTTTTACCGTCGGCGATGCGTTAATGGTTGCGCCTCCCAGGCTTCTAATGTCGATAGGCGGCTCTTTCTTTTTCTCGAAAATCATATCATAGAGACCTTCGCGTCCGGTAAATACCAGTCCATTCAGGAATACAGCGTCCCCCGCCTTCAGAGGCGCGATATCGGTAACGCTGACAGGAAGCGTTAGATTGAACTCACGTAGTACTTTTTGATCCTTGTTTTCCATACATTCAGACCTCCGGTCGTCAAACAACGTCCGCCTTCATGACTCAATCGTTGAATTTTGTGTGTTAATCAATGGTTTCCCTCCGATAGTAGGGCGTAAACCAAGCCGGATTTTCTCGATATTCCAACCTGTTATCTGCAAAGATGCGTACTGTCTTTCTTCTTTGTGCATAGCAGAACTGCTGGATGGCAACCGGCATCCCACCTGTATGTGCGTAGGCCACTTCGATGTGGACATCCAATACGGCTGAGTTTCCTGAAAAGCCCATCGGTCCGAAACCAGCGTCGGTGCCAATCTCGATTAAGGCCTCTTCCAGCTTCGCAATTTCCGGATCCGGGTTTCGATCGCCCACAAGGCGCAGGCAGGCCGCTTCTTTTGCCAATCGGACACACATATCTTTTGTGCCGCCCACACCTATTCCTATGGTCGCGGGCTGGCATGCCATCCCCCGGCGAAGGAATTCAGCCAATGAATCGAGGAAGAAGCGCTTTAGGCCCGGGATGCCGTCTGCAGGGAAAAGCATCCGATAATCCCCGCCGAACAGGCCTCCTTTATGGGTTACCGTGATATCTATCCAGTCTGCATCCGGTTCAAAACTGTAATCCACAGTGGGCGCGTGAATGCCCACGTTATTGTTGTTATCTTTCCTCGTAAATGGATGAACCCGGTTGGGACGCAACGGAATGCTGGCAGTTGTATCGGAAGTGGCCTGTCGAAGCGCTTTCTCAAGTTGAACCATCCCCCCTTCTATCACGGCATCATTCCCGATCTTAACATAATAACGCGGCAGACCTGTATCCGCACACATGGCAACCCGATCTCTGGTGGCGGCATCGTAGTTTTCCAAAATCTTTCCAAGAACGTAGTTTGAAAGTTGGTTTGACTCTTTTTCCAGGAGCTGCTCAACTTTTTGATAAACATCCTTCGGGATATCAATGGCAGCCCTGACATTCAGCTCCCGCGCGGCATCCGTTATAATATTTCCTCTTATCATTATCCGCAACTCCTTCTCTGCGCCTCTGGCAAAGCGGATGTGAAACATAAAAAATCCTACGTACCCGCATGGTCCTGCGATGGCAGAATTAGGTCTATCCCGTGTAGCGGGAAGGTTTAAGGCATCCGTTACTTCATTTTTCTATTTTTATCCTGTAAAATTAAAGCAAACTCTGTACCAACGTATGCTAAAATATAACTTATTGGAAGCACTGTTTATTTTGTTTTATCGCGCCTAAACGAACGCCGCCGCTCAAGACATAAACCCAATAACCGACAGATTTGCCCAATTTTGGGCATAAACAGAGATATTGCGAAAATGCGGGCAGTCACCTGGTAGAGATATTTCGTTCTCTTTCATCTTTCTCGGGGCAAGAGGGGTCGCGGTAGGGATGACGGTCACCCGGCATCCCTACCGCGACCCCTCAGGCCTCGACATAAATCTTCTCGTAGTTTATACTTAAAAGTATAAACTAAAACGAATGGAGTGAGCATGAAAGCAACCGCTAAAGATCTAAGGTTTAATTCAAGAAGGCTTCTTGATACCGTCAAAAGGGGCGAGGAGGTTATCATAACGTTTCGCGGCAAACCCTTCGCAAAACTCATTCCCTACGAGAAGGAGGAAAAAGCAAATACAACAAATGAACTGTTTGGAATCTGGAAAGATAACGATATGATTGAAAACGTCGATGAATATGTCCGGGGATTAAGAAAAGGAAGGCTCTAAATGACACATCTATTCCGGTCTCTCAAGAAGAATACGGGCATCCGCCACAACACACCCCTGTCCCTCCGGATAAATAATCAGGGGATTTATGTCGAGTTCCTTGATCTCGGGATGATGTGAGACCATATCTGAAAGCTGGAGGATGCACAGTTCTGCCGCTTTGATGTCTGACGGGGGATTCCCTCTGATTCCCTGAAGGACCTTGTAGGCCTTAATGGAGCGGATCATGTTCTCGGCGCTGGATTCCCACATGGGCGCCAGCCTGAAGGTCACGTCTTTCAGGGCCTCAACAAAAATACCACCCAGACCGAACATGCAGATCGGACCGAATTTAGGGTCTCTCGATGCCCCAAGGATGACCTCCAGGCCTTCTCCCGCCATCTGCTGGACCAGGACGCCGTTGATTTTCGCCAGGGGGTTGTAGTTTTTTGCGTTCTGGATGATTGCTTCAAAGGAGATTCGGGCCTGCTCCATGGTCTTGATATTGACCAGGACGCCTCCCGCATCAGACTTGTGGACAATATCCGGGGAATCGATTTTCATGACCACGGGGAACCCGATCTCCTGCACGGTCCTCTCGATGTCAGGGGATTCACTGACGAGCAGGCTTTTCAGCAGGGGAAACGCGTAGCACCGGAGAATTTCGCTGGCCTCTTTCTCCGGCATGTAACAGGTCTTTCTTCCCTTCAGTTTTTCATGGATTATCCCTGATGCCTTCTCCGGGTCTTCCAGCAGACGCCATACCGATCTTTTCTTTTTCCTGTCCGGTCGAACCCTGTCCCTGTAGCGGACCATGGCGGCCATGGTCCTGGCGGCCGCCTCCGGGAAGGCATAATTAGGAATGCCGTTTTGTTCCAGATAGCTCACACCTTCCGAGACGTCCACGAGTCCCATGAATGAAGACAGGATGGGCTTGGGTATATCCCTGGAAACGCGGGGCACGATTTCGGCCGTTTTCAAAATTTCGGTGGTCGCCGCTGGGGTAAGGATCACAATGGCGCCGTCAACCCCTTCATCCGATAAGACGCACCGCAGGGCCGCCTCGTAACGGGCATGATCCGCATCGCCGATAAGATCCACGGGATTTCGTATGCTTGCGCTGGGCGGGACAATATCCCTGAGCTGCCGAGTCGTCTCCTCAGAGAGGGTGGCCAGATGAAGCCCGGGGCGAATCAGGGCATCAGTGGCCATGATGCCGGGCCCTCCTGAATTGGTGATAATGGCGATTCGGTCTCCCTTGGGCACCGGCTGCATGGAAAAGGCCTGGGCGTAGTCAAAGAGCTCCCCCACACCGTCCACCCTCTGAATACCGCTCTGCAAGAAGATGGCGTCATAACTCGAATCGGAGCCCGCCAGGGACCCCGTATGGGAGGCAGCGGCCCTGCTGCCCTCTTCGGAACGGCCCACCTTCAGTGCGAAAATCGGTTTGCCGGCACTCAGGGTGATTTCCCTGGCGATCTCCATAAAAGCAATACCGTCCGCAATGTCCTCAAGGTACATGATGATGACGTCTGTTTCCGGGTCGTCCCTAAAATATCTCAGTAAGTCGACTTCGGTGATGTCCGCCTTGTTGCCGATACTCACGCTCTTGGAGAGGCCCATGTTGCGGCCGAGTGCCACATCCAGCATCGCGACGCACATGGCCCCTGACTGGGAAATGAGGGCAATATTTCCGGACCTGGGCATTTTCCTGGCAAAGCTCGCGTTCATCCGTACGTCTTTACTCGTGTTGACGATGCCCAGACAGTTGGGTCCCAGCAGACGGATGCCGCATGCCCTGGCCAGCGCGCTCAGTTCCTTTTCACGTTGAATGCCTTCGCCGCCCACCTCCTTGAATCCTGCGGTAATGACAATGCAGCTCCTGGCCTTTTTGAGGGCAGCCTCCTCCACCACGGAGGGCACAAGTTGAGGGGCCACGATGATTACCACCATGTCCAAATCGTCGGGAATATCCCTGAGGCTGGTATAAGCCCTGACGCCTTGAATGGATCTGGCCCTGGGGTTGACCGGATAGACGATGCCCTGGAAGGGTACCTCGATCAGATTCCTGAAAATGGAAATTCCGACACTGCCCGGACGGTTGGTCGCTCCCACAACAGCTATGGATTTTGGGTTGATCAGAGAATTGATATCATTCATTTTTTCATTATTTCCTCGTTGTCATATCGGGACACCCGTGCGCCAAAAGAGCGCTCCCCCCTATCGAAGCCGGCACGGGCACTGGAAACGCGCTTTTTCACGCGGGGAACTGTACTGAAAGGCCGATTGGGCGTCAAGGGAAATGGCCCGTAAAAATCCGCATTCCCATCCGTCATGCTGCGGAACGGGCCCGCCGCCTCATTATTCACAAAGATCCCTGGCAGTTGCTTGCCCGGATTTCCTGAATAATATCCAGTCGAACGGCTTGTTCAACACGTGAAAAAAAGGAGATGCGGCACCCGTAACGACGGTCTATGGGGTGGCATCCGCGTTGTGTCGATTACTCAAAGTTCGTTTAAAACCGACACACAGGGCAAGACAGCCCGCCATCACGATGAGACAGGCCAGAAAGGCCGCTTCGAATGCCTCCGGGGGATAGGTCCCGTTGACTTGGCCGGCATGGTCCAGAAGGCAACCGGTGATCACCTGCATGGCGGCTACACCCAGAAAAGGGGCGGTATTCAAAAGACCCGACACACTGCCCAGGATTTCCCTGGATGTGGTTTCGTTGACCAGCGCCCACAATGCGATGGCAAAGCCTCCGGTATGCGCACCCATGAGAAACAGCATCACACCCATCACCGACGGGCCGGTGATATGCCAGCCGAACGTGAGAAACCCCCAGATTGTGCCTTCCACAACCAGTGTCAAAATGATCATGATGATCTTGTCCTGAAACAGCCGGTCCGCGAGGCGGCCGAACACCGGCGCGCCCACCATGAATCCGATGGGAATCAGCATGTTCAGACCACTGGCCCGTATTTGATCCATCCCATAAACGCTGATCAGATAGGGCGTGGCCCAGAGGCCCTGAAAGGTCATGAAAGCGCCAAAAGCGCCGGCAAAGATAATGGCCAGAATCCAGAAACGCAAGGACATGAGAACGCTGATAGCGGATGTCCCCCTGTTCGAATCCGCCGGGATTTGGGCTTCAGATTTTCTGCCTGAAGCGGGTCCGTCGGCCCTGAAATCCCTGATCCATACCAGGACGGCAAAGGCGAGACCAAAGGTGGCGGCCCCGATTGCAAAAAATGCGTTGCGCCATCCCCATGTCTTGGCCATCCATGCCAGCGGGGTGGTTGCCGCAATGGCGCCCAGGTTGCCCACTGCCAGAAGGAGGCCGGTCATGGTGGAAAAATCCCGTGGCTTAAACCATTGGGAAAAGGCTTTCAAGGCAGGAACATACACGCCGCCTACGCCGAAACCGATGAGAGCCCGCCATGCCGAGGCCCACCCGATAGAGGGCGCCAGGCCAAACAAAACCGTTGCGGCCCCGGCCAGAAGAGACCAATATCCCACCACCAGCCTCGGCCCCAGCCGATCCGAGAGATAACCCACCACGGGTTGTTCCAGGGCATACAGGTAGAAATACATGGACGACATGAAACCGAGGGCCGTGGCATTGGTGTTAAATGCCTCCAGAAGGTCGCGGGCGATAACGGAGGTGGATACCCGATGAAAATAGACAAACAGGTAACATCCCGCAATGATCCCGAACACGACCCATGGGTGAGTCTGTATTTTTTCACTTTTCTGATAACCGGTCATAGATTGTCTGTAGCGGTCGAAGCCGGGTTTCGGATTTTTATTCGGCGTGACTCCGCAGGAACCGAGTCTATTGTTTTCTTTTTGTATGCCATGAACGAGCGGAAAAGAAAAGGGATGTTTTTGCGTTTCCAGGCCGGACTCTGCCCTCCCGCATCTTATCTCACCCCCGTCTTATCATCCCCGGTTGACAGCTTGTAATCCCTTCCATATGATGACGAAATAATGTAGAAACATGTGGAAACCCAAAAAAAGGAGACGGATGGTTATGGCGAATCTCATTTTAGATGAACGCGATCAGAAGTTCCTGCTGTACGAGATGTTTGATGTGGAGAAACTCCTGGAACAGCCCAGGTATGAGGCATTTTCAAGGGACATGTTCGATATGGTCCTGGAAGAGGCCAGGAAATTCGCGATTAACGAGATATTTCCAACCCTCAAGGCGGGGGATAGGGAAGGGTGCAGGCTCCAGGACGGTCAGGTGCATGTGCCGGAGGCCTATCACCGCTGCTACAGGCTGTACTGCGAGGGCGGCTGGGGCGCCATGGGCTTTCTGCCGGAATCGGGTGGACAGGGTCTTCCCCATATCGTCTCTTTAGCCGTCAAGGACTGGTTTGTCCATAACTTCGCCTTTTTCGCCTATCCCGGGCTCACCGAGGGAGCGGCGAGGCTCGTCGAATCCTATGGGACGGAAGCGCAGAAGAAACGGTATCTGGAAAAGATGGTCACCGGTGAATGGGGGGGCACCATGTGTCTGACAGAACCGAATGCCGGAACCGATGTGGGCAACTCTTCGAGCCGGGCTCTCCGCCAGCCGGACGGGACGTACCGGATACAGGGGACCAAAATATTTATATCGTCCGGCGACCATGACCTCTGTGAAAACATCGTCCACGCCCTCCTTGCCCGTATCGAAGGGGATGTTCCGGGGACAAAGGGGCTCTCCATATTTCTCGTGCCCAAATACCTGGTCGACGAGGACGGCAGCCCGGGCCGGCGCAATGACTATGAAGTGGCAAAGATCGAGGAGAAAATGGGTATCCACGGCAGTGCCACCTGCCTGCTGAACTTCGGGGATAACGGCGACTGCTATGCAGAGCTGCTGGGGGAAGAACGGCAGGGCATGAAGATCATGTTCCAGATGATGAATGAGGCGCGGATCGGCGTGGGGATGCAGGGGGTTACCAGCGCCTCCATCGCCTATCTGCATGCGCTCCAGTACGCCAAAGAGCGTATCCAGGGGTCCTCCATCCGGGATTTCAAGAACCCGGAGGCCCCCCGGGTGCCGATCATACGGCACCCGGATGTACGGCGGATGCTTCTCTGGATGAAATCCAATGTGGAGAGCATGCGGGCCCTGCTCTACTACACGGCCCTCTGCGGTGACCGGGCCGAGATCGAAACGGACGATGCCCGGAGGGAGAGATGGATCGGAATGGTGGAGCTGTTGACGCCCGTCTGCAAGGCCTATAACTCGGATATCGGCTTTCGGGTGACCGAGACAGCCATTCAGGTCTATGGGGGATATGGATACTGTTCAGAGTACCCCGTGGAGCAGTTTCTGCGCGATGAGAAGATCGCCTCCATCTATGAAGGGGCCAACGGGATTCAGGCCCTGGATCTGGTGGGCCGGAAGCTGGCCCTGAAGAACGGGGCCTACTTCATGAACCTGATCGGAGAAATGAACGAAACCATTGCCGGATACAGGGAGGTTCCGGACCTTAAAGATCTGGCAGAGGATGTGCAGAAGGCGGTCGCCGCGCTGGGGGAGACCGGGTTCTTCTTCGCCCAGTGTGCAGGACAGAAGGACTTCCTGACTCCCATCAGCAACGCCTATCCATTTCTCATGATGATGGGAAAGGTTATCGCGGGCTGGTTCCTGCTCTGGGAAGCGGGCGTGGCAATGGAAAAACTGGATGTCCTGAGTCAGGACAAGGGGGTCGAGTCAAGGGACCCGGCTGCATGGCAGGCGTTTATCCGGGAGAGTAAAGACGCCGCTTTTTATTCAGGCAAGATCTTCAGTGCGCGATACTTTATCAGGAACATCCTTCCTGAGGCAGAGGCGGCAGCCAGGGGGATCAGGAGTAAAGACATGTCCGTTATGGAGATCCCTGAGGAGAGTTTTGCATCGTAAGTGAATGGGATACGTGTATTATCCAATGGGAGGACCGTAAGGATGACAGAGAAATCCATAAAAGACGGGCCGCAGGATCAGGTGCTTCCCATGATGGAAGGCGTCGACCGGTCCTGTCCCGGACAGTTGGAGGTCCCCACGCCCCGGGAGCAGAAGGCCCTGGCCGCCATGAGGGCGGTCAAGGAGCAGGTCAAGCCGCTCAAAGATCGGCTGGCCTCGCTCCAAGACTCGGGTCAGGATAAGGAGAGTGGGGAGGCCCTCAGGCTGAAAGCAGAACTGTCGCGCCTGAAGCAGGACTGGGACTTCTGGGAAACCGAGCGAAAAGCCGCCGCCAGGGAGCGGATGATCATCCTGGGACACGAGGAGCGCGACTGAGGTGGCCCCGTGACGATTCAAATCTTCTTCAGCAACCGATTGGAAACGCTCGCCGACAAATTCGCCGAGGTTCTTGATCGCGAAAATCAGGTAAAGGAGAACATCCTCGAAGGCCCCCTCACCATCGTACCCAACCAGAACCTGATGAAGTGGCTGCAACTGACCCTTGCAGCGAAACGGTCGGTCTTCATGAACGTGGATTTCCAGTATCTGGAGGCCGGGTTGTGGCGCCTGCTGGCACGGGTCGATCCCCGGAATGACCGGCCGGAAATGATGACCGGTTCTCATGTGCGGATGTTTCTTCTCAAGGAGCTCATGGGCCTGCGCGCGGGAGACTCAGAGCTCGCTCCCTTAAGCAGATACCTCCTTGAACCTGACGGCAGCAAAGGTCCCGGCTATGCAGTGAAGCTCTGGCAGCTCACCGAGCGCATGGTGCAGCTCTTTGAGGCCTATCAGTTCCACCGGGCCGACATGATGGCTCAGTGGGCTGACAGGAAATACCGGCCTGAAGGGATGGAGCGCTGCCAGCAGCGGCTCTACCTCAGGATGAGAGAAGCAAGGGATTGCTACGCCCGGGGATCTCAAAAACGCCTGCTCTCATTGGGCGAGTATGCGGCCGGGGTCCTGGCCGGGGCACGCGATCGTTCGGGGAAGTCCCAACCCGGGAAATTCGTGCATCTGTTTGGTCTTTCACAGGTCTCGCCTTTTCATTTGGAACTGATCGGCCGGATCGAGGCGTATTACGAGATATTCATTTACAGCCTCAATCCCTGCCGGGAGTTCTGGGAAGACATCCGGACCCCTCAGGAAAGGAAATGGATCCACAGGCGTTCGGTCCAAAAACTTGCGATTACCCGGGAGGAGCGTGCACTGGGGGAACTCCTGGAGACGGAGGAAAACGAACTCCTTGCACTTTGGGGGAGGCCCGGCCGGGAGCATATCCGTCTGCTGTGCCGGCTCACCGATTATGACTTTGACGCCTGTTTCAGCAGACCGGAAGCCCCCGGAAGCGTTCTTGAGGCGATCCAGCGCCATATCCTCACCCTTTCCACGGAAAGGGATGCCGGCGAGAGACGCCAGCAGGATCGCTCGCTTCAGATCGTGGCGTGTCCGGGCATCATCCGGGAGGTGGAGACCGTCTACAACAGCATCCTCTACAACCTCGAGGCCGACCCCCGGCTTCAACTCACCGACATCGCCATTTTTGTCCCCGATATGTCCGCCTACAAGCCGGCCCTTGATTCGGTCTTTAACCGGAGACCCCGGCGCCTGTCGTACAATCTGGTGGACTCCCGGGCCGATATCGAAAGCGTCTATGGACAGGCCGTACTGAGTGTCCTGGACCTGGCCCGGGGGCGGTTTTCACGGAAAGAGGTCTTTGACCTCATCCTGAACCCCTGTTTCATGGCGCGCTGGCAGATACGATTTGAAGATGTGGCCGCATGGGCCGCGTGGGCCGAGGCGCTTCATATCTTTCATTCGTTCGATGCATCGGCCAGGGAGGAAAAAGGGTATCCGGCCGGCGACGCCTATACCTGGAAGCAGGGACTTCAGCGGCTCCGTCTGTCCAGGGTCCTGTCGGACCCGGACGAGGGGCCGGTTGCTGCGGGCGCCGGACATGAGGGCTGGCGCCGCAGCTTGGCCTCTTTCCAGGGTCGGGTCCCTTTTCAGGACGTCCATACGGGAAATGCGGAGTTGATGGAAACGTTTTCCGTGGCCATCGAGCGGCTGCATCGTTCTGTGGCGGAGATTGCAGGCCTGTGCGCCTCGGGAGAGGAATGGGCCGCCCGCTTTCCGAGGATCTGCGACAGCCTTCTCTCGGTCCCGCCGGATTTGAGGGGAGAATCCGCGGTAAAGGCGTCCCTGTCGACGGCATTCGAAGAGCTGAAAATCTATGATCGGCTCCAGGGCGACGCAACAGGAAAGGAGAAAGGCGGAGCCGGGCTCGACATTGGGTGTATCCGGGAATTTATTAAATCAAAACTTGTTTCTATTTCAGGAAGTTATGGAGACTATCTAACGGAAGGAATTACTATTTCAGCGCTCCAGCCCATGCGCCCGATTCCGTTCAGGATCGTCTATGTCATGGGAATGGAAGAGGGCGCCTTTCCCGGAAGGGTCGAGGCATCTTCCCTTGATCTGCGTCTGCTGAAGCGGCGGATCGGCGATGTCAGCCTGCCTGAACGCAACCGGTATCTCTTTCTCGAGATGCTTCTTTCCGTGCACGACAGGCTGTACCTCAGCTACGTGGCCAGAGACCTGCAAAAGGACCGCGTGATCCAGCCCTGCCCGGTGGTGAATCAGTTGCGCAGGCATGTGGAGCAGGAGGTGCTTCCCGTAGGGGAAACGTTCCGGGTGGCCGAGGTCCCGCTCAAGGGGTCCAGTGAGCGGTACCTGGCCAGGGATGCGGTCAATGCGTTTTCCGATGTTTTGGTCAACTACTCTCTGGCCGACAGGATCGCCTGTTATCAGGAACAGGGCCGCTTCCCGGATGCCGCTGCCAATACAGCCGGCAGGTTGAAGGAGCTTCTTCGGGACCATTTTCCTGACTTTGCGCTTCCGGCCGAACGGCCGTACACACAGGATCAGCGTATCGAACGGATCACCATACGGCAATTGAGGGAGTTCCTGGAAGACCCGGTGGTGCAGTGCCTGAGACGGCATCTTGGTATCTACGAGGATGAAGAGACACTCAGGGAGGTCACGCTCAAGGAGGATGAACCCTTTTATTCAGAGTTTCCCGTGGACCATGAGCTCAAGATGATCCCGCTCAGGCTGGCACTCGACAGGGTTGCCGCAGGCGAGGTCCCGGCCATGGATGTGGAAACCGCTTTGGAGATCTACCACGGCGTATACGACGGCCTGCAAACCCGGAGCGCCACCCCTGAGGGGGCCTTTGCACAACTGGACAGGAAAGCCCTTTGTGAGGATGTCTCGAAACGGGCCTTAATCCTGACTCAGGTCATCACGGAAATGGCGTCGGGGAAGCAGGCCTACCGGGCGTTTTTTTTGGGTGAAGAAACCGGCGAGACCATATCCTCCGGCAACCGGCTGCCGGTGGAGCGTTTTGAGCCTGCCAGGCTCAGCGTCAGGGCCGCGGATGATCATGGTGAAGCGGTTGAGGCTGAGGTGGAAATCCATGGACAACTCCCCTGGATATGGAGAGACCGCGAAGGCGGATGGAATGCCCTTGTGCTGACCGGTTCCGGAAAGACACCCGGAAAAGAACCCGACAGGTACATTCTGGAACCGGTATTGTTCTGGCTCAGTTGCCTGTTGACCCGATCCGGGTGTCGACTGCTGGACGGCGCGGACATGACCTTTCATGTGGTTTACAGGGAAAAGGTGAAGGTCTGGAACTATTGCGTCGATCAAAATGCGGCTGAGGCCTACCTGCACCGGCTGGTCTCGGACTATCTGAACCGGGAAAGGCCCGAGTGGCTTCCCTTCAAGGCGGTGACCTCCCGCACAGTCAAGCCTCATCGGGTGTCAGACGATGAGTTGGACGGCGATTCTCTACGCGAGGCGTTTTATGCCCAGCTCCGGGAGGACTACGCGGATGAACCATCCTTTCTCGTAAGACTTGCCGAACCCTGCATCCCGGAGGATGCCTTTGACAAGGTAAGGGATCGGTTCGGGATTTTTTTTCAATACAAGGCTCAAAAACAATCATGAGCTACCAACCCGTTCATGACGTTCACCGGATCGATCTCCTGAAGCACGGCCTGATCGAGGCGTCCGCAGGGACAGGAAAGACCTACACCATCGAGAACCTGGTGGTGCGACTGCTCAGGGAACAGAAGGATGTGGAACTGGAAAACATCCTTCTGGTCACTTTTACGGAAAAGGCTGCTTCTGAACTCAGGATTCGGATACGGGGAAAGCTCGAAGGCGCTCTGGGTGAGCCCGGTCTCGACCCGGCAGCTCGCAAGAAACTGCGGTTATGCGTGGATGAATTCGACAGGGCCGCCATCCATACGATTCATGGATTCTGCCAGAGCGTTCTCAGGGACTTCGCCTTTGAAAACGGGGCCCCGTTCCAGAGCGAGGTGATCCAGGACGCCCCTCTCTACGATACCCTGCTCAAGGAGCAGATGCGGAAGGCGTGGCCTGAGATATACGGGGATGGCCTGGAGGAGATCCTTGAGCTGTCCGGGTTCAATGAAAGAAAGGAGCGTTTCCTGGACACGGTCGTCGACCTGGCGAGATCCCTGCACGAGCAGGCCGGAGACCGCCTCCTCCCCGATCCGGAGAGCAGGCGTTTCAAGGAGACCAAAGAGGAGATCGTCTCGGCCTGCATGCGCGTGAACGCCCTGATCCCACCGGGATTTTCAGACAGGTACGCCCAGCTCAACTTCAATCAGCGCTCGAAAAGCAGCATCCTTCAAAAGATCGTGGTTCCTGTTCAAAATTATTTTTCGGAGCTGAGAGAAGGCACTTTTAATCTCAGCACTTTTTCCCAGTTGCTAACCGGGGTTGAAAGGACCCAATGTGCGGACAGAAAAGGACTCGATTGTCTCGTTCCTGTGAAATGGAACAAAGGGGGGGCAAACCTCAATGTGTGTCCTGAACTGGTAAGGGTGAAGGAGGGGCTCGAAGCGCTCAGCCGGCGGGTGATCCCGCAGTTGACAGACCTTCAATATTCCCTGATTACAGAGACCGTTCATCGGCTTCAGGCGGATTTGGCGCTGACAAAGCAGGCCCACGGCTGGATCAGCTATTACGATATGTTGTCCCTCGTGGAAAAGGCGCTTTATGCCGACAAGGCGGACGACCTGCTCAAAAGCCTTCGGGCCCGGTTCAAGGCGGCCTTCATCGATGAATTCCAGGACACGGACCCGATCCAGTGGCGGATATTCAAGAGGATATTTATCGAGAGCCCGGATGAATGCCGAAACCGGCTCTTCGTGATCGGCGATCCCAAACAGGCTATCTACGCTTTTCGGGGGGCTGACGTCTATGCCTACCTGTCCGCGAGAAACGAAATACAGGGCCTTGCCGAAAAGGGGAAGGCGGGACTTTATTCCCTTTCTGTGAACTGGCGTTCCCAGCCCCGATTGATCACGGCGTTCAACCGCCTGTTTGGTCGGGAGGCCTGGTTCCAGCCACACGCCTCAGCCGGTCCATTTGACATCGGATATCAGGAAACGGAATCCCCGGACCCGGCAGAGACACGCGCAGAGGTGATTGCGGATGACTCGGGCCGGCCGGTCCTGACGATTGTCGATCTCAGGAGATCGCCTTCTCCAAAACCGGCCAAACTCCGATTGGCGCGATTCGTGGCGCAGGAGATTCGGCATCTGACTGGCTCCGGCATCCGGATCCGCGAGAAGGGCAGGGGGGAACGATCCATCGGGTTCGGGGACATGGCCATCCTGGTTCGGGGCAAGTCGGATGTGCCCTTCCTGGAAGATGAGCTTAAAAGAGAGAAGATCCCGTATGCCTTCTATAAGAAGCCGGGCCTTTTTGCTTCGGATGAAGCGCTTTATACCAGCCTCGTGTTTGGCGCCATCCTGGACCCCGGGGACAGCTCGGCCGTCAAGAAGGGGTTGCTGACCCCTTTTTTCGGACAACAGGTCCGGGACCTGTACGGTTATGAGGAAATGCCGCCCAGCCACCCGGTCAAGGAGATCCTCTTCAGGTGGAACGGATACGCCATGACGCGCAGGTGGGGCTGTTTGTTCCAGTCGCTTATGGAAGATTCGGGCCTCCTTGCCCGTGAAGCAGGAGGAATCGGATGGGACCGGGCATACACCAATTACCGGCAGATATTCGAGTACCTGAAAGAGGCCGCGTACCGAAAGAACCTCGAGTTCAGGGGATTGGCCGCCATGCTGGATCTCTTTCGAAATGCCTTCTGGGAGGCGGATGAAGGCGTGGATATCCACCAGATAGAGACCGAGTCAGGCAAGGTCCAGATCATGACCATGCATGTGAGCAAGGGGCTCCAGTTTCCCGTGGTCTTCGTTGCCGGCGGACTGACCCAGCCCATGTCCCATATGGAGGCGTATCATGTCTATCATCCTGCGGGTGACGGCGGCCCCTCCCCGGCTATCACGCGGATCATGGACCTGGGTAAGTCAGGGGGCGGAGGGAGGCACGAGCTGGAAAAGACGGAAGAGGACAAGCGGCTCTATTACGTGGCTGCCACCCGCGCCCAATTCAAGCTCTATCTGCCGTTCTATCTCTACAAAGACAATCCCTCCTGGCTCGGCCCGGTCTGTACACTGCTTTCTCCGGTCCTGGTCGAAACGTTTGAAAAAGAAAAGGCGAACGGGGATGTGCTCTGGTTAACGGCCGGGTATTCTGCCGGAGACAGGACGCCCCCTGTCCAGTCTGAGACAGCCGGCCGGCAGGAAAAGATTGCCGAGGCCGGGGGATTCGAAGATCTTCTGATCCCGGAGAGTTATGACGGGAGACGGATGCGGGTCGATTCCTTTTCGAGTGTGTACCGGGAAAAGCTCCCGGAAGAGGTGAGCCCGGCCGGAGACATCGTGTTTCAGCCGGAACAACCGGCAAAAGAAGAAGACGAACCTTTTGCAGCCCGGGATACGGTGCGGATGTCTGAGGAGGCCGCAGCCGATGAACTCCCCGGCGGTACGGATGTGGGCCTGATGTTTCACGGGATTCTGGAACATATGGATTATGGTGTGGTCCTGAAGAGAGGCCCGCGAGACAGCGCGCCGGATACAGCTCTGCTGAATGATCCCGGCACCCGGGAGATCATCCTGGGTCAGATGGCGGCCTACCGGGTTGACGAGCGATGGCAGGAAGCGGTCTGCCGGATCATCTGGAACACCCTGACCGCGACCATCCCTCTTTTGGGCGACGGATTCAGCCTTTCCCGACTCAGGCCCGAAGACCGGCTCCACGAGGCGGCGTTCTACTACTCAGTGTCAGACCCTTCTCCCGGCCGTGGATCGATTAACGGGAGAGGGATCCCGACCCGGTTTGTGCGCGGGTTTATTGACCTGATCTTCAGAAAAGACTGGAAATACTATGTGGCCGACTGGAAGTCCAACCTGCTGGAAACCGGGTACGAGCAGGCATCGCTTTCAAAGAGCATGGCCGATTCAGACTATCACCTTCAGTATAAGCTGTATGCCATCGCAGCCCTGCGCTGGCTGCAACAGACGCTGGGGGAACGGTTCGATCCGAATAAGCACTGGGGGGGCGTGTTTTACTTCTACCTGCGGGGCATGGGCCGGCAGAGGGGAGACGGCATCTACCATGTCCCGCCCGGGGGGCTGGGGCCTCTGGATCGACTTGAAAAGGAGGTCGGCGTGATACTGGATGCTGGATACAGGATGCTGGATGGTTGATGCCGAATTCTGCTGGGTTTTCAGCTTTCAGCTTTCACCTTTAACCCCTGTGCCTTGTGCCTCAATTGAAAGGATGAAATGATAGAAGCGGACGGAAAAGCAGATCAGTTGCTCGAGCAGCTGGCCGGTCTCGGTATACCGGGGGAGAATGCGGGTTTGAAAGATCTCTATGCCCGATCCTCCAGGCTGGAGCTGCCTCTGCTCGACTACCTGACGATTCGCGATCTGCTGGAACTGGGCAACTGTCGGGGTGATGTTCCACTTGTTGCCGTTCTCCTGACCCTGTTCGGGGCACTGGAGGAGGGGAGTCTTTGCATCGATCTCGAGCCCGAAAGCCTGCGCGCCCGGCTGATGAGATTTCTGGAGGCGGAACCGGCGGAGCAAACAGCCGGTTCTTTTCTTGTTGGCCTCGCAGGGGATCGGTACAAAAGGCTCATTTCAACGGATGGCGACGCATATCTGCCCCTCATTTTCTCTGAAAGGGAAGGGAGAAGCCTCCTCTATTTTCAGAAATGTTATGTCCATGAGAAGCTCCTTAGATTCAGGATGGAGGCCCTCCTGCAGGCGGAACCGTCGGTCAGGACATCGGACAGCGACATGGCGTCGGTCATCGATGAGATATACGCTCCGGATCTCTCCATCCGGATAGGGAAGGATGGGAGGCCCATCGAACGGGATGCATGCCAGACCGAGGCCCTTGGGCTGTCGCTCCGATCCCGGTTTTCCATCATTTCGGGCGGCCCGGGGACTGGCAAGACCTCGTTGATGGTCAACATGCTCCGCTGTTTTGTACGGTCGGGCATACGGTCTGAGGAAATTCTCCTGGGCGCTCCCACGGGCCGGGCCGCGCAGCGAATGACCGAGGCCATTCAGCGGGCGGTTCACAGCATTGCCTTGCCTGCAGACTGCGATAAAGCGCTGTTGAACCTGAAGGGGAGCACCCTTCACAAGTTGCTGCGATACCGCATCTCCCACCATGATTTCTACTATCGCGAGACCAGGCCGCTTCCTGCATCGGTGATTATCCTCGACGAGGTGTCCATGGTGGACATGATCATGATGGAGCGGTTCCTGAGGGCGGTCGATGCGTCCAGGACCAGACTTGTCTTTTTAGGGGATAAGGATCAACTTCCGTCCATAGAGGCCGGCGCCATCTTTGCCGAGATGATCCCTGACGGCAAGCGGGCCGCGCGGTTCAAAGGCCGTCTGGTTGTTCTCAAAACCGTTTACCGTTCCGGTAAGAACCTGATGAAACTGGCCGGAGAAATCAACCGGGGGAGCTTCCCGGAATATACGCCGGTCTCTTTCAGTACAGCCCTAAAACTGCTGCCGGACCAGTGGGGGGTTGTGCCGAATGAGGGCATCCAGGCGTGGCTTCAGCACATCCGGCTATGGGCCGAAACACATTACCTGAGCCCGGTCCAGGGAGATCCCGCTGATTTCAGAGACCTGGTGTCAGAGGCCGGTCATATGGACGTGGGGCGCCTCCTTCATTCACAAGCAGGACAGGAAACTCTGGATCGTATCTTCGAGAGAGTGGGAAGGGCACGGATCCTTTCTCTGGTGCGAAACGGGGTCTACGGGTGTACCGGCATCAACCGGGAGATTGCCGGCCGGCTGGCGCCCGGGGCCGGGCATCCGGCCCTGTTGCAGAAGGGCTATTTCGCCGGCGCGATCATCATGATTACGCGAAACGACTATGCCAAGGAGCTCTTTAACGGCGACGTCGGCGTGGTGATCCGGGACCCGGGCGGGGCTTATCGGGCGTTTTTCCCCCGTTTCGGGTCCTACATCGCCTTTTCCATGGATGTGCTGCCCCCCTGGGAACCGGCCTTCGCCATGACCGTGCACAAGAGTCAGGGCTCGGAATTCGACAATGTTCTCCTCGTACTCCCTCAGGATGCAGGCCACCGGCTTCTGACCCGTGAGATTATCTATACAGGGGTTACCCGGGCCAGAAAACGGATGATCCTCTATGGGGCAACGTCGGTTTTGAAGAGGGCCTTGGAGCGAAGGATCGAGCGGCAGTCAGGACTTGGATGGTAACCCTTGACATCAACGAAAATCAGGAGGCGTTTATATCATGCAGGGCACGTATTCCCTTGAGGAAGCCAAGGACCTGGCACTCAAATACATGCGCAGGGGTTACCATTGAGGCCCGGCCGTCCTGCAAGTTATGTGGGATGTGTACGGCCTGGCTAATGAGGATTTTCTCTGGAGCTGTATTGCCTTCATGGGGGGCATCAGCGGTCAGCAGGCGGCCCCCTGCGGCGCTGTATCCGCCTCCGCCGTATGCCTTGGGCTGAGGCATCGCTGCTCCCTTTCCGACAAGGAGAAGGCCAAGGCGTCGCGCACGGTGATACGATACAAGGCCGGCAGACTGGTCAGAGACTTTCAGGAGAAATTCGGCAGCATCACCTGCGCCGGTCTTCTCGGAATCGACTTCTCAGAACCGGGAGCATATCAACGGTTTCGCGAATCGGGCGTCTGGAAGGATAAATGCAACCGGTATATCGCGTTTATCGTAGAGAAGCTTTACGAATTTGAGGAGGAGAAAAGACAAAGAAATTCCCGGGATGGGAACAGCGTGTAAGAACCCGGTTTCTGTGCACGATATACCAGGGCATTGGAGTTAGTTACCTGACTGGAATGCCCAAAAAGCTGTGAATGTGCACAACTTCTTGTGCAGGTTAGACAGGAATGGATTATCCGGGCCGGACGATTCTACACGACAGCGAGAAGAGAGGTTTATGACAGTAAGAAATCGTGCTGAAATCACTTTGTCCGGATACCCAGCTCATTCATTTTCATGAGAAGGGTGTTGCGGTGGATGCCGAGTGCCTCTGCCGCATTTTTTCTGCTCCCCTCAGTACCCTGAAGTACCTCGCTGATGTATTTCTTCTCAAACGCCTTTACAGCGTCTTTCAATTCCATTCCCTTGAATTCGCCGAGGCCGGTCTCGGGTGAAGACATATCCTCGACATCAATGACTGCCTTTCTGTTGATCGTGGCCAGTCTCTCAATCAAGTTTTCGATTTCCCGGACATTTCCCGGCCAATCGTATCGGGTCAGGACAGTTGTGGCCTTTGCAGAGAACCTCTGGGCCGGCCTGCCTGTTTTCCTGGCATGTCGTTCCAGGAAATAGTTCAACAGGAGGGGAATATCGGCCCTTCTTTCTCTCAGGGGAGGCAGTTTTATTGGAAAGACATTCAACCGGTAGTAAAGGTCTTCTCGAAATTGCTGCTCTGATATCATTTTACCAAGGTCTCTGTTTGAAGCCGCCACAAACCGGACATCTACGTTGATGACCTTGGCGCCGCCCAGTCTTTCCAGTTCCTTTTCCTGAATGACCCGAAGAAGCTTGGCCTGCATGTTGAGATCCAGCGTATTGATATCATCCAAAAAAACAGTGCCCCTGCCTGCCATTTCAATCTTGCCCATCGTGGTGCGGCTGGCGCCCGTAAACGCCCCTTTGTAGTACCCGAACAGCTCACTCTCCATCAGCCCCGAAGGAATGGCAGCACAATTGATGACAATAAAGGGGTCGTTCTTTCGAGGACTTCGATTGTGTATGGCCCTTGCAACCAGTTCTTTCCCGGTTCCACTTTCCCCCTGGATGAGGACCGTCCCATCGCTCTCGGAAACGGTCGATATCAGATCAAAGATATCCCTCATCTTCTTGTCCCTGCCGACCATTTTTTCAAAGGGCTTGTGCCTTTCCAGTTCATTCCTGAGATAGGCGACCTCCTTGACGAGACGGCTTTTCTCCAGTGCACGCTCGATCAGAATCAGGACGTCGGCAACCATAAAGGGCTTGACCACATACTCATAGGCGCCCAGCTTTATTGCCTTTACAGCGGACTGAATCTCCTTTACAGCCGTCACCATGATGATTTCCGTATTGGGGTCCAACTCCTTGAGCCTTCCCAAAAGATCCAACCCGTGGATATCAGGCAGCCGGATATCCAGCAGTATCAAATCAACAGCGGTTGCCGTGAAAATATCAATGGCTTCCTTTCCCGTAGCCGCAAGAAGGACATTGTAGCCGTCTTTCAGGGACATGTTAAATGACTGGCGGACGCCGTTTTCATCGTCAACAACCAGTATGGTAGCCCTCTTGCCCATATCGATCCTCGTCTGACTGATATTCGGTTCTCATTTTCGAATGCCTCCCCGTTGCGCTTCGCGGCTTTTCAACAATGGCCGGGCTTATCCCCCACCATCAGTCCTTTGCGCGAAGCACTGCGGGTTGGGATAACCAGGGCCTGGATCTGTGCACAGGTTGTTGGGCACGCGTCATCCTGGCCCTGTTTCGTTGAGCTGAAGTGCTATGTGAAGCACGTTTTATGCCAATCAGAATATATTTCAAGAGTGCCCCGGAATCCGTATCACGGTCGGCCCGGTCAACTATTTTACCTTATGAACTGAGGTAATGAATCCTTTTATCTTTCCGACAATACCAGTTTTTTAGTAAAATGGCACAAAAATTTGTGCATTGATCGCTTTTTCATGATAGCGGATAAGGCGTAACGAAACGGTTTGACGCGACATTTTTATTTATTATGGACGCCCCTTTGGACTATCTGCTATGAATTTCCAGGCTGAGGGAGACTCAGGTTTGGCATGGATGTTGAGTAGACATGTTCCGCTTCCTTCATGCGGGCGAAGAAGTATATTGACATTCAGACGTTTGTGGCCAATAAAGAAACGGTTGAAAGAGCCTGTTCTTTCCTCCTGTTCAGACCTTTGGGTGGAAACTGCACGATGATTGAGACGCGCGGGTTTGAAAAATGGCAACACTTTAGTCATCTGAAAATATGGCAGGAGGCCCATGGGCCGGCCCTGTTGCGAACCACTTTATCAAAAAGCTGAAGAGTTACGAAAGATGAAAAAGCAGACATGTTGCATCATCATAAAACCTATCTTTGATTACCTGAAAGTCCGGAATTTCACGGATTGGTCCTCGTTGATGGATGGTCTCGACCTTGAAATCGACGGCCTCGATGATCCGATAGCTTTTTTAAGTGATCCGAACAACTGGGTCTCTACGGATGTTGTGGTGAAGCTCTTTGCAAGAACCCGGCTGATATTGCGAGACGAGATGGCCGCCTACAAAATCGCCAGGTTTGCGGTTGAAAACGCATCTCTCGGATATATTCAGAAAATTTTTGTAAGGGCCTTCTGGTCCTGCAAAAAGGGGTTTGAACATGTTCAGGAGATAAATGACAAATTCAGCAGGAGTAAAAAAGTTGAGCTCGTTGAAATAAAGGGCAATAGCGCTGTTGTTCGTCTCCACTGGGACTCAAGCATGGTCCTTTCAAAGGACCTGTGCCTGCATAATCAGGCCTTCTATGTTTACCTGCCCACCATCTGGTCAGGAAAACCGGTTGAACTGCAGGAAACACGTTGCTATTTTGAAGGGCAGCCGTACTGCGAGTATCACATCCGATGGGATCTTCGTCACAGGGTCCGGGAATACCTCCCCAGGTTTTTTTCCTCCGGCACGATCTTGAAGGATATCATCGCCGAACAGGAAAAGGATAAAAAAGTCATCGAAAGAAAATATGAGGAGGTGAATCAATTAAATGTGGCGCTCAGACGAAGAATTGAGCAGCTTGTCGCCTTACAGGAGACAGGGAATGCCATTCTCTCTGTTCTGGATCTGGACCATCTGCTCACCGCGATTATGAAGATCCTGTCGAATGTCTGCAGGATAAACCGTGCCCTGATAATGCTTGTAAACAGTGAGGTGGCCTGCCTCGAATACCTGTATGCCCTTGGGTTTAACGGAGATATCCCTGAAACGATCAAAAGCTACGCGGTTCCTCTTTCTCGCGGGAGCAATATCCTGGCGAGGGTCGCCGGCACAGGTCGAGCCGAATACATGCCCGGGACCGTCGGTTCCGGTTCGAGCAGGGAGGACATTGTCCTGACGCACGGCAATCCAGGGGCGGTATTTGTTATCCCCCTAATCACCCGCTCGAAGGTCATCGGCGTCATTGCCGCGGATGCTGCCGATGAAGAAGAAATCCCTGAGGAAACGCGCAAGACCCTGGAGGTCTTTGCGCCTCAGATCGCCATCGCCATAGAAAACGCGAGGATGTACAGCAGGCTGCAGAAACAGATGCTGGAACTGAAAAGGTGCGATGCCCTGCTGAGCAGGGCTGAGAGGTTCTCTTTTCTGGGGAATCTCTCAGCAAGACTGGCACATGAAATCAGGAACCCCATGACCGCTGTAGAGACGTTCCTTCAGATGCTGCCCCGGAAATATGACGACGAGGCGTTCAGGAATGATTTTCATAGAATCGCCCTGGAGGAGACCCGAAGGGTCAATGGACTCGTGACCGAACTCCTGGACCTGGTCAAGAAGAGGCAGACGCATTTTGAGTTTAATGATCTCCACCAGCTCATCGAGAAAATGGTTCTTCTGGTTTCGCCCCAGAGTAATGCCAAAAAGATCGAGATAATCCGACGGCTCAGCCCTGAAATCGGGCAGGTATGGCTGGATTCGGAAAAGATGAAAGAAGTGATCTTGAATCTGCTGTCAAATGCGCTGGAGCATACCCCGGAGGGAGGAAAGATAGAAATTCTGACAACGATCATCAAAGAGAGGGAAAAAGCCAAGAATATCCGCATCGAGATCCGGGATAACAGGCACGGGATTCCTGAATCCATGACGGAGGCAATATTCGACCCCTGTTTTACACCCGAGCATGAGAGCCGTATCCATAAGGGCGCCGGCATCGGTCTTTTCATCGCCCACAAGAATATGCTGGATCACGAAGGGACCATTGAAGTAAAGAGCAGGGTTCGAGAGGGGACCTCGTTTTACTTGACCTTACCCCTTGAGCCGTGCCGGTGTAATCCGGATTTCACCGCGATTCGGAGGCGCCCCGGATGAGTTTCGACCGAAAAAGGGATCAGGGCTACTGGCCGGACACATATGTTACAAAAAGGCAGACCGCATCCAGAGCCATTCGGCGCATCAAACGAGGCCAACGGGTCTTTATCGGCTCTTCATGCGGCGAACCCCAGTCCCTGGTGAGGGAACTGGCGGCCCAGTTTGAAAACTTTACGGACCTGGAGATTGTCCGCATCCTGAGTCTGGAAACCACCCCGCTCACGGACATCGCCGACAGGACCGCCACCCAGAGCTTCAATATCCGGTCATTCTATCTCGGTTCGGGCAAACCGAGGTCCCTGTCCAGAAACAAGCGATTCATCACCCCCATTAATCTTTCGGCTATCCCCAGGCTGTTCAAGAGCCGTCAACTCCCCATCCACGTCGCCCTGATCCAGGTTTCCGAGCCTGACGATTTCGGCTGGATGAGTCTGGGGGTCAGCGTGGACGTGACCATTGCCGCGGCCCAGTCAGCGGATATGGTGATCGCCCAGGTGAATCCGCGAATGCCCCGCGTCATGGGGCGCAGTTTCATCCATGTAGACGAGGTGGACTGGATCGTGGAGCAGGAAGAGGACCTCCTCACCATCGGAAAACCGCCGGAGTTCGAATCGGCCAGGCAGATCGCCCGATATGCGGCCCGGCTCATCGAAGACGGCTCAACCCTCCAGATCAGCCTGGGCACCACTCCGGAGGCCCTGTTCCTCGGGCTTTCCGATAAAAACGACCTGGGGGTTCATACCCAGTTCCTCAGCGACGGCATCATGAAACTCTTTTCAAGGGGAGTCATCACCAACCGGAAAAAGGGGTTCAATGAGGGCAAACTGGTTGCCAGCGGCGCCATCGGTTCGGCAAATCTCTATGAGTTTCTCCATGACAACCCGGGCATTGAATTCCATCCGTCAGACTATGTCAACGATCCCATGATTATTGCACGCCATAACAAGATGCTCGCTCTCAACGTGGCCATGGCGGTGGACCTGACCGGTCAGGTGGCCGCCGATGCACTGCCGTACAACCATTTTTCGGGCGTCATCGGGATCATGGATTTTGTCCGGGGGGCCGGCCAGAGCCCGGGCGGCAAGAATATCCTGATGCTTCCCTCCACGACACTGGACGGCAAGAGCAGTCGCATTGTCCCTCTCCTGGAAAACATCCCGGTAGTGGTGCCGAGGGGCGATGTCCAGTATGTGGTCACCGAGTACGGTGTGGTAAACCTGTTCGGCAAAAGCCTCCAGGAACGGGCCATTGCGATGCTCAGTATCGCACACCCCGACTTCCGGGATGAGCTCTTCTACAAGGCCAAGGAGATGGGCCTGCTGGGCCCTGAGCGTACCCTGATTGAAAGCATCCGGAGCGTTTATCCGCTCAAGATTGAAGAAAGCCGTATGATTGACGGCGAAGCGACGTTCTTCAGGCCCGCGAGACTGACTGACGAGAGAATGATCCAGGAGCACTTCTACGGCCTGGATCGGCAGGACGTGGTCAAACGGTTTTTCCTTCCAAAGACCGCCTTTGTGAGTGAAGATGTGGCCGAGGTGTTCCAGGTCGATTATATTCACAACATGTCCATCGTGGCGGTGATCGGCACCCCTGGATTCGAAAAGGTCATTGCCGTGGGGTGCTATTTCCTGGACCCGGCCAGCAATATGGCAGAGGTCGCCTACAGTGTGGACAGGGAATGGCAGGGAAAGGGCATTTCTACCATTATGCAGGAAAAGCTGGTCCAGACAGCCATGGAGCACGGCATCAGCGGCATGGTGGCTTACACCACGCCCGGCAACACCTCCATGATCGATCTCTTTTACAAACTGCCGTACAAGATCCATACATCGTGCGACGGCGAGGTGCTTACCCTTCGGGCAAGGTTCGACCAGCCGAGAGTACCTGAGCCATGCGGGACATGAGGGGTGTAAGCCTGACAGTGGAAATTTGAAACGGGGTAACTCTTTTTGATAAAATGGTTCGCAACAGGGTCGGCCCCTGGGGCGCCTTTTTCAAGGGCTGCATAATCTTTCCGTGGCTCGTGCGAACGGCAGCATGCGCGGCGAAATCCGGCCGGTTCCGGCGCCGGGTGTGTCCTTTCATGGGACGGTCGATCCAGCTGCCTCTAAACACTGGGTATGCCCATCCGAAAGGGCGGGTCCCGGGCGCTACGGTCCCTTATGGATGCCGCCCTTGAAAAAGGCCCCCCAGGGGCCTCCTGCCATGTTTTCAGATGGCTGGAATGTTACGAAACGGGATGTTTGGAATGCCGGAAACCGGATACCCGGTCTTCGGTAGGGTTGCCGATGGTTTCTTTCCCACACATCGCGTTTCAGGACGCGCCATGGGTTCATGTACTTCCATACACCTGAAAGACAAGCGGGATGATCCGCTCGAGATTCGAAGCTGTTCCGGAGAGGATCTTTCCCGTCTGCTGGAGATGTATGCGACCTTTTCCCCCAAACCGGCCTCCCAGGGCCTCCCTCCCCAGGACCCCAAGGCATGCAGGCGATGGGTCCGGAGACTTCTGAAGGAAGGAGAGAACCTGCTGGCATGGAGGGGGAACCGGGTCATCGGTCACGTTTCCATTGTGCCGGACTTTCAGAAGAAAGACGGGGAATTCCTGATTTTTGTGGACAGGGCCCATCGCAACCGGGGGGTGGGCAGGGCCTTGACCGATCTGGCCCTCAAGCGGGCCGGACAACTGGGCCTCACATCGATCTGGCTGACCGTCGAAGTCTACAATTTCAGGGCGATCACCCTCTATAAAAAATGCGCATTCAGGACGTGCGGGCAGGACGAATGCGAGAGGAAAATGGTGTGTACCCTTTAAGGCAGTAAAGGGATGAACGTCCAACATCGAACGCCAAATTCCAACGTCGAATAGACCGTTTCGAGCGTTAAGCATCCGGCATCGAGTATCAAGCTTCATATAAGAAAGGGGGACAGACGCATGAAAGAAGCACCTGAACGGTATGATGTGCACCTGGGTTATTTCCAGCAGGTGGCCTATATAAAGGACCGGGAGGACTACGAGAAGCGGTACCGTGAGTCCATTGAATCCCCGAAAACTTTCTGGGTGGAACAGGCCGATCAGTATCTCTCGTGGGAGAAAAAGTGGGAGTCGGTGCTGGACTATGATTTTGAGGAAGGAAGAATCGCCTGGTTCAGCGGCGGCATCCTCAATGCGTGTTACAACTGTCTCGACCGTCACCTGGAGAAGATCAGGGACAAGACCGCCTATTACTGGGAAGGTGACAACCCCTCGGATGCCAGGTCGATCACCTATCAGGAGCTCTACGAAGAGGTGAACCGGATGGCCGCGGTCCTGAAGGCAAAGGGGGTCCGGAAGGGCGATCGCGTGATCATCTACATGCCGGTAATCATCGAACTCCCTGTGACCATGCTGGCCTGCGCCCGGATCGGCGCCGTCCACAGCGTGGTCTTCGGGGGATTCAGCGCAGAAGCCCTGGCAAACCGCATCAATGACTGCGGGGCGAAACTGGTGGTGACGGTGGACGGCGGTTTCCGTGCGGGAAAGGCCATTCCGCTCAAGAACACCGTGGATGAGGCGCTGACCGACTGCCCGGATGTAAAGACCGTGATCGTGGTCAATCGTGCGGGCCTGGGTCTCGGCCTGGATGGCAGGCGCGAGGTTTGGTGGCACGATGCCGTCTCTGATCCTTCCCTGCCTGACTATGTGGCCCCTGAACCGATGGATGCGGAAGATCCCCTGTTCATCCTCTACACGAGCGGCAGCACCGGCAAGCCCAAAGGGGTGGTCCATACCCACGCCGGCTACCTCCTGTATGCGGCCATGACCACCCGGCTGGTCTTCGACCTAAAGGACGACGAGGTTTTCTGGTGCACAGCGGATATCGGCTGGGTCACCGGGCACACCTACAGCGTATACGGGCCTCTGATCAACGGGTTCACCAGCGTCTTGTTCGAGGGTGTCCCCACCTATCCTGATTTCGGGCGATACTGGGAGATCGTGGAACGTTACAAAGTCGGCAAGTTCTATACCGCCCCTACCGTGATCCGCTCTCTGGCCAAGGAAGGATCCCGGTATGTGGAGGCCCATGACATCTCATCGCTTAAAATTTTAGGTTCTGTGGGCGAACCGATCAACCCGGAGGCGTGGCGGTGGTACTACCACCATGTGGGGAAGGACTGGTGCCCGATCATGGACACCTGGTGGCAGACCGAAACAGGGGGTCACATGCTGACCCCGCTTCCCGCTGTTTCGCCCATCAAGCCGGGGTCGTGCGCGTTCCCGTTTTTCGGGGTGGATCCGGTCATTATCGACGATACCGGGAAGGAGGCCCGCTTTCCCGACCAGGAAGGGGTCCTCTGTATCCGCAGACCCTGGCCGGGGATGGCCCGGACCGTGTATGGCGATCATGATCGTTTTATCGAGACTTATTTCAGCCAGGTTCCGGGCATGTATTTTTCCGGAGACGGCGCCAGAAGGGATGCGGACGGCTATTTCTGGATCATCGGAAGGATAGACGATGTCATCAATGTCTCGGGGCATCGTTTGGGGACGGCGGAGATCGAATCGGCCCTGGTTCTCCACGAGAAGGTGGCCGAGGCCGCGGTGGTGGGCTATCCCCATCCGGTCAAGGGCCAGGGCATTTACGCCTTTGCCACCCTCAACACGGCTGTTCAAAAGTCTGACGACCTGAAAAAAGAATTGATCAGGCTGGTCCGGAGCGAGATCGGACCGATCGCGACCCCGGACGTGATCCAGTGGGCCGACGGCCTTCCCAAGACCCGCAGCGGCAAGATCATGAGACGGATCCTTCAGAAGATCGCCGCCGGAAAGATTGACGAACTCGGAGACACCTCCACCATTGCCGATCCTGCAGTCATCCAGGACCTGATACAGGGAAAGGGCGGGAATTGATAGAGGCGCAAGGTGAGGAAGTGTGCCGTTCGGCGTGGGGAGCGTGGAGCCGACAGCGGCATTCTTCCTATATCTGACTTGAGGCACGCCAAACCTGTCACCGCAAACTTGGCAAACCCGGAATGCATAAACCATTAATGAGCATCCAATACCCGGTATGACCCATCAGAATGCACGCCGTATCGGCATTGTCCGGGACAAAAGATACCTGCTCCACAAACCGGGGCATACCCATCCGGAACACCCGAACCGTCTCAAGGCGGTCTACCGGATGCTGGATGCCGATTTCAGCGGCGACCTGGTTCGCATTGAGCCCCGGCCCGCAACGCTTGAGCATCTGGAGCTGGTTCACACCCCATCCTATGTAAAGCGGGTCCTCAAGACGGCCGATCACGGGTACACCAGCCTGGCGCCGGATACGCCTGCCAGCGCCGAGACCTACCTGGCGAGCTGGCTGGCTGTGGGGGGGTGTCTCAAGGCCCTGGATGAGCTGTTCAGCGGCAAGCTTGACGCCTGTTTTGCCCTGGTCCGCCCGCCAGGGCATCATGCGCTCAGGGACCGGTCCGGTGGGTTCTGTGTATTCAACAACGCGGGGATCGCGGCCCGTTACGCCATGAAACAACAGGGGACACAGCGCATCCTCATCATTGACTGGGATATTCACCACGGGAACGGCATTAACGACCTCTTCCATAACGAGAAGGAGATCCTCTACTTTTCTTCCCACGACCCAATGCTCTATCCATACACCGGGGACTGGGAAGATGTGGGGGATGGCCCGGGAGAGGGCTACAGCATCAATATCCCGTTACCCAGAGAACTGGAGGACAAAGAACTGGTTCATATCTACCGGGAAATTGCGGGTCCCGTGATGAGGTCTTACGAGCCCCGGCTGATCATCATCGCAGCCGGCTTTGACGCCCATGAAAAAGATCCCATCGGCCGCTCGCGGCTGACTGAAGAGGCATTCGGCATGTTGACCCGCCTTATCATGGGGTTCCGGTCGGACATCGGCGATCCCCCGGTCCTTTTTATCCTCGAGGGGGGGTACAGCCCAAGGGCCCTTGCCGCCTGTGTCAAGGAGGTTGTCCAGGCACTGGTGAACCCAACCCTGCCGGAGACTCCGGTCGTTGCCGAGACCCGGCGTGCAGAGGATATCGTGACAAGGGTGCGCCGCATTCACAGGAAATTTGGAATCTGGTAGTCAGCAACATGTTCTTACAAGGAGCGAAGCCATGATCAAGGCCCGGGTAAAGGCAGAGAACCCTGAGTCGAATCTCGGCGACTACAGGGAACGGTATCGGGATTTCAAATGGCCGGATGTGCAGAAACAGTTCACCTGGCACACCACCGGCAGGATCAACATCGCCCATGAGGCCGTCGATCGCTGGGCCATGGATCCGGACCGGCGGGACCGGAAGGCGCTCATATTTGAAAAGGAAAACCGGATCGGAGCATATACCTATCTGGAATTGAAAGAAAAATCGTCTCAGTGGGCAAACCTCCTGGATCGGTATGGGTTTGATACAGGGGACCGGCTGTTTGTCTTTCTTCCACCCTGCCCCGAGATCTATTTCGCGCTCCTGGCCTGCGCCCGCATGGGTGTGCTTTTCTGCCCTGTTTATGCCACATCGACTTTTGATGAACTGAGTGTCCGCATTGCCAATGCGGATCCCAAAGGAATTCTGACCCACCCGGATCTGGCTGAAATGCTTCCCACAGACCTCTGGGAGACAACGGAATTTGTGTTCCTGACTGAAGGTCCGCTGCCGAACATCTTTCCCAACGAGATCCTGGTATCCGGGATTCCGGAACAGATGCCCAGCGAGTTCCCTGAAACCTGGCTCCCGGCCCGTGCACCTCTTTATCTGGCCTATACATCAGGTTCCACCGGCCCTCCCAAGGGGGTCGTTCACACACATGACGACATGGTGGGGATCTACAGCACGGCCAGAGGTGTCCTGGATCTCGGGGAGGATACGATCCTCTGGGTCGATGCGGATCCGGCCTGGGTGACGGGAATCGTATACGGCGTCCTGGGGCCCTGGCTGTGCAACGCCACGGCCCTTGTCCAGGGAGACTCTTTTGAACCTTCCACCTGGTACTGGACCCTTGAAAAGCATTCCGTATCGGTCTGGTACACCACCCCCAGGACCCTGATGAGACTCAGGGAGGCCGGGGGCAACCTGGCCAGCCGGTATGATATGTCTCATCTGCGTCACATGGCTACAGTGGGCGCCCCACTGGTTCCGGACCTCTTCTACTGGGCGAAACAGCACCTGGGCCGCTCGCCGCACGATACCTACTGGATGACCGAAACCGGAATGATCTGTCTGGCTAATTTTGCGTCCATGGATATCAAGCCCGGGTCTATCGGAAAGCCGGTCCCAGGGGTGGAGGCCGCGGTCCTGGATGAAACCGGCGAACCCATGCCCCCCCTCAGCCTTGGAGAGCTGGCGCTCAAACCGGGCTGGCCGGCCCTCATGTCGCACCTTTGGCGGGACGAGGTGCGGTATCGGGCCTATTTCAACGAAAAGGGGTGGTTTATGACCGGCGATATCGCTATTATGGACGACGAGGGATACTACTATCACCAGGGGCGCAACGATGATCTTATCAAGGCGGGCGGGCACAAGGTCATCGGGCCCTATGAAATCGAGCAGGTGCTCTGCATGCACCCTGCCGTGTCCGAGGCCGCTGTCATTTCAAAGGGCTCCGAACCCGACGAAGGCGTATCTTACCTGAAGGCCTTTATCACCATCAACAAAGGGTTTACACGATCGGCCCGGCTCAATCACGAGATCAAGGCCTTCGTGAAGGCGAGCCTCTCTTCGGATATTGTCGTCAAAGAGCTCACCTTTCTTGAAAAGCTCCCCAAGACCCGCAGCGGCAAGCTGCTCCGGAGGGTCCTCCGGGCCGGAGAACTGGGTCTCCCCGCCGGGGAGACGGCCAATATGGAGGACTGACGTCTCTTCCTGTGAGCGGCCGCACAAGGGCTCAATCATGGGTTACGGGTGGGTCACCTCAATACTCACCCAGTCATAATATAGAGAAGACATACCGGGTGACCCGTTCATATTCATATCAACCGCAAAATAGAAAATGTGCGTGCCGGGCGTCAGATCAGGGCGGGGGGAAGCTGCGTGCCGGAGAGGCTGAACAGAGGTCCCTGATAGGTTGGCAGAAGACCCTGGGCCATTGAGCCCGTGCCCAATTGGAAGTGATTAACAGATTTCTTTTTCCTCTCATGGTATTCGCTCCTTTCCGCCATATAGGCAAAAACTGGACGGCAGGCTGGTTGCTCGCTGTCAGGACGCCCTCTGGCGGATAATTTCGGACAGGATGACGCCGGCAGCCACGGATACGTTGAGGGATTCGACCGCGCCCTTTGACGGGATCCCCACGATCTCGTGACATGATTTCAGGGCCGGTCTGCTGAGGCCTTTCTGTTCGTTTCCCATGACCAGCGCCACGTGACGCTTCCAGTCAAATTCATAGATGGAATTGGGTGCATCGCCGGATGCGCCGATAATCCAGAAACCTTTCCCGGCCAGGAGAGCCAGGGTCCGGCCGATGTTGACCACCCGTGCGACCGGTACATGGGCACAGGCCCCTGCCGATCGCTTGACCATGGCCGGGTCGACCTGAGCTGAACGGTCCGCCGGAATGATAACGCCGTGCGCCGTGAAAAAGGCCGCCGTCCGGATGATCGCGCCCAGGTTCCCCTGGTCCGTTATATGGTCGGCCACCAGGACGAGGCCATGCCCCCCGCTTTGAAGTGATCCGTCCATGACATGGCCCAGATCAGCATAGCTGAACGTCTTCAGCACCGCGACCATCCCCTGGTGGGCCACGCCCGGAAGGCGTCGCGAAAACGCTTCCGGCTCCTTGAAAGAGACGGGAATGCCCTGTTCTTTCGCCATGCGGATGATCTCCTCGGCCCTGCCCGGTCTTTTTCCGGAGGCGATCCAGATTTCCCGGACGTTTCGGCCTTCCTGAATCAAGGCCTCTCGGACCCCGTGAAAGCCGGGGATGAGGGAAGGACTTTTGGATTTTGGTCCCGCATGGCGGGATTGGATTTTGGATCTTGGCGCAATCATCCGCCCAGCACCTCGAGAGCCCTCTGTTCAAGGGCGTTGATCCGGTCTCTGAAACGGGCAGCCGCTTCGAACTCCAGCTTCGATGCGGCATCGATCATTTTTTCCCTGAGGTCCTCGATGATCCTGTCCAGAGATTCCAGGGTCATGTAGGCGGCTTCCTCTTCTGCCAGGGCCGGGACCGTGACATAGTCGGCCTCATAAGGGGAGGACAGGATCGCCTCGATGTTCTTCTGAATGGATGCCGGGGTGATATGGTTCAGACGATTGTATTCCAGTTGCATCTCACGGCGCCGGGTGCTTTCGTGGATAGCCCTCTCCATGGAGCCGGTGATCTGATCCGCGTACAGGAGCACCGTGCCGTTGATATTCCGGGCTGCCCGGCCGCAGGTCTGTATCAGAGACCGCTCGGATCTGAGAAACCCTTCTTTGTCTGCATCCAGAATCGCCACCAGGGAGACCTCGGGGAGGTCGAGACCCTCGCGCAGGAGGTTGATGCCCACCAGGACATCGAAGATCCCCAGTCGAAGGTCGCGGATGATTTCCATCCGCTCGATGGTCTTGATATCCGAATGCATGTACCGGACCCTGACGTCCAGGTCTGCATAGTACTCGGTGAGATCTTCTGCCATGCGCTTGGTCAGGGTCGTCACAAGCACCCGTTCGCCCTTTTCCACGGTTTCGCGGATCCGGCCCAGCAGATCGTCCACCTGGCTGACGGCCGGTCTGACCTGGATTCCCGGATCGATGAGGCCGGTCGGACGGATGATCTGTTCCACGGTCATCTGGCTCTTCTGGAGTTCATAAGGCCCGGGTGTGGCCGACACATAAACGACCTGGTGGACACGGGACTCGAATTCCTCGAACCGGAGGGGCCGGTTATCCAGGGCCGATGGAAGGCGGAACCCGTACCGGACAAGGGTCTCCTTCCTGGAGCGGTCACCCCGGTACATCCCGATGAGCTGGGGGACCGTGATATGGCTTTCATCGATGAACAGCAGGAAATCCCTGGGGAAGTAATCGAGAAGGGTAGGGGGAGGATCGCCGGCGGCCCTGCCGGTGAGATGCCTGGAATAGTTCTCGATACCGTGACAGTAACCGATCTCGGCCATCATCTCCAGGTCAAACCGGGTGCGCTCCTCGATGCGCTGGGCCTCCAGGAACTTGTCCTGTCCGCGGAAGTATTCCACCTGCCCGGTGAGCTCCTTCTTGATGTCCCGGATGGCCCGTTCCCTGATGTCCGTAGTGGTGACATAGTGGGTGGCCGGATAGACGGCAACGCGGTGGAGATGGCGCAATGTCTTTCCGGTTAATGGATCGATCTCCTGAATGGATTCCACCACGTCTCCGAAGAAATTGATCCTCACGGCGCGGTCTTCTTCATGGACCGGATAGATGTCCAGCACATCGCCCCTGGCCCGGAACCGGCCCCTGTAGAAATCCATATCCCCGCGCTCGTAGTGGATGTCGACCAGCTTCCTGACCGCGTCCTCACGTGACATCACTGTGTCGGTCTCCAGGTAGAGGAGCATGTCGTAATAGGCCTCGGGCGAACCGAGCCCATAGATGCACGATACGCTTGCCACAATGATGACGTCATCCCTGTCCAGGAGGGAACGGGTGGCTGCGTGCCGCATCTTGTCGATCTGTTCGTTGATGTGGGAGTCCTTCTGGATATAGGTATCGGTCTGGGGGATATAGGCCTCGGGCTGGTAGTAGTCGTAATAGCTGACGAAGTACTCGACCGCGTTGCGGGGGAACAGGTGTTTCATTTCGCCGTACAACTGGGCGGCCAGGGTCTTATTGGGGGCGATGATCAGGGCCGGCTTTTGCGAGGCTGCGATGACGTGGGCCATGGTAAAGGTCTTGCCCGAACCCGTGACCCCCAGGAGGACCTGGCGCCCAAGTCCCTTGTTAACGCCCGCTGTCAGGGCTTCGATTGCCTGAGGCTGATCTCCGCAGGGCGCCAGATCGGTCTCAATCTCAAACATCCATCCTCCAGACCGTCCCTCCCGGTCCGTCTTCCAGGATGACCCCCATCCCTTTCAGGCGGTCACGGATGGCATCGGAAGCGGCCCAGTCCTTCCGGGATCTGGCAGCGGACCGCTTCTCGATCAAGGATTGGATCTCAGCAGGGTCCACACGGTCGGCCGTATCGGTCAACCGGTCGAAAAACCCGGCCGGTTTTTCATGGAGCAGTCCCAGGGTATTTCCTGCCTCAAGGATCCGGCGACGATCACTTTCCAGAACGAGGCGGGTTTCTTCTGGTATCGGGCCTTCAGACACGTCCATGACGCGGTTCATCTCCCGGACCTTTTCGAAGATGAGCCCGATGGCGCCGGCGGTATTGAGGTCGTCATCCATCATTTCCATAAAACCGTCCACAAAGGGGAGAGTGGGCTGCTCCCCTGAGACCGCGGTTGGAGGCCCCAGAAGGTCTTCCAGTCGCTGGAGGGTTCGGTAGATCCGCACAAGCCCCGCCTGGAGTCCCAGCACATCGCTCCTTGAAAAATCGAGAGGTCCCCTGTAATGCTTTGACAGAAGAAACAGCCTGAGCACCTCTGGATGATACTCTTTGAGTGCGTCACGTATGGTCAAAAAATTCCCCAGCGATTTGGACATCTTTTCAGACTCGACCGTTACAAAGCCGTTGTGGACCCAGTAACGGGCAAACCCGCCGCCATTGGCGCAGATGGATTGTGCCCTCTCGTTTTCGTGATGGGGAAACAGGAGATCCCGTCCGCCCCCGTGGATATCGAAGGTAGGCCCCAAGTAACGGTTGCTCATGACCGAGCATTCCAGGTGCCACCCGGGCCTCCCCGGACCCCAGGGACTGGGCCACCGGGGTTCTCCCTCTTTGGCAGCCTTCCAGAGGACAAAGTCCATGGGATGCCGCTTCCGGTCATCCACGGCGATCCGGCTTCCGGCCTTCATGTCCTCCAGCTTCCTGCCGGAGAGTCCGCCGTACCCCTTATAGGCCTCCACGGAAAAAAAGACGTCCGTTCCCTCGACATAGGCATATTCACGATCCAGCAGGGCGCAAATCATGTCGATCATGCCCTCGATGTGTTCAGTTGCCCTCGGCTCCACATCCGCCTTCAAGACGCCCAATCTCCCCATATCCTCGTAAAATGCGTCGATGAATTCCTGGGCCAGGACGCCGGTCTCTTTGCCGGTGAGTCTGGCCCGCTCGATGATCTTATCGTCCAAATCAGTGAAGTTGCGCACATAGGTCACGCCATAGCCTTTTGCACGGAGGTATCTGACCAGCACGTCAAAAACGATAGCCGATCGGGCATGACCGATATGGCAGAGATCATAAACCGTTACCCCGCACACATAGATGCCGGCCTTCCCCTCTTCGAGCGGTTGAAAATCCTCTTTGGTTCGGGTTGCCGTGTTGTATATCCTGAGTGTCATTCATCCGCTCCTTTTGGTGAGACTCACTACGGCAAATGCCTCCATGCCTTCCCGTTTCCCGCAGAAACCCAGGGCTTCGCTGGTGGTAGCCTTGATGTTGATCCGATCCACGGAGACAGCCAGTATCTGATCGAGTTTTTCGCGCATGGCTGCCAGGTAGGGGGTCAGTCTGGGGGTCTGGGCCACGATGGTGGCGTCCAGATTATTCAACTGAAAGCCCTGGCGATGCATCATGTCGGTTGTGGTTCTCAGAAGGAATAAACTGGAAACCCCCTTGTACGAAGGGTCTGTGTCAGGGAAATGCTGCCCGATATCGCCGGCCCCCAGTGCGCCGATAACCGCATCGATAACCGCATGGGTCAGGACATCCGCATCCGAATGCCCTTCAAGCCCCATCGAATGAGGAATTTCCACTCCCCCCAGTATCAGTGGACGGCCTTCAACAAGACGGTGGGCATCATATCCGAAACCGATACGAAACACTGCGCCTCCTCTCATGAAAGGTTCACGAGGGTCTAAAGGTTCAGATGCACGGTTTTACCCTCGATTGACGGGCAAAGGTCAGGGTGTGCGTGGAGCCCGCGGCTGTTCAACCGCTCTCAATGGCAGCTGCTGCAGTTGGTGCTGGAGCAGCCTGTACAGCCGGATGATCCGGAAGCAGGTGTAAAACTGCCGCTGCTCTTGAACCCGCAGGCAGACATGAGCCGCTTTACATCTTCTCCTTTACAGCGGGGGCAGGCCACACTCTCATCGCTTCCAAACACGATGGTTTCAAATTCTTCGTTACAATTTGAACATCTAAATTCATATATTGGCATTCCTTGTTTCCTTCCTCAGGCTTGCTTTTTTAAACCCTCGATGACCGAGGCCGCCAGCAGGGGGAACATTATCTCGTGATGACCCACCAGGCTGTAACCCTTTCCGCCTTCCAGCGTGGGTCGGTGGACGACATTGGTCATGGGTCGGTAGTGTTGAATAAAATCCATATTGACGGTTGTGAGATCCTTGACCTCATATCCCAGATTCCGAACAAGACTCAAGGCCTTCAGGAAGACCTCGGGCATGATGACCGCTGAGCCGAGATTGATAAACACGCCCCCCTCCAATTGTGAAATAAGCCCTGCGAATATACGGAAATCGAGATGGGAGGCCTTCCCGATGGATGCACCATCCACACCCGGATGGAAATGGATAATATCGGTCCCCATGGCGACATGCACAGTCACCGGGATGTCGAGATCCCAGGCCCTTGCCAGGAGGCTGTACCGGTTGTACGGGAAACGCTCCCGGACCAGCATGGCCCCCACGGACTCCCCCAGGCCCCTTTCCTGGCGGGCCCCCTCTATGATGGCGGCATTGAGGAATCTCCCTGTCTCTTCGGCCATGCCGAACCTGCCGTTTCCGAGCTCTGCAGCCACGTCCTCGGAGGTCCTTCCGGCCATGGCCAGTTCGGCATCGTGGATGATGCATGCGCCGTTCATGGCCAAGCCGCTGATAATCCGGCGTTCCAACAGATCGATAATGATCGGGTTGAGCCCCACCTTGACGGCATGGGCGCCCATTGCAAGAATCACAGGCCTTTTTGAGGCCATGGCCCGTATGATTCGCTCCCGGATTTCCATGAGATCGGATGCCGCCAGGATTCCCGGGAGCGAGGTCAACCACCGGCTCATCGAATCGCCTGCGGTCCACGGCCTGCCGAACCGGTCGACGCTTACCGTGCTCTTCCTCTCTTTCAGGGGATAGGAAGTTACCCCATCCAGCGGTATCGGTTTTCGTCTGTTCATGCAAGGTCCTGCTGTGATACACCTGAGCCCTTCGACGCTGTCATCCCCCTGCAGCCGAATGCGCTTACTCCCCCTCCAGATGTCTTTGAAAAAGGATATAATCTACAAGGTGACAGATGATATGCTCCGCCAGGAGATGGGCCTCCTGGATACGGGCCGTCACATCGCTTTTTGCAATGAGAGACATGTCAACCATGGCCGAGAGCTTTCCCCCGTTGCCTCCCAGAAGTCCTACCGTATATATCCCCTGCTTCGCGGCAACTTCGACTGCGGAAATGACATTCTTGGATTCCCCGCTGGTACTGATGGCCAGGAGGACATCTCCTTTGACGCCAAGGGCCTTTACCTGCTTTGAAAAGATCTCCTGAAATGAATAATCATTTCCAATACTGGTAATCACTGAGGTGTCTGTTGTCAAAGCCATTGCAGGAAGTGGAGGGCGTTCAAGCTGAAACCGGTTCACGAATTCCGCTGCCATATGCTGGGCATCGGCCGCGCTTCCCCCGTTTCCGCAGATCAGAAGTTTGCAGTCCCTCAAGAAGGCCGATGCGATCTTTTCTGCCACGGCACTGAGCTCCGATGCATTTTCCCGGATAAATGCGGCACTGCTTTCGAGGTTGTCTGTCAGAGTCTTTTCAATGATATGCTCCACGCTAAATCCCCTTTTAAGAAAGGTTTGCAGCGCCAAGCGCTTTTATGGCCCGGACAACCGTTTCCAATTCGCTTTCCTGAATGGTCCTGACGTCGAGAACCACCCTGTCCCTTTCAACTCTCGTGATCACGGGGGTAGAGAATCCCCTGAGCCGGGCCTCTATCTGCTGTGAAGAGAGGGTCCCGGGAATCAGACAGAGAAGACGGCTCCTTAATTCCTGGAGGGGCAGGGCGCCCCCGCCCACCTTCGAGGCGCCATCCATGAGACCTATGGAAAAACGCTCGTTCTCGAATGATTTGACCAAAGCGAAAAGCCGTTCGGCCTTTGCCGACAGGGAATCATAGGTCTGACAGATCATCCGGAGGGTCGGAATTTCTTCCATGACGGCCTGTGGGTCTCTATACATTCTGAGGGTCTCCTCTAACGCCAGGAGAGTCAATTTATCGATCCGGAGAGCGCGGTTTAACGGGTTTCTGCGGATTGCCTCCACCAGATCTCTTTTTCCCAGGATAATCCCGGCCTGGGGACCGCCTAACAGCTTATCACCGCTGAACGTGACCAGACCGGCGCCCTCTGCCAATGCCTCCTGAACAGTGGGTTCCCTGATCAGGCCGTAGGTGGAGAAGTCAATGAAACATCCGCTTCCCAGATCTTCCATGACAGGTATCCCGTGACGTTCTCCCAGTTTCACCAGTTCGGGCAAAGGCACCTCTTTTGTAAATCCCACCACCTGGAAATTACTTGTGTGGACCTTGAGCAGGAGGGCCGTTTCAGGACCGATGACTTCTTCATAATCTTTCAGGTGGGTTTTATTGGTGGTTCCCACCTCCACCATCCTGGCCCCGCTCTTGCGCATGACATCCGGGATGCGGAACGAGCCCCCTATTTCGACAAGTTGACCGCGAGACACCACGACTTCTCGGTCTTTTGCCAGTGTCTCAAGGGCGATGAGCACGGCTCCCGCATTGTTGTTGACCGCCATGGCGGCCTCAGCCGAGGTCAGTTCCCTGAGTATTTCTTCCACGTGCACATACCGGCTTCCCCGCCTTCCCTGATCCAGGTCATATTCGAGGTTGCTGTACCCGCCGGCAATAGACCGGAATTTCTCGATCGCATTTTCGGGGAGGATGGACCGGCCCAGGTTGGTATGGACCACGACGCCGGTAGCGTTAATGACATTTCTAAGGCTTGGCCTTGACAGGATGTTGAGTGTTTCCATCACCCGGGAGGAGACGGATTCAATGTCCAACAGGGCGGCTGATCCCGAGATGTTTTCCGCTTTGATGTCTGTCCGAAGCAGCTCGAGGACCTGATGGATAGCCCTGAGTACGAGGGCCTTTGGGTGAGATGTCAAGGCGTTCCCGATCACCGGGTGGATCAGTAACTGGTCTACGCCCGGTATCTGCCTGAATAACAGCTGCTTGTCTGGCGTCATGACCCGGCACACCTCCTGAGGCCTCTCCTGGACGACCTTGCTTGAAAGTAACCCTGACAGAGGGATTTCTCCACGGCGCTCTAATATAGGGGACTTTTGTCCAAGCGTCAAATGTTTCATGGCGGGGCCGGCGATTCGTGACTCCCCTGCGTTCTGATACCATCGATCGCAGCCGGTTCGGCCCATGGAGCGCCTTTTTTAAGGGCGCATAATCTTGCGGTAGCTCATGCGAACGGCAGCATGAGCGGCGAAAAATTGCTCTTGCAAAACCCTTTACGGGCTGCTATAGTATTATACTTATCCGTACGTAAATGGTGGATGTAGCTCAGCTGGCAGAGCACTGGGTTGTGGCCCCAGATGCCGAGGGTTCGAGTCCCTTCATCCACCCCAATAAAATCAATAAGTTAGGGAACCTCTTCGGATTTGAGACTGAATTTGAAGGGGTTTTCTTTTGCCCGAAAATCAAGACCCGCATTGAATCTGGTGTCACATCTTGTATAGTGAATAAAATAGTTGACCTTGACCTGCTTTTGCTATAAATTTGTTTTTATGGGCAGAGCATGGAGAATAGAATATGGGGGCGGGCTGTATCATGTGTTGTCCCGTGGAAATGAACGAAAAGATATTTTTCGTGATGACCGGGATCGGGTGACTTTTTTGGATGTGATCGGAGAAATGGCGGATCAGTATCACATCGATATTTTTGCCTACACCTTGATGAATAATCATTATCATGTCCTCCTACGAACAAATTATGCCAATCTTTCCAAAAGTATGCAATGGCTGGCCCTGACCTATACCAGACGATTCAACAATAGACATTTTCGGTCGGGTCATTTGTTTCAAGGTCGATTTAAAAGCATTATTGTTGAAAACGATACGTATTTACTGAGGCTTTCCTGCTACATCCATCGGAATCCCTTAAGGACAGGGATGGTTACCCGCCTGGCAGACTATCCTTGGAGCAGTTACAAAGCCTATGCCTATGGGAGCA
>Ga0209164_1000421_pt1 | contig 104803 bp, 109 predicted proteins | sample MTBNYHSulfiMetaG_FD_187458 | JGI IMG/M metagenome (GOLD analysis project Ga0209164, IMG submission 187458) | Enrichment culture microbial communities from rom New York Harbor, USA that are MTBE-degrading - MTBE-NYH (New York Harbor Sulfidogenic)... | ecosystem: Environmental > Aquatic > Marine...
CCCAGTGTCCCCGCATTAATATTGCTTGCATTTAAGTAGTAGCTTCCTTCCTGTCCGTCCAAGAGATCTGCATTTAGATTTGAAACCAAAGTAGTTGAGGAAACAACAAACGGGGCAGTACCCGTTGAAACAGTGGATGTAATCTGCCCTGTAGTAAGAATATCTCCTACCACTTCAAGTTCCTGTCCAGGCGCAGTAGTCCCGATTCCGACTCTCGAGTTACTTGTATCAAAATATAAAAAATCAGATCCGGTAACTGTTGTGGTTGTATCCCAGTAAGTAATTTGTCCCGCCCTCGTTGCCATGCCTGTTAACCCACCCACGCCCGATATGCTCTGCCAGCTCAAATTTCCCCCGCCATCAGTAGTTAGGACTTGGCTGCTTCCCCCGTCATCAACGGGAAATGTTAAAACAACATCCTGAGTCATGGAAGCATTGGGTCTAAAAGTTAAACTGTAATCGGTTGCACCTTGCTCGCTAAATAAAATAATGCTTCCGCCCGTTCCGTCCGCACCAAAAAGCCCGGACCCTACAACATGAAGCTTCTGGGATGGAGAGGTGGTCCCAATTCCCACCCTTCCGGTTGTACCGTCCAGATATAAAATTTCATCTCCCGAATCAGAATTATAAAAACTCAAAACTGTATCGGAAGTTCCGCTATACAAGTCAATAGTGGTGTTCTCGTCAACAACAAGGTTTGAATCAAATTCCGAAAAATTAAGCGAATCAGCTCTGATATTAATATCAACCTCGCTTCCTCCTTCTTCTAAATCGGTCAACGTAAAATGAGTTCCGAAATCAAGCGTATCCACATTGGTGCCGATAGGAGTATTATTGGTTTCAACATTTATAATCGCGCTCACAGCACCCGTGTCGTCTCCGCACTGCCATTCACTAGACGCATCATTCCATTTAAGCACTTGTCCGGGCCCACATCCTTGAATCAACCCTATTCTACCCGAATCTGTCATCAGCCCAGAGCTGGATGCTGTGGTCCCTGTGCCAAGCCCGCTTATCAGCTGAATTGCAGACGCGTCTATGTACCCATTGGAAGTGGTGATTGTAATCGAGCTTGAACCGGCAGTTATCTGCCCCGCAAGCGTTAATGAACCGCTATTGTTAACAGCAAAAAGATCAGATCCGGTAAAATTTTCAACCTCAAATATATTTGCCGTTTGTGTCGTATGCCCTTGGATAATTAGCTGAATCTGATTACCATCTCCGTCAATACTGGTTTTGGCAGAAGATAAAGGAGCAGATCCGCCGATAATTACATCATTATCTGTATCGGAAAGATAAACATTTCCTCCTGAATCAATCCATGGCGAGGCGGCATTATCTACTTGAGTCCCGTTCCAAAACAGACTACCAGAAACAGAATAAAGCCTATTTGAAGTGTCTGAAGGAGCACTGCTATCGCTTAAATAAATTCTTCCTCCTACATCCAGGCTTTCTCTCGGAGCAGCAGTCCCAATCCCCACAAAACCAGATCCATCTATAACAAAAGGTGTCGTATCAGATGCTTCATCATTAACTCTAAAAGATAGCCCGCTTGTTGTGCTTGTCAGAGTAAGAAGCTCGCTTGAGGCGTCAAGATAAAAAGGTGCTGAAGAAGAAGTTCCTGCAATGGCAATATCATCCGACGTGCTCGTTAAATAAGTTATGCCCCCTCCGTCCGTCCAAAGAGATGTATCGCCGGTTTGGTCAGACACCCAGCTAAACCCTCCAGTAGCAGAGTTATAAGCTAAGATATACCCGTTTGTAGCATCGTTTGATATATTAAGGTGTAATTCTGATATAGTATCAGCAATTATCTCGTCTCCTTCAATACTTTGCCCAAGTAAAGATACCTCACCGCTTGCGTTGGGTAGAGTAATAGTGTTTTCGGCGGTTGGATCGCTTGCCTCCAAAGTGGTAGTAACTCCGTCTATGCTTGTCCCTTCAAAAACCAAATCCTGCTCTGCTATTACAATGCCTGTACCCAAATTAATAACACCTGCCGATCCGCCGATATTTAAGGTCTCGACATTTTCATTTAGAAGATTAAATTCCAAACTGTCTGTTGATATTCCGTTATTAAACTTTGCGTTCTGCTCAAATACGCTTTTTGTATTTACCCTAAAGGTAACATCTTCAATAGCAATCTGTTCCGCAAGCACCCTACTTTGTGCGGAAAATGTAGTAAGATCGTTTTTATACGCATTGTTACTTAAAATATTTGAGGAAAATAATTTTCGCATTCCGCGTTCAGCGCCGAAAATTGCAATAGCCAAAATTAAAGAAGCAAAAACATATTTGAATTTAGCTTTGTTTATTTTTTTTGTTTTTAAAGAGGGAAGGGGTTTACCGGCCATTACCGGTTGTTCATATCTTCTTTTGCCTTTGTTTCTTTTAAATTCTATAACTTTAAGTAAAGAGTATCTTCTGTGGCCTCCTTTAGTTCTTTCGGGGACAAGAAATCCTTTATTCTCCCACCTTCTTAATGTCTTCGTGGATACCTTCAAAATCTTTGCAGCCTCTTTAATTGTAAGAAGGTTTTTGTCGTTCTTTTTAGGCAGATTTTTCATTATTCTTTTCTAAATTTAGACATCGAGGTTAATTGTCCAATTTCATTAAGCCATTTTTAGGTAACATTTGTCAAGGTTCAAAATTGGACAATTTAGCCTCAAAATCAAATGCGGAAAATATTGGTTCCAAAAATCTTTTTAAAAACGTTCAAAAAAAATTGTTTTTTCTAAAAAAGTCTTGGTATCCAGCATTTCATAACATTAGTATCCAGTAGCACTCGTGGAGTTGATTTGATTAACCAAAAGCCATAATATTAGTTAGCATGGTCCAAAGCATTAAAAAACTATTCGGAATATTTTTATTTTTGCTTATTTCTCTTTTTTCATATTCCGCAAACACAAAAGCCCAGTCATTAACACAAGGAGTTGCTTTTTCGGTTGCAATTGGGAATCTGGAAGTACAAGAAGGAGATATCATTTGTTCGGGCGAGGAAGGATTAACACTGTGCGACAGCCCTTATCAAACATCCATCTACGGAGTAATTACAAATAATCCCGTAGCTTCAATTGAAATCGAATCCGATGAAAGACAAGCCCTTCTTCAAACAAGCGGAATGTCTGTTGTCCGCGTAACTACAGCCGGCGGTTCAATTAAAAAGGGCGATTTAATAACTACATCAGAACGTAAAGGAATAGGTCAAAAGGCATCACGAAACGGTTATGTCGTAGGAATGGCCGTTGAAGATTTTGACGCCGCCTCAGCTGATGAAGTGGGAAAAATAAACGCTATTATTAATGTGCATCCGGCATCTAATATCTCAAACGCTAGAACAAATTTGATCCAAGCATTAAGAGAAGGATTAAGCCTGCCTCTTTTCGAGCCCCTAGATTCGGCACGCTACTTTCTGGCAGCAGCAATAATTCTGGTGTCTTTTACCTTGGGATTTGTATATTTTGGAAGAGTGGCAAGCATTGGAGTAGAAGCCGTAGGCAGAAATCCCTTGGCAAGTAGGAAAATCCAGCTGACTGTCATTCTGCATATTATTGTAACGCTTGCTATTATTGCATCCGGCTTAATTCTCGCTTATATGATTCTAATACTTTAATTAATTAATTTATGTTTTTTCAAAAATTTATTAACAAAGAACCAGATAATAAAATTCGTAAAGGGTCGATTAAACCTGTCGTGGTGCTGGTACTTGACGGCTGGGGGATTGCTCCGCCTTCCGAAGGAAACCCCATTGAATTAGCAAATAAACCAAATTTTTCAAAATATATCAAAGCATATCCTAATGGTAGATTGATTGCTTCAGGTGAATCGGTTGGGCTTCCGGCAAACGAAGAAGGAAACTCAGAAGTTGGCCATTTAACAATAGGAGCGGGAAGAGTAGTACCTCAAAGCCTTATTAGAATAAGAGACTCAATAAAGGATCTTACTTTTTTTGAAAACGAGGCTTTAAATGCAGCCAAAAAACATGTATATCAAAACAAATCAAGACTACACATAATAGGTCTTGTTGGAAGTGGAGAAGTACACGCTTCAATAAAGCACCTTTATGCGCTACTTGAGTTTTGTAAAAGAAAAGAAATACAAAAGGTATATCTGCATCTTTTTACGGACGGACGTGATTCGCCCCCGCATGAAGCTAAAAATATAGTTGGCGAGATTAGCTCCGAGCTGGAAAAATTTCCAAACAAGATTAAAATTGCTTCTATAGCGGGTAGGTATTATGCAATGGATAGGGATATGCGCTGGGACAGAACCGAAAAAGTTTATAACGCAATGGTTCTCGGACAAGGAATATGTGCTTCTTCTGCCACAGAGGCAATAGAAAAAGCTTATGCCGATAGCAAAACCGACGAATTTATAGAGCCAACGGTAATAACCGAATTTGGTAAACCCGTAGCCTTAGTAGAGGATAACGACGCGGTAATCTTTTTCAATTTCAGAATAGACAGGCCACGCCAGCTTACAATGGCATTTACATTTGAAAACTTTGAAAATCTTGAAAAATTTGAATTCAAGGATTACGAAAACGAAGAAGAGCGAGCAGAAAGCATTGCTGCTGGAAAAACTTTTAAAAGAGCAAAAATTATCAAAAATCTTTTTTTCGTAACAATGACGGAGTATCAAAAAGAAATTCCGGTTTCGGCAATTGCATTTCCTCCGATACACATAACAGACTCGATTTCTCACATTATCTCAAACCATAATTTAAATCACTTCCATCTCGCCGAGTCCGAGAAAGAAAGAATGGTTACATACTATTTTAACGGAATGACCGAGGAGGCCCTTGCCAACGAGACGGTAAAAATCGTTCCTTCTCCCAAAGTATCAACTTATGACAAAAAACCCGAAATGAGCACGCCGGAAATAGTGAACGAATTTATCAATGCAATTAATGCTTCCAAATACCATTTTTATATTATCAATTTTGCATGCCCTGATATGGTCGCTCACACTGGCGATATTAAGGCTACAATAAAAGCAGTTGAAGCCGCGGATAAAGGACTGGGAACTATAGTGGAAGCAACGCTAATAAATGACGGCACGGCGATAATCACAGCAGATCATGGCAATGCTGAAGAGCTTATCTCCTACCCCCTTGGAAGCTATTATTATACTAGTAATAAAGGTGTAGTAAACACATCACATTCTAATAATCCCGTCCCGGTTATTCTGATAAACAACGCTCTTGCAAAATTAGGACCCAAGACGCTGTCCCAGGGAACCTTATCCGATATAGGTCCAACTGCACTTAAAAGGCTTAATCTTCCGGTTCCGCCTACAATGACAGGACGCGATTTACTTGCGGGCATAATCTAAGTTACAATTAAATTTATATGAATCCTGAGATTATTTATCTTTTGGCTACACTTCTTACTGCTTTGCTTGGAGTAGCTATTGGTTTTGTCGCAATATCCTATAAATCGTTATTCAAAAAATACGATACCCTAAAAAAAAGCTACGCGGAATTGGAAGAAAAAAATCGACAGGAATCTCAAAAAATAATAGAAGAAGCAGAGGAAAAATCACAATCAATAGTTAAAAGCGCTGAAACACTCTCCCAGGAATTAAAAGCTTCACTAAACCAGGCATTCAAAAATGCAATGGATCTTCATTCCCAATCTTTGGGGCAAATAAGCGATGAATACAAAAAGTCTGCAAATTCTTTCACAAGCAATTTATCGCAAGAAATTAAAAATTCTTTATCAATAGAGCTTGAAAAAATGATAGCGGACCTAAGTCGTGATTTAAAAGAAGTTGTAAGTAGCGCCGCAACGGATCTTAATAAATCTTATGTTAAGGCACAGGAGGACGTAAAAGCGTTCCGCGAAAATTCTTATAAAAAACTCGAGCAGGAAATGGTTAACATTATTAAAGATACTCTTGAAACGTCTCTTAAAAAATCACTAACGAGCTCTGAACACGAAGAGGCAATTATCGAAGCTCTTGGCGAAGCCAAAAGAACCGGATTGTTTAATTAGATACGATGACAAATATCCTGTCCAAGATTGCTACAAAAAAAGATCTTTCGCTTTTTAAATCCGAGATAGAGGTCCTTATTTCATCACTTTACAAATATCAGGAAGATGGCCTTGAAAACGCTTTAAATAACGATGTAAGAAGCTGGGTAGCCGAAGAAATTAGAAAGAATTTGAAAAATAAAAAAGAGGCAGAAGAATATTTTAAATCAATAATTAAGGATACTGAAAGCATAGATTTTATCAATATAACCCTTGCATATGAGCCGTCACAATCTGCTCTGGGAAGAATTTCCTCATGGGTAAAAACAAACGTGGGAGAAAAGACTCTCCTTGATATAGAATATGACCCAAATTTATTAGGGGGGGCAAAAATTGCCTACAAAGGAAAGTATCTCGACGCCACTCTTAAAAAACAAATCGATATATATTTTGATACACAAAGAGATGTTGTAGTCGGTAAATTAAAAAGCTATGGAGTTCTCTAAATATTTAGAAAAAAACAAAGAAATAGGCTTTGTGAAAAGCTCATTCCAATCTATTGCTTACATTAAAGGCCTTCCCGGTGCAAAGCCTGCTGAGATAATAATTTTTGAAAACGGGACCAAAGGATACGTATTATCCCTAAATCAAGAAAACGTAGAGGTTCTTTTATTAACCGCAAAAGAAATAGAAACAGGGCAAAAAGCCGCCCGTACAGACACCTTCCTTTCGTTGGGTATAAGTGATTCAATTCTGGATACGACAATCAATCCTTTAGGTGAAGTGATAAACGGCAAAAGATTTGTCGCCAAAGAAGAAAGAAAGCTCGATACAAACCCACCCGCTTTGAATAAAAGAAAAAACATAGACAAGCCTTTTGAAACCGGAGTTTCAAGGGTGGACGTCATAGTTCCTCTTGGCAAAGGGCAAAGGGAGCTTGTAGTGGGGGATAGAAAAATAGGAAAAACCGATTTCCTCCTTCAGGTTATGAAAAAAGCCGCACAAGACGGTCTTGTGGTCGTTTATACCGCTATTGCAAAAAGGGGCGCTGATATTAAAATGGCCGAGGAATTCGCTAGTGCGCAGGGAATCCAAAAAAATTGTACAATTGTAGCTTCAAGCGCTTCGGATCCGGCGGGAATTATATTTCTCGCGCCATTTGCAGGCATGACAATCGCAGAATATTTTAGAGACCAAGGTAAAGATGTGCTTTTAGTTCTCGATGACATGACGGCGCACGCCAAATACTATAGAGAAATAACTCTTCTTGCCAGAAGGTTCCCGGGAAGAAGCAGCTACCCGGGAGATATTTTCTATATACACTCGCGTCTTTTGGAAAGGGCAGGAGCATTCCAAAAAGGTAGCATAACATGCCTCCCCGTTGCAGAGCTTGTAATGGGTGATATATCGGGTTTTATTCAAACAAATTTAATGGCCATAACAGACGGGCATTTGCTTTTTGATTCGGAGTTTCACAGCCAGGGAAGAAGACCGCCAATAAATCCCTTTCTATCGGTAACCAGGGTAGGGCATCAAACCCAAACGGCGCTTTATAGGGATTTAGGAAGAATAATAACAAGCTTTTTGGTGGAGCTTGATAACGTTCGCCAATTTATGCATTTTGGTGCTGAACTTACGGAAAATTCAAAACGAACCCTTATCATAGGAGAGCAAATAGAAACCTTTTTCGATCAGGAAAAAGAAGAAACAAGGCCGCTTTCGTTAAGCTCGTTTATAATCGCCAAAATTTGGTCTGGAGCAACTATCTCAATGGACGCCAAAGAATTTTCGGGAAATACAAGCTCTTTAATAGAAAAATACAAAAGCGACAAAGAATATGCTCAAAAAATTGATCAATTAGTTTCCGAATCGTCAAATTTCAGCGATTTTGTTGAAAAAGTCAAAAACCATGATTAAGAAAAAACAGATTAAAGAAGAGCTCAAAAACCTTGATAGCCTCAAAGACTTAATACGAGCTTATGAGCAAATTGCATCAACGAGAATGAAAAAAACGCGTGAATCCGTGCTTTTTACTCGCCAGTACATGGACTCAATCTCTCAAATTTTTAACGAAGTAAGATTTGCATATAGAGATAGCGCCAAAAAATTTCTCAGAAAAAGATCCGGCAACAAGCTTACATTTTTAGCACACAACGGCAAGAAAGTGGCAGTTCTCCTTTCTGCAAACACAGGCCTTTATGGTGAAATAGTTAGATCAACCTTCGATAAATTCGCGGAGGAAATAAAATCAACGGACTCGGAAGCTACAATTGTAGGAAGACAAGGACTTTCTTTATACATACAAACCTTTCCGGAAAGGCCATACTCGTTTTTTGAAATACCGGATCAAAATATAACCCTCAAAGACTTAACGCCATTAATTAAGCACATAGTGCAGTACGAAGAAATCCACGTATATCATGGCAAATTTATAAGCGTTGTTAGCCAAAAAGCTGATATGCTTGCCGTTTCGGCGCAGATTAATCTAGCAGGCTCTGCAAATCAAAAGCCCCAAAAATCATATCTTTTTGAGCCAAGCCTTGAAAATATACTCATGTTTTTTGAAACGGAAATATTTGCTTCCGTATTTGAGCAAGCGGTAAGAGAATCCGAGCTTGCAAAATATGCATCCCGCGTCCTTGCTATGGACAAAGCGGATCTTAATATCCAAAATAGAACAAAGTCTCTCGAACTGGAAAAAATGCGCGTAGAGCACGCAGTTTCAAACAAAAAACAGCTCAATTCATTGCCCGCCATAGTGTCACTAGGATCATAAAATGGAAAACAACAAAGGCAAAATTGTATCAGTCAAAGGCCAAGTAATCGAAGTTTATTTCGACAATCCTCCCTCGATTCACGACCTATTGGTTCTGGAGGAAGACCGCTCGGTTGCAATGGAAGTTTTTTCTTCATCAAGCACAAGCTCATTTTACTGTCTCGCTCTATCAATAACGGAAAAAGTAAAAAGAGGTGCGGCAGTATTAAATACCGGAGAGCCATTTAAATTTCCTGTTGGTAAGGATTTATTAGGAAGAGTAGTAAATGTATTTGGTCAGCCCTACGATGGAGGCGAAATAATCAAAGCAGAAAAACTCCTACCAATCAGAGCCGGAGCAAAGCCCTTTAGAGAGCTTTCTGCCCAAAAAAGTTTACTCGAAACAGGCATTAAAATTGTCGATCTTTTTGTGCCAATTATAAAAGGGGGCAAAACAGGTCTTTTTGGTGGCGCTGGTGTAGGCAAAACCATGCTTCTTACAGAAATAATGCACAACGTCCTTGGGCGAGATCAGGAAACACTTTCTGTCTTCGCAGGAGTGGGGGAGCGCTCACGAGAGGGTTTAGAGCTTTTCCTTACACTTAGGCAGTCAGAGGATTTAAAATCATCAAGCTTAATTTTCGGAACAATGGGAGAAAATCCGACAATTCGCTTCCTCTCGGCTTATGCGGCGACAACGCTTACCGAATACTACCGCGACGAACTTGGTAAAAACGTACTCTTTTTTATCGATAACGTCTTTCGCTTTGCTCAAGCAGGCTCAGAGCTCTCAACGCTCATGAATCGCTTGCCATCGGAAGACGGCTACCAGGCAACTCTCGAAAGCGAAATGGCGTCCTTTCACGAAAGACTTGTATCAACAAATAAAGCATTTATAAGTACAATCGAGGCGATATACGTTCCCGCAGACGATCTTTTGGACCATGCAGTACAAACAATAATCCCTTACCTCGAATCGGTTGTCGTCCTTTCCCGAGACATCTATCAAGAAGGGCTTTTACCGGCAATAGACATTCTCGCCTCAAATTCTACGGCTCTTGACGCAAGTATAATCGGAGCAGAGCACTACAAAGTAGCCGTTGAATCCAAAAAACTTCTCAAAGAAGCACAATCTCTCGAGCGCATAGTCTCGCTTGTTGGTGAAAGCGAGCTATCAAACGAAGATCGTCTTAAATACAAAAGAGCAAGAAAATTAAAAAATTTTATGACCCAGCCTTTCTATGTGTCCGAGATGCAAAAAGGCAAAAAAGGCGTCTATGTTCCAGTCAATGACACGATTGCGGATGTAAAAGCAATTATAGAGGGTAAATATGATCAAATCGATGAAGATAAATTTCTTTACTTAGGTAGTCTTTCGCAGTTGCATGAAGGAAGATAAACTTTCAATCATAGTCAAAAGCCGCGATGGCATAGTTTTTGAAGGAAAAGCCAAATCAGTTACTTCCAATAACGAAAAAGGCAGATTCGACATTCTCCCAAATCACGCAAATTTTATTACAATAATCAATAAAGAGCTGATAATCGAAAGGTCAAAAGCAAAAAAAGAATATATCGACGTAGAAAACGGTGTGTTAAAAGTAGCCGACAACAAAATCGAGGTATTCTTGGGTATAAAAAGCAAATAAAATTATAGGACTTTAATTAATCTACATAAAATTTGTGGATAACATGTTTCTTATCTGTTACTATAAGATATGGTTACTCGGAGCGTAGCTCAGGGGTAGAGTGCGCCGTTCGGGACGGCGAGGCCGGCGGTTCAAATCCGCCCGCTCCGACATTTTAATTCAAATTTCAAAATACAAAGTTAAAAATCGCAGTTACTAATTCAAAATTTTGAACTTTACCATATAGCCACCCAATCTACTTTCGCATTGCCTGGAGCGGCCGTATCAAGATTTATAGTAAATCCATCCTTACTTTTATCGGTAATCCATACCCGCGCTTTAAAATTAGTAGTTGCGGTTATAGAAGCCGGATCGCTTTCCCATTCATATTTGTTTATCCTTAGTATAGTCTCACCTGTAGCAATATCCTCGCTTCCGCGAAAGCTTTCGTTTCCAAGAATCACACCCTCTTTAATCTCAATATTCCCCTCGGTGTCGAAAACAATCATCCCTCCCATAACTTCAATATTCGACAAAGCCAAAGACTGAATTTTAAATGTTCCAATTGTATCTATGGAATTTTCCATTCCATCAAAAACAATTGTTCCCACCTGAAGATCCCCCGTAATTGTAGTATCTCCAAGTAAGCTGTCACCAAGAACTTTTAAGCTGTTTACATCAATTTCATCAATGGTAAGCTTGATACCTCCTGTATCACTGGTTTCAAACATGCTCATCACAAGGCTGATATCCTCATCACTAACTATGCCGTCAGCAAGCGAAGAGGATGGATTTGTTTTTGCAAACACATCAAAAAGAACGCTGATTTTTTTGTGTTTCACTCCATCAATGGTTTCAGATACATCTTCCCAGTTAAGAGGTTCGGCTACCCTTGCAACAACGTAGCTTACAGGGAATTGCCCCGTATCTTTCTCGGCATGTCCCGGAGTGTCTGATGAAATAAGGAAATCCCCTGGGGAGAGATCCTCTCCATTATCAACCACCCACATCTCACCATTTCCAACTGCCATCACAAGGTGTGGATTTGAGTCATTAATCTCATCGCTTGGGTTAAGAGGGGAGAGATACGCTCCAATGGCAGCCGGATCATTCTCAAAGCTTGTTTCGGCTATTCCATAAAGTATTTCAGAGCTTTCCCTTCCTCCAAGCTTTCTGTTTACCCCCGTCATTTTAACAAGCTTTCCTCTCTCAATCTCCTCATCACTCCATGCATAGTGGGAGCCTGTAAATGCGTTGTATGATACCGTAGTGCCTGAAACGGATATTGTTCCTTCCTCAGAGCCAGCTTGTTTTAAGCTGATAATGGTTCCGTCATCAGTCAGCCTGTCAAAACTGGAAACAGTAATGCCATCAGCCACAAATCTGGATCCGCCCCCGGCCTCTACATTAAGTAGCCCCGAATTATAAGTTTTAAGGGTCAAGTTATTGCTCTCAAAGCTCTCACCGGAGCGAATAGTAAGAGGCCCGTATGAGTCAATAAAGGATGCAGTCTGGTTTGTAAAAACAAGATCATATGCAATAGTTACATCACCGCTTGCTGTAAACTCTGTAGGTACAGAAAAAGTATTTTTCGTATTTCTGAATGTTGCAGCAGTTGTTCCATTAGGTGAGAGGCTCAAAAATCCGCTGGAATCAACAGCAAAGTTTGTGTAATGGGTGGAATCATATGAAAGCCTCATCTGTGTAGAAGTCCCAAGAATATCAAACTGGGTAGATGGATTAGTAGTCCCAATCCCTACATAATTGCTTGTTGCATCCACAAAAAGCGTATTTGTATCAACCGTCAAATTGCCGGTAATATTAACTTCGCCGGCAACGTCCAAAAGCGCAGACGGACTAGTCGTCCCAATCCCGACGTTGCCACTGGTATCGATAGTTAAGCCAGTTGAAGATCCACCGATATCAGATTGTCCAGAATTAACAATTTTAAATTTATTTGAGTCAGAGTTATCAACTCCCACTAGCCAATTTGTACCTGCTGTTAGTTTGAATTGAATTCCAACATCACCCGTTCCATCTTGTTCTAATCTTAAAGCTAAGTCAGTGTCTGAGTTGTCCTCATAAAGATGTAAATTAGTAAACGGATCCGTCGTTCCAATCCCCAAATAGCCGCTTGTGTCAAGAGTTACATGGGTTGATCCGTTAGTCTCAAACTGAAGAATATTATTATCATTAGTTCCCAATATAGCAGTTGCCGCAAAAGAATTACCCCCTTGCTTAAAATAAGTATCATCCAAAGTGGCACTTACATCCTGCCAAATAGGGGAGGAGCCGTCCCCTTGAGAAATCAATAGTTGCCCCGTTGTTCCCGGACTCCCACCAATATTAAGCTCACCAGAAAAATTAATATCTCCTACAACATCAAGCGTATAAGAAGGAGCAGTAGTCCCAATACCAACTCTTGAATTTGTAGTATCAAGGTTAAGCAGTCCCGATTCAAAATTAAGTGCAGTTGTTGAGGATGCCAGATCCCACTCCTGTGCCTGAGATAGCGTTACCCCTCCTCCAAGATTAAGCACAAGGTCCCCTGAATTATGAGTTAGAAGTGTTAAGTCATTGCTCTCATGGGATTCTCCGGCTTCAAGTGTAAAAGGCCCGTATGAATATATCCTTGAGGAAGTTTGATTTGTCATTGCAATATCATATGCAACCCCCAAGTCTCCCGCAGCGTTAAACTGAGCAGGAACAGAAAAGGTAGCCTGCGCATCAGAAAGCCTCACAGCCTCAGTGCCATTTGGAGAGATAACAAGCTCACCACTTGAATTAACAAGAAAATCAGCATAGTTGCTTGTGTCATACGAAAGCCTAAGTTGAGTAGATGTGCCAAGAATATCAAACTGGGTAGATGGATTTGTAGTCCCAATCCCTACATAATTGCTTGTTGCATCCACAAAAAGCGTATTTGTATCAACTGTCAAATTGCCTGTAATATTTACTGCCCCAGCTACATCAAGCTTTGTAGATGGGGTAGTAGTCCCAATCCCTACATTGTAATTAGTATCAGCAGGGTAGAGGTCGTCGCCATTTAGCCTCCAAAGCCCGGTAGTACCACCCCCAAGCCCTGTTATCACTGAATCCAAATCATCCAATACATCCTGCACGTTAGCAGAATCACTGTTTGTAAACTCATCAAAAGCTCCAATTAAGTAAGCACCGCTTGTAGTAGCAGATCCTGTATCTGTCAAACCAATAGATCCAATATGAAAATCAGTGGAGGTTGTAATATCCCCAATAACATCCAATACGGTAGAAGGAGCAGTAGTCCCAATCCCAACCCTTCCACTGACTGTGTCCCAGAAAAAGCTGTCAGACCCGGTTATTGAATTTGTCCCATCCCAGTATGCTATCTGTCCATTTCTTGTACTGGATCCGGATACACCCCCAAGCCCTCCTGATCCAAGAGCTTGCCAAGCTAAAGTACCATCAGTCTGAGCAGTTAATACATAATCATTTCCGCCGGCTCCTGATGTAGGTAGGGTATAGGTAATATCACCGCTTTGGTCTCCGCCTTGGAATATAGTATAGAAAGAGGGAGTGGCACCGCCTTCAATTATTCCAAAAGTACCTGCCACAGACAGTTTCTGTCCAGGTGTTGTCGTACCAATCCCCACATCATAGCTATCACTTGCAGGATATAAATCATCTCCTGTTAATCTCCAAAGCCCGGTAGTACCACCTCCAAGCCCTGTTATCACTGAATCCAAATCATCCAATACATCCTGCACGTTAGCAGAATCACTGTTTGTAAACTCATCAAAAGCTCCAATTAAGTAAGCACCGCTTGTAGTAGCAGATCCTGTATCTGTCAAACCAATAGATCCAATATGAAAATCAGTGGAGGTTGTAATATCCCCAATAACATCCAATACGGTAGAAGGTGCAGTAGTTCCAATCCCAACCCTGTCATTAGTAGCATCAATGGATAGGGTGGTAGTATCAAAGGATAATCCATTCACTACTCCTGAAAGAGTTACGTTTGTATCATTGGCAACAGTCCAGGTATCAGCATTAAATGTAAGTGTGTCTCCGGATGCATCTCCAAGTATAGTGTTTCCATTGACTGTAAAATCCCCAATACCCGAGAGGTTTCCGGAGTTAAAGCCCCAGTTTCCGGTTAAATTTCCGTCATAAATCGTATTCGTTCCCAAGTCCAAAGTATTTGCAGTAATGGTTCCTGCTACCTCAAAAAGGCTCGATGGGGAAGTAGTACCTATTCCTATATAATTAGAAATATTTTGATATAGAGCGGAATCTGTCAGCGAGTTTGCTCCATCCCATCGCGCCAAGTAATTAGCTGTGCCAGACCCGGAAAGAGCACCTACTCCGGAAACACTCTGCCAGCTTAAGTTTCCGGATCCGTCGGTTACCAGAACCTGATTATTCGATCCGTCATCAGAAGGCAGAGTAAGATCAACATCCTGAGTCATAGAAGCATTCGGCTGAATTGTAAGAGTATAATCGGTCGCTCCTTGTTCGGAATAAATAGCAAGCCCGCCGTCAGTGCCGTTTGCACCAAAATAGCCCAGACCGATTGCCCTAAGGCTTCCGAGAATATCAAGTGAATAAGTTGGTGAAGTATTTCCAATTCCAAGCCTGTCATTTGAGCTGTCCCAATATAAGCTATTTGCATCCTGAGTTATTTTGGTGCCGTCGCCAAAAAGCACACCTCCGGCAGTTACTGTTGTACCGTCCAAAAAATTAAGCTCCGCCGCACTGGAATTTACAGTTGTATCGGAAAGCTTAAGAGTCCCTTTTACATTTAGGGTTGTTGATGATTCCAAGCTAAGCGTATTGCTGCCGGATATGGTTGTATCGGCATCAAGTGTAAGCGAGTCTTTAAATTGCGAAAAATCAAGGCTGTCGTCCGAAATGCTAACGTCACCGGAAGTCACCGAGAAAAAGCTCGAAGAAAAAGAAGCAACCCCGCGATTTGTGTTACTCGCATCTTCTCCTGATATAGTAATTATAGTGTTTGTTATACTTGTATCTATTCCCTCACCACCAACTATCTCAAGACTTGAACCAAGGTCAATCTCACTACTTGCATTGTCTGCCGTAAAGCCAATAGCGTTTTCATCAAGCGTCCCGTAAATAACACCGCCAACTTCCAAATTGTTACTAATAAAAGCATTTCCATAAGTTAGATCAATAATTTGGGGGGTAGAAGAGCCAACTGTTAGCCAAGAGGAGGTTAAGCCAAAAGAAATGTTTACGGGAATATTAATCTCAAGCACTAGATCCTGAAGCCTTGTAATATCTGCAAGCACATTACTTTCTTTAACATCCGAAAGCTTAGTTTTGCTCAAAGAAAGCGGAGAAGATAATAACGCAATTAATGCGGAAAATATAAATACATGCAATAACCGCATAATAATTGAGTTTAAAAATAAACTATTTGCGGAAAAAATATTATAGGAAGAATTTGAAACATACTTTTTTCCGCGCCTTAATTTTTTAAAATTTATTAATGCGGTTTTATTATACCTTCTATGTCCGCCTGCAGTTCTTTCTGGCACAAGAATCTTTTTCTTCTCCCACCTTATAAGAGTTCGCACGCTCACGCCCAAAATTTCCGCTGTTTCTCTGGAGTTAAAGTAATTTTTGTTTGGCAGGTTTTTCATTTGAGCTTAAAATGTCATGTTTTGTCAAGATTTGTCTTACTAATTTATTTAGACATTTATTAGCCTCACTGTCAAGGCGGATTTAGCGAAAATGATTTCTATCTTCTTTTGGTGTAGTATTTAATTATGAGAAAAATATTTCTTAGCCTTATCTTGATTGTTTCTTTTTTAACTCAAGAGAAAATAGTTAACGCACAAATAGATTCATCAGATATAGCAAAAAGCTTTTCTCTTGAAAATTCGGTTGAAGGATCCGTCGTCTGCTCATCCCAGACAGGCCTTGCCCTCTGCACTAAGGCATATAGTCCGTCAATTTATGGTGTAGTTTCATCTCTACCTGCCGTCGCAATAAGAGATAGAAATATTGACAATGAAGCTTTAATAGCGGAAGGGGGGACAGTAGCAGTAAGAATCTCCTCCAAAAACGGGAATATTAATGAAGGTGATTTTATAACAAGCTCGGACATAGAAGGTGTCGCACAGAAAGCAACAAAAAACGGCTACGTTTTAGGCACGGCACTCGAGCCCTTTCAACCCGCAAATCCCGACGAAATAGGAAGCATTCTTGTTTCCGTGCACATCCATCCGGAAACGTCTTTTACGGACGAAGGATCAAATTTGCTAGAAACGCTAGAGCAGGCACTAACAATCCCTATTTTAACTCCGCTTGCAGCTCTTCGTTATTTGCTCGCCTCTTTGATAGTTACTTTATCATTTGTTATCGGTTTTATATATTTTGGTAAGGTTCTAAAAATAACGGTTGAGAATATCGCAAGAAATCCGTCGGTCAAAATAATTATTTATCTTACTTCGGTTGTTTCTCTTGTAATTATATCCGCTGCCGTATTTGCCGGGCTTTATCTGGCATATCTGATACTTGTGCTTTAAAATATTTAAAAAATGGCAAATCTATTTATAGTTGCAACTCCGATAGGAAATCTCTCGGATATTACACTAAGAGCATTAGAAACCTTAAAGTCAGTCGATCTGATCCTCGCGGAAGACAAAAGAGTAGCAACAAAGCTACTGAATCACTACGATATAAAAAAAGATATTTTGATATATAATCAGCATACATTTAAAAACAAATCAAAACTCAAACAAATCCTAAACACGCTAATTCAAGGTAAAAACATAGCTCTTGTTACCGACGCCGGAACCCCCGGCATTTCCGATCCCGGCAACGAGCTTATAAACTACATACTTAATAATTTCGGTTCTGAGTCGAGTATTAATATGGTGCCAGTTCCCGGCCCATCAGCTCTAACCGCCGCCCTTTCAATTTGCGGCTTTAACGTATCCAAATTTGTCTTTTTAGGCTTTTTCCCAAAAAAGAAAAAACTTAGGTTAACTAGACAATTAGAAATTAGTAATTTGTCTTTTATATACTTTGATTCTCCCCACCGGGTCATAAAAAATCTTGAATTCTTAAAAGAACAACTGGGGGATAGAGAAGTTTTCATCGCTCGCGAATTAACAAAGCTTCACGAAACCCACTACCACGGAACAATTAGCAGAGTATTAGAAGAGCTCGCCGCTCAATCGCTCAAAGGAGAATTTGTAGTTGTAGTTAAGGGAAATAACTAATTGATTTTTTCGATATCCGCAACCAAACCCGAAGAGAATGATGCCTGGACATTTCCAACGACAATAACCTTGTCTGTGTTGTATTTATCGCCGGCAAGGCCAACTTCAAAGCGCTTATTAGGTGGATATTTAATTCTTTCTTGATATACCCGATCATTTAATAGCTCTAGGGCAAAGGTAATTAGGCCCGGTAGATATTGCATAATTTCCGGATCATCAGTATATTCCTCCAGATGCCGGAGTTTATTGTCAATAGCTTCACAAAGCAACAAAAACGGTGAACGAGCACAGCCCTGAGGCCTGATTTGGCTTCGAATTTTTTCTAAATCTAGCCCAGATTGTTTATTCACACGAATCCATAAGGGGTCAAAAATTTGGTAAAAATCAAACAAAGATAGCATAGCGGCCCCCCAAACCTCTTTTGCTTGAGAAGTCTTTGCATATTTTATAAAGATCTTAATATGCTGATCTACAACCTCATCGATAATCTTTAGCGTCTGGTTTTCTATTTCTGCCACTTCTTTCGTGGGTAATTCAAGTAACCTTATGTGTCCATTTGCGAATGAGTATTGAACTTGCTTCAAGTCTCTGGAGAAATCAGCAGCCGCTAAGGCTGTTGCATTAAGATGAATAGAATTTTCGCGTAAAGTATCTATATATCTGTTAAACGGATTGTATATTTCTACAATTTCCTTTTCATAAGACGATAAATGAGAAGTATCGATTGTTAGAGGTTGTGCCTCAAATACCTCTCGAGTCACAGCGGAAGCAGTACTTTTTGCGGTCGTTCCCAGTATAAACCCCGTACCTACTACTCCAAGTTTGAGAAATGATCGGCGAGAAAATCCCCTTTTTTTGTTTAGCGTTTTATTGTAACCCAATTTTCTGTCTAGATACGAAGTAACGAATTCCGAAGCTATGCTCGAACTAAAAAATGTAATCTGTCCAGATATTTGGGCTAGAACCTGTGTATCTCTCATATAATCCAAAAAATTTCTTGTGCTCATACGTGTATCACAAATTCCTATTATCGCGGATTTCTGATACTTTTTTCGTTCCTCTGATACGCTCTCTTTAGATACGAACTCGATGCCTGAAGGGCCATATTTTGTTTTTTCAGGAAATACATTTATTGGATCCTCCTCTGATATTTGAAACCAGGGAAATTCTCCAACAAGCAAAGTTTTATCCGCCTTATCTTTTGGCACCGAAACACTATGTCCGCCTTTTTCCCAGATATCAATTATTGGAGTAAGCCCGTATAAGTCTTTTAGATGCTGCTTCGTTTTGATTAGCTCTCTAAAATATCTTGCCTCTATTGATAAATCAGGCCCCAACAATATGCCGGACATTGGCGCAACCATACCCGCTATTGTTAAAACTGGTGCATTTTTAACGACATCCCTGCGTGTTAATCCTTTTCCTGTCGGTGAGTGTTCCATGGATATTTCATGGTTAGGCTCGCTCATTTGTTTCTGTGTCCCTAGGAAGAATCGAACTTCCATTTCAGGTTTAGGAAACCCGCGTTCTATCCGTTGAACTATAGGGACTTGTTATTATACAATCTACTTCAAACTCAGCCAATAAAGATTTGGCACGCTTTCGCCCCCAAAATTGGTAAGAAGAAGTATCCTATTGCTGCTTGTTGAAGGATAGGCGTGGGGGTATTCGTAATTTCCGGTAAAAACAACCTGCCTGTTCGTCCCGTCATAGTCAAGTATAGAAATCTTATCCTCGCTCGGTAAAAGAATATTAAGGGAATTTGAAAGCCAGGAAAGGTTTTCATTAGGATCACCAACCAAGAAATTTTTATCTTCCTTTATGTCATAAACATAGCTTGCACCCTCCTTCAAGTTTCTGGACTCAGCTTGAGTGGAGGAGCCGGGAAGCGGCTTGACAAGTCCGGTTGGGATGCTCGTCTGAGACTCTGCGGTATATAAGATACGGTTTTCATCGGGTGAAAATTTAATATTAGTTGCGTGCTGCTTAAATACTTTTTCTATCTCATCAGGAAGCTGGGAAAGCTTGGATGTTTCGCGCTTGGCAAGTTCTGCATTCCATTCCGTTCTAATTTCCTCAACACGGCTTGCTACATTCACCATTTGTGTCTGGGGTGTAAAAACGGACGTATCAAGCAGGAACACCCCATTTTTTGTGGTAAGGAGTATTTCGCGTCCATCAGGCGACCATTCCCAGCTTGATTCTAAAAGATTACCATCGGTAATCCTTCTTGCATCTCTGTTAAATCCCAAAGGCAAGTTTACGGTTTCAAGCACCCAAAGCCCGGCTTTTTCCTCATTGTCCGAATTTGTAGGTACACCGTATGAAATTTTTGAAAAATCAGGGCTAAGTGTTGGATTAAAAGCGCCCGAAAAAGTAAGTGCGGTTAATGAAGGCGCAAGCTGTACCAAAAAAGCATCAATTTGGGTAACCGTTTCCTTTTCTATAGTAATGCGCTTCTCCCAGGGAAGAAATCCCTCCTTTTTAACCTGGATATTATAAGTTCCGGGTATTAACGAAATAGTGTTGTTGGTAGCGGTCTTAAGCTCATTATCTACAAAAACTTGTGCACCTGTTGGATCCGAATTGGCAACCAAAAGCCCCCTTGTGCTTATTGAAATTTTTTCCTCTCTAAGCCCAAGCCGATACCCGCGGGCATAAAGTATTGCTATACTTCCAAAAATAATGAGTATCACTACGGTGAGCAAAAAAACGGCAATTCTTGCCTTTGTCATAGCTAATTATACCACTTGTTGAAGTGGGATTTCATTAATATACTTACAATAGTCAATTTTAATCAAATATATCTTAATACAATGATAATAGATCAAAATGTATACAATATTCATTAATCATTAATCTATGTTGCGCAAACGTTTAGCCATAGATTTAGGTACAGCCAATACTCTTGTCTGGATAGCTGGTGAGGGAATAGTCGCAAACGAGCCAAGTGTAGTAGCGATTTCTGCTGAGGACAATAAAGTCGTGGCCGTTGGCGAAGACGCCAAAAGAATGCTGGGCCGCACTCCCGAAACATTAGTCGCAAGTAGGCCAATGAGAGAGGGAGTAATTGCCGATTATCAAGTAACAAAAGCAATGCTTCGCTATTTTATCAACAAGGTGGCTTCAAAATCTTTCGTCTTAAGGCCGGATGTGATGGTTTGCGTACCAGCGGGGTGCACACAAGTCGAGAGACGTGCGGCACTTGATGCCACTTTGGAAGCCGGAGCCGCCCATGCATATCTTATAGATGAGCCATTGGCTGCTGCAATCGGGGCAAATATACCGGTATCCGCTCCAAGCGGACACATGATAATCGATATTGGAGGAGGAGCGGCTGAAGCAGCGGTTCTAAGCCTTGGGGGAGTCGTTGTTCACAAAAGCGTACGGGTCGCAGGAAATAAAATAGACGAAGCAATTCAAAATTACCTCAAAAAAAAACACAACTTAATAATAGGAGATCAAACTGCAGAGGATATAAAAATTAAAATAGGCTCCGCAGTAAAACTGGAAAAAGAAGAAAAAATACAGATTTCAGGAAGGGATGTGGTATTCGGCCTGCCAAGAAGTGTGGTGGTAACGTCAACTGAAGTAACAGACGCAATTTATCCGCCCCTATCCCAAATTATAGGCGCTGTTAAAGCAGTTCTTGAAGAAACGCCCCCCGAGCTTGCTTCCGATATTATAGATAAGGGAATTGTTATGAGCGGAGGCACAAGCCTTCTTAGAAATTTTGATAAATTATTAACAGAAGAAACGGGTGTTCCAAGCCATGTTGCAGAAGAGGCTTTGTACTGTGTCGTGCGCGGAACAGGAATAGTGCTTGAAAACATAGAACTCTGGAAGAGAAGCGTTACAACGAAAAGATAAAACTATAAGTTTTTAAGAGATAACAAATTTCTTAAAAAAACAAAAAAAATAAAAGTTTTAAAATTAAAAAAACAGTAAAATTAAAAAAATTCGAACAATAAAATAAAGTATATAGTATAAACTAATTAATATTTTAGAGATTGTTGACAAAATGAGGATAACATTAAAAAATTTAAGTCAAAAAAATGAATAAAAAATTTCAACAGAATTGTTAATTTTTAAAACGGTATAATTTAATTATTATAACTTATAGTAAAAGTGACAAAAAAATAAAAAAATCGGTATTACAAAAAGTCATAAAAACCAAACCAAATTTAGCTATAGGTTATTAATAAGAAAGCATTTTTATAATCCAAACAAAAATTGGTTATAAAAAGGCTCTAAAAAATATCAAAAAACCAAGTAATAAAGACAAAAAATGACTCGCAAACACGGAAAAATAATGGGAATTAGCATTTCTAGCACTCAAGTGAGCAAAGTGCTAAAATTTATAGACTTTAGCCTCAAAAAAAAGCACAAATTTTTTATTGCTACACCAAATCCTGAAATTTTAGTTGAGGCTAGCAAAAACAATAGTCTTCAAAAAGCGCTTAGATCCGCAGACATCTTGCTTCCGGATGGCGCCGGTCTTATTTTAGCCTCAAAATTTTTAGGCTTTAAGCTTAATCGGATAACAGGAAGAAAAATGTTTGAAAAAATCCTAAAGTTTGCAGATCAAAAAAATTTAAAAATTTTTCTCTTGGGCTCCTCAGGAAAAGTTATATCGCTTTGCCTCAAGCGCTTGAAAGGTGAATATAGCACCATAAAGGCATCAGGCTTTGAAGGGCCTTTTTTAGATAAAGAGGGTAGCCCTATTACCAATAAAGACTTGGAAGCAGAAAAAAGGGCTTTGAGAATGATAAACACCTTTAAGCCTGATATTCTATTTGTAGCCTTCGGGGCGCCAAAGCAAGAAATCTGGCTTAACAACAACTTACATAAGCTCAAAATAGGTGGGGGTATGGTTGTTGGCGGCACTTTTGACTATTTTTCAGGGGTAAAGCCGCTGCCGCCGCGCTTTCTCTCCAAAATAGGCCTCGAGTGGCTCTGGCGCCTAATTTACGACCCAAAAAGATTAAAAAGGATCTTTAATGCACTTGTCGTTTTCCCATTTTTGGTACTGTTCAAAAAACAAAATGAAAGAAAAAATTAACGTTTTCGGACTTAAAGGATGTATGCTTCCAAACGGTAATCTGTGCGAGGTTTGTTGCAAACTTTTTGAGCATCCCATACACGAATCATTTGGAGAAGTTACAGTTAAAAAAGCATTGTCTCCATGCCCTTATCTTAAAAGCTTAAGAGGAGAGGGTAGAGGTTGCTTATTGCATAAAACTTCTGAACAAACAGATGTTTGTGCAAATTTCCACTGCAGTCAATATCCGGATCCTGAATACATCATTGCCGGGGCAATAGCTTTTGGTGAAATAACTTGCGAAGAAGCAGCCTCCATAGTAGATGAAGAAGCGCTTGAAAGAATAATCGAAAGGTCAGAACAAATAAGATTGAAATATAATAATAGAGCTCAAGTAGAATACTTTGAATTTGAACAGCCATGAAAGCCGTAGCAAAAGCAACCTCAAATATAGCATTCATAAAATATTGGGGCAAAAAAGATGAAGCTTTAAGAATTCCTGCGAATTCATCAATCTCAATGAATCTTTCAAACGCTTACTCAATTACCTCTGTGGAATTAAGTAAAAACTTGAAAAAAGATCAAGTTTACCTAAATTCTAAAAAAGCCGAGGAAGATGAATACACCCGTATAGTAAAGCATCTTGATTTAATTAGAGCTCTGGCAAAATCAAATCTTTTTGCCAAAGTTAAAAGCAGAAATAGTTTTCCAAAAGGCACTGGTATTGCTTCATCGGCTTCGGGATTCGCCGCACTTACTCTTGCTGCTACTAAAGCTTTTAAGCTAAATCTGTCTCAAAAAAAGCTCTCAATCTTAGCGCGCCTTGGATCAGGCTCGGCATGCAGGTCAATTCCGCCCGGGTTCGTTGAGTGGGTTAAGGGGGCAGATTCGAAAACCTCATACGCAAAAACGCTTTATCCTCCAAGCTATTGGGATATACTCGATATCGTAGCAATAGTGGGGGAATCCAAAAAAGAAATTTCTTCTACAAAAGGGCATTCCCTAACCGGCACAAGCCCATTTTTTAATAAAAGAATTGCCGATTTGCCTCAAAAAATAAAAGATATTAAAAAAGCTCTTAAATTCAAAGATTTCACTAAATTAGGGACCATCATCGAAGAAGAAGCTCTAAATATGCATGCGGTAATGCTCACCCAGCGCCCGCCGCTTATCTATTTCAACTCAAGCTCACTTTCGATAATTCGCGAAATTTACGAGATGAGAAAAAAGGGGATAGAAGCATACTTTACACTCGACGCAGGCCCCAACGTTCATATTATCTGTAAGGCGCCAGACGCGCCAAAAATCAAAAAAATTCTCAAAAACCAAAAGATTGTCAAAAAAATTTTGGTTAACAAACCTGGAAACGGCACTGAAATAATTTAGCGAAAAATACATATGCTATAATCCATCATTATGGAGCGACGCTTTGAAATAGAAAAGATAGAAATAAGCAATTTATATAGCTTGATTACTAACCCCTTGAGAAGAGACACGTTGGCAAGAAAACAGCAAGGTGTTGGTGTGGTTATTATTTCAGATAGAAAAATTTTGATGGTTCAGGAAAATAGAAAAGATAAAAAGTATGGCACAGAAGTTGATATGTGGTCTTTTCCGGCAGGTACTATGGAAAAGGAAGAATCTCCAGCCGATACTGCAATGAGAGAAGTTTTAGAAGAGACAAATAGTCGGATAACCTCACTAGAGTACTTTGGGTCTTATTTTTATACCAACCAAGCAATAGGCCACATTTATCTGGGAAATATAGATCCTGAACCTGATGGTCTTAAATCAAACGATAGTGACATTAAAAACGTCAAGTGGATCCCAATAGAACGCATGTTAAATGGTGAAATGAATCTAAGACCTTTTGTAAAAGAGATAGTCATGGATGTTACTCTTAATGGTCACGATTCAAAATAAAATCAATTAAAAGCTTGATACTACTCCTTTGAGGCTCTTTTTTAAGAAATCCTAGCCGCGCTTCAAACAACCGGTTAGATTTGTCCTTCAAATGTCTGGCCGCGCTCCGTGCATAATCAATACTTCCGTGCTTGTTCATCATATCTAAAACCCACCCTACTTCCTCTTTCGTTTTTTGCTCTCTTTTTTTGCCGAGGATCACCCCAAGCTTTTCAAAATCCGATTTGTTTAAATTTCTTGCAAGATGTCCGAGAATAAGCGTTCTTTTCCCCTCATATATATCATTGGCCATCTCTTTTTTCCCGCCGAAATCGCCGGTTAGATCCAAAATATCATCAACAAGCTGAAAGCATCGCCCAAGATAAACCCCAAACTCAGTTATAGCCTGAAGCTCATCCTCACTCGCACCTGCGATAATTGCTCCGAGCCTCATTGGACCGGCGATTGTGTAGTAAGAAGTTTTTCCGTCAACTATAAAAAAATAGTCTTCATCACTGATCGTTTTCCGATTATTTTCTGTCCAGATGGCTTCAACAGATTGTCCCATATAAGTTCTAACAAGAATTTTGTACATTTCTTCGTATATCGCCTCGGATTTTTCTCGCCCCAGAAGTTTGTAATTTTTGGATAACAATTGCCATATTGCGCTTTGGAGATGGTCCCCTGCGTTGATAGAAACATTTACTCCGTATATCCTGTGAAGCGCTTTTTTGCCGCGTCTTTTGGTTGATCCATCCATAATATCATCATGTACAAGAAGAAAGTCCTCGGATAGCTGCATAGCAGTAGCGGTAGGCAAAATTTTCTTGCGGCTAGCTCCCATTGCTTCTGCCGTAAGCATTAGAAGTGCCGGCCTTAAATATTTACCCTTGCGCCTTGGATATTCGCGAACGGCATGAGAGTGAATATTGGTATAATTTTGATACTTTTTAGGTATTCTAAATTTTTCTGGGAATAAGGGATCGTCAAGCGCTCTGTCAATAAGAGGCCAAATTATTTTTCTATAATCCTCTAAAATTTTATAGGCTTCGTGTTTTTTAGCTGTCATTCCAGGTAGATTATATTTCAAATGATATCACAAACCAAATATGTGATATAATCTTTACTATGCCGGAAAAGTTGGCAACTCTTCCCAAAGGCACAAAAATTCCAAACCATATAGCAATTATCCCGGACGGCAACAGGCGCTGGGCTAGGGCAAGAGGATTGGATCCTTCGGATGGGCATAAAATAGGAGCGGAAAGGGTACACGAGATTGTCTGTACCGCACGCGATTGGGGAGTACATACAGTTACCTTTTGGGGGCTTTCTACTGAAAACTGGCGTGAAAGAAGCCCCAAAGAAGTAAAAATTCTATACCAAACAATAAATAAATTTATAGATAAGCATCTTGTTGAAGCAAAAAAAGACGGAGCGAGAATAATCCATCTTGGCAGAAAAGATCGCCTTCCTCGCTGGCTAATTAAAAAAATTAGCAAAGCGGAAAAAGAAACCATTAACAATACAAAATATGTTTTCAATATAGCCTTGGATTATGGCGGCCAGGACGAAATAATTCGTGCAGTTCAAAAAATAGTCAAAGACAAAGTCAAGCCTGAAGAAATAACGGTAAAATTAATAGATAGCTATATGGATACAAAAGACCAGCCATATCCGTATCCGGATCTTTTAATTAGAACATCAGGTGAGCAACGAACAAGCGGTCTTCTTCTCTGGCAATCCGATTACACAGAAATGTACTGGGAAACAGATCATCTTCCGGCATTTACCCCGGAAAAGCTAAAAGATGCAATCCTTGATTATTCAAGACGAAGAAGGCGTTTTGGCGGAAACGATAGCGAAAAGCACTTTGCCTTTAAACCTGCTGTCGCGGCCAAATTGGAGCTTGATTGGTGGAGATTGGCAAATATTCCCGAGGACAAGTCTTTCGGAGAATATACAAAGGAGCATCTTGTTGAGCAGTGGGGATTATCAAAAAGTTTGGCCGGAAAAGGCGCAAAGCTTATGGCAGAGGCCTTGGTTCATGGAAAAAGAGAAAAATGGGTTAAGTCCAAAAAATACCTAAAAGAATTTTATAAACTCATTAAAGACGAGGTTAAGCTGGCTTTCGAGCCTTCGCTTGCTGCATCATTCGAGATAAACATACTCCAGCAGATAAACGGCGGATCAAAAGAGATAGAAACAGAAAAAATAGAATACGAATCAAGAAGGTTATTATCCGAAGTCTATAGAATAAGCGATCTGCAGGCCAGGAAAGCAGCCCACCTAAGAGCACTTGCAACCCTGGAAAGAAACAGGGCGGAGCGTGGAGAAGGGGATGACCATTGGGTTAAAGCTGGTACTTATCTTGAACTATATTACGAAGCCCTCAAGGACCGCATTGCCTAAATATATTTCAATACGATTTTTTTTGCTTTCTTAATAAAAACAGAATCTTCCATAGCAACGCTTAGGCTATTTGTTCCTTTAGTTTTACATCCGCCGAAAATATATACATCGCCTCCGGTTCCAAGCTCAAAATAAGCATGCTGAACATTTGTAATAAAGTTTTCCTCAAAAAACTTTTCAGCTTCGGCCTTAAATTTAGGCCATGAATTTTTCTTTCCGGACTCATGCTCAATTAAAAGTCTCCCCAATCTTTGAAGAGCACGAGCCGTTCTCATAAATCCCGAAACTCCTTGGGTATAAAAGACTCTAAATTCGGTAGCGACATTATCTATGCACTTTGAATTTTTTAGTTTGATAAAGTTTTGTTGATTCATAACTCCTCCCGCCCCTTTTTCATAAGGGCCGCCTTCTCTAAGCCTTCCCGAATCAGAGCTCCACCCGCACGCGGCAACAGCGCTCATAATAAGGTGCGCTTCGTCTGAAACATTAATTCCGCCTAAAGTAAAATGTGTTTCATATTTAAATCTCGGATCAAGAAACCCGCGAAGATATAAATAATATATCTCCCGCGATAAAGTCAGATAGCTATTTGCAGGATTTAGAGAAAACTCATAAATTCCATCTTTACCTTGAGGAATCCCCATGCCTTCCGCTGCCAATTGATAGCATTCCGATACACTAAGATGGGGATAATCCTCACGGCATATATATATTTCCCGACTAGTCCTTGGAATTTTATGCTCAAACACCTCAATTTCAGCGCCAATTGTCGGTGTAAAAGGTAATGGGTTTCTCTCCCTTTCTTCCCAGTGAAGTTTCCTGTGGAGTGGATTTAGCAAAAACCTATACAAAGAAAGCATTTCGTCATTTACAGTAATAGGGGGCATGTCGTCATCTTGCTGATAATGTGACACAGCCATTCTGTCAACCGAGACAAGCCTCTTTTCTATTTCATTTAAAGCCATGGGAAGTGTATTTTACCAAATTGCTTATTGACATAGGAAGTTTATTTTTGATACCTTGTGATTAAGAAAGATATTAGATAAGTTCAAAACTATATCAAAATGACAAAAGATACATCAAAAACTAAAAACATTGACATAAATAATCTCCCTGATTTATTAACAGTTAGGGAAGTAGCCCAGCTTCTAAGAGTCTCTCCCTTGACTATAAAAAGATGGGGTAAAAGAGGAAAGCTACCACCCATACGAATAAACTCCCGAGGCGACCGCCGCTACAAAAAAGAAGCGGTTCTCTACCTTCTCGGCATGCAGTCCCCGAACGAATAACTTACTTTTCATACTATATATACACGAAATACGTTTTTTGCTAAACTCATCTTAGATATAAAAAAATAAATCTGCCCATGCTAAAGACTAAGTTCAAACTCGGTCAAAAAATTGTATTTAAAATAGCTAAAAAAATTTTCTTGCTTTTTTTAATATTTTTATTTGCTTTCCCCTTTAATATTATTGTGCCGAAAACAAATAGCGTTTTTGCCTCGACATCCCATGTAATTACTACGCGCGAAGATTGGGATAGCGGCGAATTCAATTTCGTTGAATCCGAGACTGAAAACGGATCTATAAAACTCAGAGCAGATGGTGAATGGGAGCCAAGAAGCTTTGAAACACCAAATCTTACGTTGTCATACGGCGCGTCTTTTGTCTCTGACGGTACTTATATTTATGTGTTAAGAGGATACGGGGACGATGCTTTTTGGAAATATAATCCGAATGATGATAAATGGGAAGACCTTGCAAGCCCTGATCTTGGGGCTTATCACGGAGCAGATCTTGTAATTATAGGCAACTACATATATGCAATTTTCGGCGGCAATCAGCCTAACTTCGCCAGGTACGACAAGGAATCCGACGCATGGACCAATCTTGAATCACTTCCTGCTTTGGTAAATACGGGGGGATCACTGGCAACGGACGGTACGGATATCTATGCTATGAGAGGCGGATCAACCACAGTATATTTTTATGATGTAAGCGAAGACGATTGGTTGGAAAAACCCGAATTTCCCTCATCCGTATCTTATGGAGACTTGGTTTATCACAATGGCTATCTATATAATGTTGATAACAGCAATCCAAACAGATTTTTCAAATATTCTGTGGCGGACGGTTCTTATGAACAGCTTGAAAGCCCGCCCCAAAGAATAACAAACGAAACAGACGCGACCATTCACGATGGCTACATCTATTACATGCGCTCCTCAAATACTACGGATTTTTATAGATACAACCTGTCCGGTGGAACCTGGGAAACATTAACATCAACGCCCCAAAATAGCCGAGGAGGCGTAGTCTATCACTCCGCTGATAACTATATTTACGTTTTTCGAGGCAATTCAAGCTACGATTTTTGGAAATACGATATTTCTAACGATTCATTCCTTGGCCCTACCGACTCTCCGGTAACACTCTATAGGGGAAGCGATATGCTCTACTACAATTCGAATTTTTATATTCTAAGAGGATACAATACCCCGACATTTTATGAGTATGATATTTCGGAAGCAACTTGGACCCAAAAAGCTGACGCACCGGGTAACATTTATTACTACACTCGGGGAACAGCCGCCGGGCAGTATCTTTATTTTTTCCAAGGAAACAGCACAAGCTTTTATAGCTATGATCCTCTGGAAAATTTATGGACGACGCTAACGCCGGCTCCACTTTCAACTAGCGAAGGAGCACTTGCTTATCCGGGGAGCGGGGACTATATCTACGCAATCCGTGGAGGTGGAACATCAACATTCTGGCGCTATAGCATTTCACAAAACGAGTGGCAAGATAACGAAGCAGAGGATCTGCCCTCGGGAATAGCAGCGGGAAGCGGATCGGCTTTAATCAGCGTTGAAGGAGATCTGTTTTTGCTTTTAGGTTCAGGAACGCCTGGATTTTATAAGTACGATGTATCTGAAAATTCCTGGTCGGCATTGCTTGAGGCTCCTTTTGCGCCTTCAAACAGCTCGGACATTGCTTACGATAACTCAAATAAAATACTGGCGATTGCATCCAACTACGATGACGATCTTTATGAATACAATATTTCCTCAAATACATGGAGGCGTCTTGCCAACATGTCTGAATACTATGGATACAAACTTGGCACTGCCAATGGAAGCTCAATTGAATACGACGGCTTAGGAAGCTTCTATATAGTAAGGGGACAGACAACAATTAATCTTCTTAAATATAACCCAAGCAATTACAATTATCCGGTTTCCGGTACTTGGATAAGCGATGCCTTAGATTTATCCTATGTATCAAGCTGGGTTTCGCTTTCGGCAAGCACAACCACACCTTCCGATTCCTCTATAAACCTTGAAACAAGAACCAGCAGCGATTTATCTAACTGGTCATCATGGGAAAGCGTATCAGAAGGCACTATCTTCTCGCCGGCCAACCGCTATATCCAAATAAAAGCAACGCTCTACGCATCAACAGATAGAACTGAAACTCCAAAACTTAATGACATAACTGTTGCTTATACCGGAGACGAGGTAGATCCACTAAATCCAAGTAGCGTAACGGCTTTGTCGCAGCAGGTAGGAGGAAGCAGCTTAACAAGCGGGGAGACATATTCTCACGCTCATCCTTACTTCTATTGGTCTGGTTCGGATGAGCATACTTCGGTAGCAGGATATTATGTTTATTTCGGCGCTTCAAGTGACGCAAATCCTAAAACACAAGGGAATTGGCAAACATCAGGTATTTTTACCGTTACAACACCACTATCCCAAGGAAGCTATTACTTAAGGATAATTACCAAAGATCAAGTAGGAAACGAGTCGGATCCGGTAACACTTTTTACATACGTTTACAGCGGTGTGGGGGCGGATCAGTCATTTACGGCGGACGAAACATCCGAGTTTCTTGGTACAACATCAAATGTAGATGTTTCAAACGACCAGATTACCCTTGCTTCGGTAGACGGCTTTTGGCTCGAAGAAAGATTTAGCCTTGCTCCGGCGGGCCTTCAATATGCAGCGCACACTCCGGCTTACGTCAGCTCTACAAATAAACTTTATATCCTTCGTGGAGCAAACGACAATGTTTTTTTAGAGTACGATCTAACAACAGATACATGGACCACGCTTTCTCCGGCTCCCGATGCGGCAAGAATGGGTGGAGGAGTAATCGAAGGTCCGGCGGGATATCTATTTGCGCTTCAGGGAAACAATACCAACAAGTTCTGGCGCTACAGCATAGCTACAGATGAATGGAGCGATGAAGAAGCATCCGATGCTCCAAGCAACGTTTACTACGGAGGAAGCATGGTTTACGACCAATCCCGCTATATTTATGCAACCCGTGGGGACAATACCGATTCGTTCTGGCGCTACGACACTATTGATAACACATGGAGCAGCTCGGCAGTAGCTTCTCTAAATTTCGGGGCACCCACAAACGTAGGCACAAACAATGCATATACCGGAGCAGACCTTGTATTTGATGGAGATGATACAATCTATGCAATACAGGGCAATTATCAGGCCGGTTTTTCCGCTTACAGTATAAGCAGTAACGAGTGGACACCCCTTTTAAATCTGCCGATTCTTCCCAGTTCCGGTGCTTCAATCGAAATCTCAAGCGACAATTCTTCAATCTACTACGCCCCCGGAGATAACCAAACGGATTTATTTAAATACAGTATTGCAAGCAATACCTGGTCCCAAATGTCCGATGCTCCGGCAAGTATAAGTTATGGCGGATCAATAAGAAGAATTGGCGAAAAGCTTTACGTAATAAGAGGAGGAAACCAGACACAAATTTATACATACAACACGGAAACCGATATGTGGAAAGTTCCTGTGCGAGGTTTATTTGGCCCCGTTTTTCAAGGGACTTCCCTTGATTCCCTTAATTACAGCAGCGCTATAGCCAAAGGCGTTGGGTCAAATTTTTACATGATACGCGGCAATTACGCAAACGACTTTATAAGCTACAATTCTCAAACAGGCGAGGTAACAAGGTTAAAAGACTTGCCCTCCGGTTCTTATTTGGGTGCCAGTTTAGTTTACGACAGTGTAAACGCCAAAATATATTATCATCCGGGTGTATATTGGAACCATTTTTATGTATATGACACCTCAAGCGACACATGGAGCGAAGAAACAAGCGACCCCCCGCCAGCCGCTCCCAACGCAGGATCAAGCATGGTATATGACGGATCAAGATATATCTATCTATCTCGAGGTGGATGGACAAATTCGTTTTATCGCTTTGATACAGAAAACCAATCGGCAGGAACTAAGTGGGAAACTTTAAACAACACCCCCGCTTCTTTAAGCTATGGATCAGAACTGGTTTATAAAGATAGCTATATCTATACTCTGCGGGGTGCAAATGAAGCCAATAATCCCTTTTATCGGTACGATACGGTGGAAGGCACCTGGGACGATGCGGCGGTGGCGGATCTTGATATAGATGTTTATTACGAAGGCTTTTTGGTGGATGGCTACGACGGCTATTTATATGCGGCAAGAGGCGATAACGCAAATGAATTCTATCGTTACTCAATAAGTGAAAACAGTTGGGAAAGTTTGGCCAGTGTACCCGGTCAGGTTTACAGAGGAGGCGCGGCTATATCAGACGAAGCAGGCAAAATCTTGGTTTTCGCAGGAGCGGGGACAAATACATTTAACGACGCTCTTTATACCTATGTCCAAAACACAAGCTCTTCAGGTTTTCAAGAGAGTGGTACATACACCTCACAAGCACACGACCTTACAAGCGTTTACAAATGGGGTAATATTACCCTTACTTATCAATCTGCTTCGGATACAACGCTTCAAGTAGAAACGCGCACTTCAAGCGACGGATCGGACTGGTCCGGATGGCAGGAATCAACTAAATTAAAAACAATCGCCACAAGCTATGAATATTTGATCAATTCGCCGGCGAATCGCTATATTCAGGTGCGTTTTAGCCTAGATTCTACAAACGGAATTTATTCAGGTGTTATTTCAGACTATACAATCAATTATTATCAGGATTTAACAGCACCTTCTAACCCCGCTGCGATAACGACATATAGCAGTAGTAATAAAACTATCGAGTTGACAGAATCCGATGCTTGGTATTCATACACCTCTCCTTATTTTGATTGGCCGGATGAGGAAACAGCGGGAGGTGCTACAGACAGCTCAACCGGCTCCGGAGTAGTGGGTTATTATGTTTATTTTGGTACAAATGAAAGCGCAGACCCAGCAGTCTCAGGTGAATTAACCTCAGATACATATTATCAGGCACAAAATTTGGTAACAGGCCAGACATACTATCTGAGAATAAAAACGGCTGACGATGCAGGCAACACACAGGAAGAAATTTGGCAGCCTTTTATCTATAAATTTGACAGCACCAACCCCTCAATACCAACAGGTCTGGAAGCGGACCCTTCCGGATATTCGGCTGTTGACAGCTTTAGCTTTGGCTGGAATGCCTCAAGCGATCCCGAGTCGTTAATAACATCTTACTGCTACAAAACAGGTGCCGAAAGTGGTGCCTGGTCCTCCGATCAATGCGCCGACGCATTGACGGTGTCAAGCGTACCGTCGTATAAGACGGGAGCAAATGTTTTTTATGTAAGAAGCAAAGATTCGGCCGGAAATTATTCGGATTATGCAACTGTTACTTATTATTTTAATACAGGCGCTCCTTCTGCGCCTCAGAACCTAAGCGTAACACCCTCTGTTAATACGCTAAATTCGTTTTCGTTCTCATGGTCTGCCCCCGCAGTCTATCTCGGCAGCGAATCAAACATCAAGTATTACTACAGCATCAACGCCCTCCCCACAGCTCAAAGCGTAACCGAAACGCTAACGTCAATGCTTTCGGCAGGTGCGTATGCAACTCTGCCTGGAGAGAATACATTCTATGTAGTAGCAAAAGACGAAGCAGGAAACATGGATTACAATAATTATGCTTCAATCACATTTACCGCAAATACCACAGCACCGGGTATCCCGACAAGCGTTGATATAGCGGATGTTTCCGTAAAAGCGACAAGCAGTTGGAAACTTGCAGTTTCTTGGGAAGAGCCTAGCCTTACCGGAGCGGGTATAGCAACATATAAAATTTATAGATCAATAGACGGCATTGCCTACACTTACAGAGCATCCACAAGCGGAATTTCCTATGTTGACACAGGATTAACACAGCAAACCTATTACTACAAAATCAATGCATGCGATAGCGCCAATAATTGTGGTGAATTTTCAAGCACGGTATCAATGTATCCGGACGGCAAATTTACAGAAGCGGCGCCTTTGATAAGCGATCCTTCTGTAAGTAATATAACGACCCGTAAGGCTGTTGTTTCTTGGACGACTTCAAGAACAAGCGATTCCAAGGTGGCTTACGGCACCTCATCCGGAAGCTATTTTACAGAAGAAGTAAGTAACTCGGATCACGTAACAAGCCACACAATTACACTGACAAATCTTGAGCCTGGAACTACATATTATTACATAGCAAAATGGACCGATGAGGACGGGAACACAGGCACAAGCTCGGAAAATACTTTTGAGACAAGCCCCGCTCCCTCGGTAAAAGACGTATCCGTTTCTGAAATAGGTATAGAATCGGCGCTGATAACATTTACCGTAACAGGAGCTTCCAAAATAAAAATATACTATGGCGAATCTACATCCTTCGGAGGTATAAAAGAAATAAGTACCTCCGCCTCTGAATCAACATATACGGCGCAATTGACAGGTCTGCTTGACGGAACAAAATATTACTATAAAATTAACGCCTTTGATAGCGAAGAATATGAATACGCAGGTACAACACTTGATTTTGAAACACTTCCGAGGCCGCAAATAAGCGAAGTCACCGTCCAACAAGTCAAAGGAACCGCTCAACCAACCCTACTTGTCACCTGGGAAACAAACACCGAAGTGTCAAGCATTGTTTCTTACTATCCTTTGGAAAATCCTCTTCAGGCAAGAGACGAAATAAACGCAGATCTTACAAAAGGGGAGCACAAAATGATCGTCCGCGGCCTGATGCCCGAAACGGTTTATGCGCTTGTTATAAAAGGAAGAGATAAAGTAGGAAACGAAGCCGTCTCTGATGTAATTAACTTAACAACTTCTTCCGATACACGCCCTCCACAGATAACAAATCTAAAAGTTGAAGGTAGCCTTATGCCGAATATATCGGATCAGGGCGAATCGGTAACCCAGCTGGTAGTTTCCTGGGATACGGACGAGCCCTCATCGGCACAAGTTGAATTCGGAGAGGGCACGGCAGATACTTACGCTCAAAAAACCCAAGAAGACTCAAATCTTACATATAATCATCTTGTAGTTATATCCGGACTTTCTCCAAGCAAAGTTTATCATCTTAGAGCGGTTTCAAAAGACAAAGCCGGAAACGAGGGTAAATCAGTTGATACCGTAACTATCACCCCCAAGGCCACAAAAAGCGCTCTTGATCTTGTAATTACAAATCTTTCCGAAGCATTCGGGTTTCTTAAATAAATTTGATAAACTAAAATAAGATGCAGGACGATTTAATCAGATTTTTTTCAACAACAGAAATATCGGTTTTCAAGGGATTGTTTTTTATTACAACAGCCTTTTTTTTAATCTCAATATTTATAGTAATTCTTCTTTCGGCGCTTTCTACAACCACTTTTATTAAAAAAAGAGATAAAAAAAATAGAAATAAGCTGATAATGGTACTAATTATCCTTCTGGCACTTCCGGTCGGCGTTTCAACAATGGCTCTACAAAAAAGTCTTGGAAAAAGTTCCAAGGCATATTCTATTGGTATTGTTTTTAAAGAATCTGTACCCCTTGATGATTCAAGCTATCTTGTTAATATAGAAACAAAATCTCCACACATTCTCTATCTTAAAGCAAAGCTTCCTACTGGCGATTTTGAAACAATAATGCCCACTTATTCGCTTGAGAAAAGGAAACTCCACTCGTTTATTATCCCGCGGGAACATCTCGACGATCTTTATATAGTGGCAGAGGATTTGGAAATGCCTTTTGATATTTCCGATTAACCAAAATGGAATATACAAAGATCGTCCAAATAAATAATCTAACTAAATCTTTTAGAGTAGGCAGTCAAGATATCAACGTACTCAAAAATATTTCATTTTCGATTTCGAATGGAGATTTTGTAATAATAGTTGGCCCTTCCGGGTGTGGTAAATCAACACTTCTTCATACAATCCTAGGTCTTGAGCCTCCGACAAGCGGGGATGTAATTTTCCTTGGCAGAAACGTCTATCGTGAATTGGCAACCGAGGACGAGCGGTCTGATTTTCGGAAAAAACATATAGGCATGGTTTACCAGCAATCAAATTGGGTAAAAGCGCTTACTTCTATAGAGAATGTTTTTTTTCCGCTGATGCTTATGGGCTACGACGAGGAGCTCTGCAGACAAAAAGCCGAGGACATGCTCAAAAAAGTAAACATGCTTGAGTGGAAGGATTTCATTCCCACAGAACTCTCCGGTGGACAGCAGCAAAAAGTCGCTCTCGCAAGAGCACTGATTAATAATCCCGATGTAATTATCGGAGACGAGCCTACGGGAAATCTGGATTATGCGTCCGGCGAAGAGATTATGAATCTTTTTATAGAGCTTAACAGCAAAGAAAAAAAGACCGTAATAATGGTTACTCACAACCTTGATTATTTAAACTACGCAAAAACGACAATAAGGTTGTTTGATGGACAGCTTGTCGGTATATATAAAGAAAAAGATAGGAAGCAACTTGCAAAAGATATAGAAAAATTTAAGCTTGGAAACAAATCTCAAAACAAAAATGAAAAAAGCATTTGACAAGGTAAAAAATTTCCCAAAAATTAGTTTTGGAAAAATTGTTCTTTCATCTTTAAAAGAATTTGTATCAATATTTTTTTTTAACATCGTTTTGATCGTTTATCTTTTGGAAATTTTTTTCGTATGGATATCTAAAAGAAAATTTTTTCCCAAAATAATTTCGAGAAAAATTAGTCCACCGGTTCGCAAAGTTACTAATAAAATATACTCTCTATCTAAAAGATCCGAAGGCAGTATAAATACAATTAGTTTGATCAATCTTGCCTTAAGAAGCATGAGAACCAAAAGATCCAGGACTTTTGTTACAATCGGTGGAATGTCCGTAGGTATCGGTGCGATAGTTTTTCTTGTATCGATAGGTTATGGCCTTCAAAGGGTAGTGGTTAGCCGCGTTGCGAGACTCGAAGAGCTTAAACAGTATGAGGTAAGCACCCAAATCGGTTCGCAGGTTAAAATTACAGATTCGTCAATGGCTGATATCTCAAACATAGACGGTGTAGTAGAAACTCTGCCGCTTATTGCAGTAGTAGGAAGGGTAAACTACCAAAACTCTGTTACGGACCTTGCAGTATATGGAGTAACTTCAAAATTTCTAGTTCACTCTGCTATAAAACCCATTAAAGGCGACACCTTCCGGACAGAAGAAGTTGTCGTTACTAAAAATATTCAAGAAGAAGTTTCAGGTGTTTCAGACACGAGGATTGATCAAAATATTGGAGATGAAATCGGAAAAGTGCATTTTTTAATACCCGAGGGTGAGCAGATAAAAGTAAGAAGCGAACCGTCAAAATCATCGTCACTAGTTGGCTATGCCAAAGGCACGGGTAATGCTCTTTTGGGCACTGAAGTATGGGGAAGTTATTATGATTCTGCTAACCCCGAAGACCAAGCAGAAAACACAAACGGGCAAAAAATGAGCAAATGGATAAAAGCAAGCCTGCAGGTCTGGGAAAAAGAAGGAAACGGCTTTACTGTAAAGGGGTTTATTTCAAAAGAGCAAATTAGGGTGTCAGGTGTTTTAGGCACTACAGATGAAATCGATGTTTCGGAGTTGGCAGAACTTATCGAATCAACAGGCTCGGCAGAAATCGAACTTCTCGAACTTGCTTCCGAATCGGCAGGGCTAAAGAATAATGAAATAAAAAAAGTTGATCTTGCTGAAAATACGCTTAAAGAAGCGGTTGTCAACAGATCCTTCTTAACTCTTTTAGGTATTGAAGAATCTCAAGCAGTAGGAAAAACTTTTGATATATCTTTTGTGATAGTCGGAGACCTTTTGTCAAATACGGAGGAAAAAATAGAGTCCATACCGGCTTCTTACAAAATAATCGGAGTTATCCCGGATGAAGATTCTGCCTATATCTACGTTCCTTTTTCAGATCTTAAAAGCCTTGGTATTAAAAATTATACACAACTTAAATTAGTAGTCGAAGACGATAAAAAACTTGAGCATGCCCGTAGGCAAGTAGAAGCTATGGGTTTTACAACATCCTCTGTAATAGATACGGTAAATCAAATAGATCAGCTGTTTGCCACCCTAAGATTTGCCCTTGCTTCGGTTGGAATGATAGCGCTGGCAGTTGCCGCCCTTGGTATGTTCAATACAATGACGGTATCTCTACTTGAAAGAACAAGGGAAGTAGGATTAATGAAAGCAATGGGAATGAGATCCGGCGAGGTAAAAGATCTTTTTTTGACCGAGTCAATGACAATGGGCTTTCTGGGAGGTCTTTTTGGATTGGGCATAGGCTTTATTGCTGGAAAATTAGTAAGCGTACTTATATCCATATTGGCATTAAGTAAAGGCTTAGGCTTTATAGATATAAGCTATATTCCACCTATGTTTATACTAGTAATAATTATTATGTCCACTCTCGTCGGTCTTTTTACAGGTATTTATCCTGCCCGCCGTGCCAAAAACATCTCTGCACTCAACGCATTGCGCTACGAATAATATTGCTCCTTAAAGCAAGTAGAATGATATAATACGAATTATATGAAAAAGATTTTACCCTTACTATTAATAGTATATTTTTTTGTCTTTTCCGAGAAATCTGTTTGTGCTCAAATAAAGACGGAAGTCCCAAGCCCTACCGCGACTTTCGAGTCTGAACCAACAGCCTCGCCGGATCCGACTCCGGAGCCAACCCCAAGGGTTGACATTACCCAAAAAAGCGAAGAATCAATAGGCCCTCTCGAAAAGCTTTTAAACGATCAGGTGTTAGGGCCTGTTTTTCCCGCAAACCCACTTAAATATGCAATTCGTGCTTCAGTCAAAGCGGGAGTGCCGCCTAACACTATAGTACTTCTAATTCTCTTGCCGTTAATAGCCGCAGTTATAGCAGCGGCACGCCACATAATAGGCTTAAGAGGATTTGGTATTTTTCTGCCGGCTGCTTTATCAATAGTATTTGTTGCGATAGGCCCTGTAGTCGGGCTTTTGTTGTTTTTAGTTATAGTATCCGCCTCGACATTTTTTAGAATGCTTTTAAGAAAAATAAAAATCAAGCTTCAATATTTACCAAGGATGTCTTTGATTCTCTGGTTTGTTGTCTGCGGAGTTCTTTTGGTGTTGTTTCTCGCACCGCTTATCAAAATACCCGGGCTTACCAATGTTTCGATTTTCCCGGTTTTGCTTTTGGTTCTTCTTGCGGAAGATTTTACCAAACTCCAGCTTGGAAAAAGCGCACGTACAGCGGTAAGCTTTATAACGGAAACAATTATTTTGTCTTTGATATCATATATGTTTCTTACCATGCAGTCGCTTCAGCGTTATGCTTTGCTCAATCCGGAGATTACGCTTCTATCGGTTGCGGTTTTTGATCTCATATTAGGAAAATATACAGGCCTTCGCGTATTGGAATACTGGAGATTCAGAAAACTAATTAAAGGCTAAATCTATGAAAGCTCAAAACATCTTGGGTCTTAACGCAAGAACTCAACTTTTTTCATATCAATACAATAAACCAAAGTCAAAACGCATTGCCTCATCAAAACTGTTAACTGAAAAGGTGCTTAAAAAGGCCGGTATTCCAACTCCGCTAATATATAAAAAATTTATAAAGCCGAAAGATATTCTTAATTTTGACTGGAACGGCCTGCCTGAAGCTTTCGTAGTTAAACCAAGCAGGGGACTGGGAGGAAATGGGATCATAGTCATTAAAAAAAGATCTAAAGACAAAACAGGTTGGATCACAACAAGTAGGAAAAAATTACTCGAAGAAGATTTAAAACTCCATGTTTTAGATATTTTAGAAGGCGCTTTTAGCATGCACAACTCACCGGACGCAGCCTTTATTCAGGAATACGTACCTCGCCATAAAGCTTTTAGAAAGTACGCATATCGCGGCACGCCTGATATAAGAATTATTGTTTTTAACAAAGTGCCGGTAATGGCGATGATGCGTCTTCCCACAAAAGATTCCGGCGGCCGAGCAAATCTCCATCAGGGCGCAATAGGTGTGGGAGTTGATATAGCAACAGGTATAACAACAAAGTCTATTTGGTATGGCAATCAGATCCGCTATAAACCGGGCACAAAAAGAAAGCTTCATGGTATTAAAATCCCTCACTGGACGGATATATTAAAAATTGCGGTCTTGAGCCAAGAAGCATCAGGGCTTGGACTTTTAGGGGTTGATATTGTTCTTCATCCTACCAAAGGGCCAATGGTTCTCGAGTTAAACTATCAGCCGGGTACGCAGATACAGCTTGCAAACATGGCAGGTCTTAGAAAAAGGCTTGAGAGAGTTGAAGATCTTAAAGTAAGAGATGCAGAGCATGGTGTTAAAATTGCAAAAGCACTTTTTATGTCTGACTTCTCAGATAGAGTAAAAGCAGATGAAGGGGTAAAAACAATTTCGTCATTAGAAGAGATAAAAATAAAAGGCGCTCAAAAAGGGCTCAGAAAAAAGGTTTACGCAAAAGTCGATACGGGTGCCTGGAGAACGTCAATTAGTAAAAAATTAGCCGAAGAATTAGGACTTCTTAATCAGAATAACATCCTTTGGACTAAAGAATTCAAAAGTTCTCTTGGTAAAGAAGAAAGGCCCGTTATAAGCCTTACATTTTGGCTTGCGGGTAGAAAAATCACAACTCCAGCTTCAGTCGCGAAAAGAATGACACTTAAATATCCAATAATAATAGGAAGAAAAAATCTTAAAGGTTTCTTGGTAGATCCGCACATTCCCATAGATAAAGTAAAGGAGGCAAGAGAAAAAAAATGAAAGTAGCTTTAGTTACCACACTTCCTTCACTTATTGAAAATAGCCGCATTAAAGAAGAAATAAAAGCCCTAAACTACAGCTTCACACTAATAGATTTAAGCAATTTTTCCTTCAGCGTAGTTGGAGGAAATTTAAGCGTAAAAGGCCTTACGGATCAAGAATTCGATATAATAATTTCAAGAGGAATATTTAGCTCAATAAAACCAATTATAGCCGTTCTTCAGGGATTAAGAAAAAAGGGAATTAAAATATTTGACAACAATTTTCTTCACGATCAATACCTTATAAACAAAACTTCCGATTTGGCAAAGCTGGCTTTAAATAATATCCCGGTTCCAAACACCGCTCAATCAAGAAATTTTTCCGACTACAAAAATTTATCAAGTAATTTAGGCTTCCCGTTGGTAATCAAATCTACACGCATGGGAAAAGGAGCAAATGTGTTCAAAATTTCTAATTTAAATGGTCTTTATAGATTTATCGAAGATGAAGAAAATCGAGGTCGTGAAGCTAAAAACTTTATTCTCCAAGAATTTATTCCTTATAAATACGACCTTCGTGTCTTAATTATCGGAGACAGGGTTTTTACGATGAGAAGAATACCGGCAAAAGGTGAGTTCAGAGCAAATTTTTCTTTAGGTGGGCATGTCGAAAAATTTGATTTGGATGAAGATGGCCTAAATTTGGCAAAATCTGCCCTTAAGGCAGTTGGTCTCGAAATTGGCGGAGTAGATTTGCTCATAACTAAAGACAACAAAAAATATGTTCTAGAAGTAAACCATACGGCTGGGTTTGTAGGCATGGAAAAAGCATATAATGAAAATATCGGAAAAGTATTTGTTGAATACGCCATAGCAAACGCAAGATGAAAATTTTAATAGTTGGTTTAGTCAAAAATAGCCAGATCGTTCGCCTTCAAGAAGAAGGAGAAAAACGAGGCCACAAAGTAGAAGGCTGCTACACAAACGAGCTTGTAATAGAAACTGGGTCAGATTTTTTTAACCCGACGCTTAGAGGAAAATCCCTGAAGAATTATGATCTAATTTACCTCTGGTCAGCAGGAAAACGCAGATGGGAATGGTACACAGCCTGTCTTTATCTTTGGGAAAAATTTGGAAGCATAATAATTAACAAAAAGTGCATCTCCCCCGAGTACAATTTTTACTTAACTCCTGCAATTGATTACTATCTTCAGGTAAAAAATAAACTTCCATTTCCACGCTCCGCAATAATATTTTCAACCAAATCAATTGACTCGGTTATCAAGGACTTTAACTTCCCGCTTATTCTTAAAACCTCAGGAGGAAGGCAGGGCAAGGGAGTATTCAAAATAGAAGATAAAGATGCCCTAAAAAATAAAAGCGATGAGCTTTTCAAAGTTTCACCGAGCCTGGTTATAAGAGAGTTTATTCCAAACGACGGAGATATTAGAATTTTTACCGTCGGCTACAAGACAATTGCGGCAATGAAACGAATCCCCACACAAAAAGGCGAATTTAGAAGCAACATAAGTCAAGGAGGTAGGGGTGAAAATTTTAACCTCGATGATTATCCTAAAATTCGCGATATTGCCGAAAAAGCAAGTAAAATTATGGAAACAGAAATAGCGGGTGTGGACATTATAATTGATAAAAAGACACGCATGCCGTATATTTTGGAAATTAATCCCGGCCCGCAATTTACAGGGCTTGAAAAGTACACCAAGGTAAACGCCGCTAAAAAAATAATAGAATATTTCGAAGAAGTTAAACATGCTATAATTCCATAAAATGTGCATAGAAGCAGGGGAAAACTGCCTGCTCAAAAGCTTTTGTGATTTTTTGGATTTTAACCAACTATCAGAACTTCTTGTTGAGAGGATTATTCTGATACACGAAAACACAATACCTTCCTCGGATATATTTCCTCAGTGCCAAGGTGATTTATACCTTCGTCTTAAAGAGTTGATAAATGAAACTTTTAAAAACACTGATATTATAAAAAAATGTCACGATTTGATAAATGAAAGTGGGATAACCGGAAATGCTGATAGGGAACTTTTATGTATGGATATCTTTGGAAAAGACAATAATCTTAATAACCCCTCACAAATATATCTTGCCACCCTTTTTATTTCTTCACCCTTTCTTAATCCTACCGAATTTGGGCAACATCTAATTGAAGGGCCAAAACAAATTTTGGGATACACCTATCAATTGTCCGCAAAAGACATTAAAACAGTATTTTCGGAATTAAATGAATTACTTTAAAAGCCTTTAGCTAAAAAAATTTTACTTAAGCTCTACGCTTGCGCCTGCCGCTTTAAGCTTTTCGGCCGCCTCTTTTGCCTCCTCGGCCTTGGCGTCTTTTAGAATCTCGGCGGGGACAGCCTCTGTCATATCTTTAGCTTCCTTAAGACCAAGATTTTGATTGATCTCACGGATTGCTTTTATGACAGCTATTTTATTTGCACCGGAATCGGTAAGAACAACTGTTTTATTTCCGCCTTCATCAGCCGCAGAATCAGCCGAAGCATCACCGGCGGAAGCCGCAGGAGCTGCAGCCGGAGCAGCCATAGCAATAGGTGAAACACCGAGTTTGTCCTGCAATTCATTAACAAGATCAGATAGCTCAAGCACGGAAAGCTTGCTAATTTCATCGACAATTTTTCCAACCTTCACGCTTACTTTTTTGTTGTCTTTATCTTCTGCTGCCATAATTTTCACCCCCTTGCCTCAGTTAAAATCAAAACAAGTTTTTGCATGTTTGCATTTAAAATTCCTGTTATTCCATACAAAGGTGAAGACACTGCTCCGACAACTCTTGCCAAAAGCTCGTCTTTTCCGGGAAGCTTTGAAATTCTTATCAATCCCTCTTTATCTTGAAAAACACCTTCAATAACCCCGGCTTTAAAATCCGTAATTTCTGCTTCAAGCTGGAACTTACCAAGTATCTGAATGGGGGAAACAGGGTCATCATTCGAAAAAACCAAAGCGGTTTGGTTGGTTAAAGCATTTTCATTATCTGAGATTTCCTTGAATCCGGCATTAATAGCAGCAATCTTAAGAAGCGTATTTTTTGCAACAAGCATATTTGCTCCTTGTTCCTTTAGCCTTTTTTTAAGCTCCTGCTGAGACTTTACGTCAAGGCGGCTATAATCTATTAAAGCAAAGCCCTTAGCAGACTTCATAATAGCCGAAAGCTCTTCTACCTTTTCCTTCTTTTCTGGTTTAATTTTGGTATCTGATTTCATATCAATAAAAAACGCGCCCGAAGCGCGAATTTACTCCTCGGGGTGGCTTACTTATCTGCACCCTGTCTTCGGATAAAGTTATTATATAGCTTACTGCTTCCAAAAGTCAAAATATGATAAATATTTTATTGACTCAACTTATAATATTAAGTACTATAGGGAAAAATGACCCAGATTGAAACTTCGATAGGTAAGCGCGATTCTGTCCCCGCAACTCTTACAGACATAATAAACAGAAGATATCCCTTACTAACATTGGGAAATAGCGCTTCGTTATTAGAGGATTACCGCAACTGGAAAATTGATGGCTGTTGCATAAGAGTAGAGGATGTCTATTCTCCTTTCGGAAGAAATTTCCTTGACTATGCAATTTCCAGATGCCGCAAAGCAAAGAAAGGAGAACCTGCTTACTGTGAACATGGAATCAGGGAACACAATAATTTTTTTGAGGTTCTTAAGATTCTCCAAGCCAGAATTCGTAGCGGAGAATTCTTACTTCAAAGCCAGGACACGGGGAACAAAAAAGGACTTCCAGAACAAAGATTTATACTAACACCCAACAATTATTTTTCCGATAGAAATATCCCTTATGTTGTTTTTGAAGGGCTTTCAACAATTGCAAATATTGAAATGCAACAACTTGTATTACCAACACCTTCCGATAAAAGACGCTTTTTTGGCTTAATAACAACTAAAATAATAACAGCTAAGCGATCAAATAGAGCTATACTCTTCTCTTAGGTTTTTCTGGCAAAGGGAAATCTGGAATATGATTTGAATAGTTCTGAAGCGCCAGCGCGAATCCGGAATTTTTATTTGCCTCCTCGACCAATTTATTTATGATGGGATCAAAAAAATCAGATAAGTAGCGAGCCTCATCCGAATCATCTATGGGAACTAAATAGCAAAAAATTGACCCACCATCATTATAATCAACCTGCCCGATGTGAGAATTTCTATTATCGTCAAATGTCATTCTAAGAGTCCTTTTTTTTAAGCCCTTTCCTAGAACTATCGACGCTTGATCTTCTTTTAGACGGATCGCCCCACAGGGCTTAGATAATTTGTGAGAATCAAAAAGCGAAGCCTTAAATCTCAATAAGTCTCGCAACCGTCCCGTTTCCACTTTGGGTATTTTCTTTTTTTCAGGCCATGCGTCAAGATATTCAGAAACTGGTTCTTTATCCATAAAGCTTTCTCTATGACTTAGATCCGGGATGCCAATTTGTAATAAACAAAATCTATTGGGATGCATTATCAAATATCGATGGTCAACATTATATCGATCTCGTTCAAGATTAACCCTTATGGGTTTAAGAATTACAACTCCTCCATCATTAATTTGGGCAGCAATAGGAAGATCGGTCAAATTTTGAATATCGGAAATTCTTTGTATGATACTGACACGGCTCTCATGAGCACTAATTTCTGCAAGTTCATTTTGAGCGACGGCTTCCTCAAGGTCACTCAGTATATCAGCAGAGGGGACAGGTATATTATCATATCTCTCAATCATTTAAATCGATCTTCACAGAAGGGGACATGCTGGCGCAAACATGCGCGCGATCTACGTTTTTGACGCCAATAGCGTCAAATATTGCCTTTATATTTTCAGCAATTTTAGAAGGATCCATTGAAAGCTTGCCGACTGTGGTGTGGATAACAGGCTGCTTTTTCTCCGTCTTTATCGTCACGCTTTTTGCGGAAAAAAACTCAGCTTCCTTTTCGGATTTTATTAGGGTTTTGTTTTTTGGATTAGGCATAAGTCCGCGTGGACCCAAAATTTTTGCAAAAGGTACCAATTTGGGCATAAATTCGGCAGTTGCTAGAAGTACATCAAAATCTATTTTTCCCGATTCAAGTTTTTTTATTGTTGCTTCACTTGCTAATTCAATGCGTTTTTCTTTTCCTGTGGAATGCGGTAATTCAAGATTAATTTGAATATCGTCTTTTTTTGTTTTTATATGAAGCTCTACTGTACCGTCAAACTTTGCAAGATGTGTTTCCTTAATAAGCTTTAGAGCATCTTTAATTGAATAAAGCTTGTTTTTATCTATTTTGGATTTCATTTCTTTATATCTTTTTCCTCGCTCCTTTTTGGCTCTTTTGGATGATTTTTTGGTTTCTTCTGCCTCTGGTTTTTCAAAAACCGGTTCAGCATTTTTAAGATCTGAAGCTTTTCCTGTTTCTCCGACTATTGCCGTTTTAGTTTTTCCCATTGATTTTTACCCCCATGCTCCGTGCAGTTCCGGCGACAATTCGCTTCGCCGCTTCAACATCATCGGTATTCAAATCCGCCATTTTTTCCCTTGCTATTTCATTAACTTGCGAATCATTTAAAGTACCTACAATATCCCTGGGCGTTGCCCCGGACCCCTTTTCAATTTTTAATGCCTTTTTAATCATCTCGGAAACAGGAGCAAGCCTAAGCTCGAAATCAAAGCTTCTATCCTCATAAATAGTAATAACAGCCGGGACAACCTGGCCCTTTTTTTCCGCTGTTTTGTCATTATAAGCCTTGACAAAGTCCATAATAGCTACACCGTGTTGTCCCAAAATAGGCCCGAGCGGAGCAGCGGGCGTTGCTTCCCCGGCTTTCAGATTTACCTTAACTGTAGTTAAAACTTTCTTTGCAGCCATATTTAACCATTAACAATCAATCATTATCCATCAAATAGAGGTATTCATATTCTACTATTTATTTGCCAAAAGTAAAGATTAGTATTATAAGATAAATATTAGATATGCCCGAACGTACTGTAAGGACAGATGGTAGTAAGAAATGGTGCAGACATAGCCTTGCGTTCACGGATGGTGGGTGTGGAATTGGAAGAGCGCAGGGAGGAGGTTGCAAGCTAAGGCAATTAATACAGGAAATTTCTGCAGAGAATCTTGGTTATATATTAAGTATTCTGGATGATTACGCAAAAGGATGTCCCGAAATTGACGAACTTAAGAAAGATATTGAAAGGAGGCTTGACTATTTAAACGGCTCCGCCCCACCGGAAATATTTATTGGATAGGCGTGTTTTTTAGTTACTTTCTTCAAAAGATTTCAAAATAGCAACAAGGTCTTGGGTCAGCGACTCTACCACATTTCTTCTTTCTGTTTTACTTAATTTTTTCCACCTCGAATGAGAAGATGTCTTGTTTCCGGCATATCTGTCAATTCCAAAAAAATTTTCCTTGATTATATTTAAAGCATTATCTAGATGCGTAAAAACATCACTTTGTACATCGAAAGTAGGAGCAATCTCATGAAATAGTTTCAGAGCTGGATAAACTACAGCAATGCTGTTTCCTGTTAATTTATTTCTATTTAAGAAATTATTAACCCTCTCACTTGCGCCAGAACCATAAGTATTTTTCACCTCATCCAAAAGGTTTTGTTTTCTTATAGCCCTTTTGGCATGGCTTTTATATGAATCTTCAATTATTGGTAAATTAACATATTCTTCCATGGCCGAGAGTATGTTGCCAACAAATTCTCGATCTTTCTCGTTGGTCACGGCAGATAAGTCATACTCCTCCGTTAAGCCATAATCTTTTGGCGGAATTATTTTTATCGAATATCCGGACTTTTCGATTATTCCCAAAATATCAGAATCGCTTAACTCTAGGCCTTCTCTTGGGTTAAATCCCTCAATATCTTCATAATTCATAAATGGATAAATTTATTATATAATAAATTTTCTATGACCGAAGAGAGCGGTGAGCATCAAGATCCATATGATATTAATCGTTTTCTTGATACATTTCTCACAGTTTATGAAGGACATCAAAACGAGCAGGGAACTTTATCTAGAGAAGATAGACCCAGGGAAGTAGCAGCAAAAGTTAGTTCGGTTGGTACAAAAGCCTACTCTTTAATAAATAGAGATCATGCGCCGGAAGAAATAATTCGCGACTTTGCAGACAAAGCACTGGGTAGAATAATTGCAAAATATCCACAGGAAGCAGACCGGATTGCAAAAGCAGTAGGCGAAAATAAATATATTAGTCCTTATTCAAATGAAATTAATAAATATGCAGTAGATGTAATAAATAGCCTGACCAGAAAGCAACTTGAAGATTTTACAGACGTTGAACTTGTAAATCTGGTCAGAATTGGTGGCGACAGAAATTCTGTTGTTGAAAAAATGAGAAAACTTCCTTACAAGGAAGGCTTCAGGCTTCGACTGGCTCAATCTTTGGTTTTTGGCGCGGGAGAAGTAGAGGATTTTCAAAAAATGTCTCATGTTATAGGCACAACCTGGGCTGGCATTATTCAACGTCTTGATTATCCGTCTAAACAGGAAGAAAAAATAAAATTAGATGAAGCAAGGTCTCTTATGGATCAATCTGTCGTTTTCATAAAAGAAAATTTGCCCGGAATAAGCGAAGAAGACTTAAGAGAATATTTTTATTCTGATCGCACACCCGATGCTATCCAAAAGCTTATTGAACACACCGGCTTCTCACTGGAATAATTTGCCTTTCCAAGTAGATTTGTAAGTTTTTAAACCTTCGTCACCTGAAGAAAATCAAGTTCAACCGGGGTCTCTCTTCCAAAAATAGAAACAAGCACTTTTACCTTTCCTTTTTCCTCATCAACCTCGTTTATTGTTCCAAGAAAATCGCTAAAAGGCCCATCCGTAATTTTAACGGCTTCTCCGACGGATAGCTTTGTCTTAAACCTGGGAGCAGGAGATGAAATAAACTTTTGGATATTTGAAACCTCGCTTTCCGAAAGGGGAGTCGGCTGGTTTCCGATTCCCACAAATCCCGTTATTCCGGGAGTTGTCCTCACGGCAAGCCAGCTATTATCATCCAATATCATTTTTACAAGCAAATACCCCGGGAAAATTTTTTCCTTAATATTTGCCTTTTTGCCTCCCCTTACTATCACCCTGTCTTGAGTAGGCACAAGAAGTTCAAAAATCCGCTCTTTTAAATTCATAGACTCAACTCTCTGCCTCAAAGTTTCGGCAACTCTTACTTCATGTCCGCTTGCGGTGTGAACAACATACCACTTGGCATTTTCGTCCGAAGTTTTGCTAACTACAATATGCCCGGGAATTTTTTTCTTTCCCGTGCCTTTTTCGTAAACGCTTTCTTCTTTTTTATTCTGATCTGTATCCATGTATCTTATTTTGCAATTATTAGCTCAACCAATTTTGTAAAGGCTATATCAAGCCCGCCAAGATATGCGCCCACAATAGCTGAAATCAAAAAAACTACAGCAGTAAGCCTAACCACCTCATCCTTTTTTGGCCAATCAACTCTGTCAAGCTCACCCTTAACTTCCTTTAAATAGCCAATTACTGCTTTCACAGTTAGCTATTTTATAACATTTAAGTAAAAATCACAACAAAAAGGGCGTAGAACAAATAAGGTATAATATATCAAAATATGTCTAGTAAAGCAGAGAGGCTGCGTCGAGCAAAGTCTGCTGTTAGCCAGGCAGAAAGAAAAAGGAAAGCAAATTCAATCGACACAAATAGCGATGAGTATAAAAAAATATATACTCATTTTATTCCTATTGTCTTTAATTTAGACGTAAGCTCTGCGGATCAGGCAGATTATTGGACAAATCTTGAGCCCGATAACCCCATGACGCTTCAGACCGCTTGTTTGCGAATGAAGATTAATGGAGTAACACACGAAGATTTAGCAAGACACATTGTTTTGACAAACCCAAAAATAATGGCAGCTTTAGCTTTAGGCGGTTTAACAGATCCTCAAGTAAGAAGCGTAATAGAAACACTTGCTAACGCAATTTTTGAGCATTATCCTCAAAACTACAAGGATGGATGGGAAAAGAAAGGGTAAAGGCCTGCCCGACTTTAGCTACGAATCAAAATTTTGGGAAAAAGGGCTTTTAGTTGGGGGAGCGGATGAGGTAGGTAGAGGCGCTCTCGCAGGCCCTGTAATGGCAGGATTTGTAGTATTTAAGCCAAAAACAAAGCTCGAAGTGGAAATTAACGACTCAAAGCTTCTTTCTCCGCGAAAAAGGGAAGAAGCAAGTCTCTGGATAAAACAAAACGCTCTTTTGTGGGCGATAGGAGAGTCCGATGTTAATACAATAAACCAAAAAGGCATTGTAAAAGCCACCCAAAAAGCTTTTCGCCGCGCCATTAGCCATCAATCATCAATCATTAACCATTTACTTCTTGATGCCTTTTATGTTCCTTATATCAATGGAATAGGCAAAAAAAATCAAACCCCAATCGTTAAAGGGGATCAAAAGGCTATTTCAATCGCCGCCGCATCAATAATTGCAAAAGTTGAAAGGGATGCAATAATGACATTTCTTTCAAAACAAAAAACGCTAAAAATCTATGCATGGGACAAAAATAAAGGCTACGGCACCAAAGCCCACAAAGAAGCAATCATTCGCTTTGGTCCATCAAAAGAGCATAGAAAACTCTTTATCAGTTCTTTCTTTTCTCAAGCTCAATCTGAAATCTGACTCTCTTTTTTCTTTCGGCACGCTCCTCGGATTTTTTCTTGTATCTTTCCCGGTCTCTAAACTCTGGGATAATCCCGGAAGATATTACCTTTTTTCGAAACCTCGCAATTAATTTTTCGTCTGATTCCCCCTTTTTCTTTTTGACGACGACCATTTATAATTTCGCCTCCTTTCATCAAAGCAATAAAATTATCTTTCATAAAGCCATCACCTAAAGCCAATTTTAGCAAATTATACTTCAAAAATCATTCCCTAAATTAATTTTCTTGCTTTCCAAAATTATTTTGGTATATGATTAATCTAGTCCTATATGTATGGCAAATTTTAAAAAGATTAAGCCGCATTATCTTCTGGGTGTATTTTTAATTTTCTTTTTTGTTATTTCTTTGGCTATAGCCTTAGTTTTAGTACAAAAATCAAAAGAAACATCTGAATCAAAAGCGGCTGCAACAGCAACTCTAAGCATTGCTCCACAAACATCTGTGCTTTCTCAAAATCAAAACCAGGAATACAAAATAATGCTTAATTCCTCGGTCCAAAACGAAAAAATATTTTTTGTGCGTGTTGACATCGAATTTGATAAAAACGCACTCAATTTAGTTAGTATAACTCCTTCGGAAAATTTTGTAATTCCTCAAAAAACCAGCGGAGAAAGCCTGGTTAGTACTCCGGCAGAAGCCAACTCAAGTGGCAAGTTTTATGCCGTTTTTGTTGTGCCTTCTGATAAATTCTCAAGCGCTCCATTGGGGAATTTCGAAGTGGCAAGCTTTACACTTAAAGGCGTTGCTTCTACTAATTCAAGTAGCATTTCATTCATCACAAATTCTATGCAGGTAGTAAGCCTTAATAGCGACCCAAATCAAAGAAATCTTATTATCTCACCTCAAAACGCTTCGGTTACCGTAGGCTCGGGAGCCTCGAGTAGTCCGTCGCCCGATGATGCCAGAGCGGATATTAACAGCGACGGTATAGTAAATTTACTTGATTATATAATCCTTTTGGAAAATTTTGGGAAACGTTTTAACTAATATGAAAATTGGAAATAAAGCTCTTTTCATAATTTTTACTCTATTTATTCTTTTAGGAATTGCCTCAGCGGTTTTCTTAAGTCAAAGAACCCAAATAACCACCAAAAAAACCGCCCCTGCAACACAGCTTTCTTTGGTAGGTGACAAAGCAGCCAGGCTAAGCGAAGAATATAATCTCTCCGTAAATATGGAAACAGGCGAAAACAATGTAGTGGGAGCCGAGCTATATATTGATTATGACCCGGAATTTCTTGAGCCTACTGCGGTTTCAAAAGGAGCTTTTATGCAGTCCGCCGATGTAATAGGCCCAAGAATCGAATCGGGGGAGATCTTTTATACACTTATAGTAAAGCCAAACGACACACCTGTTACTGGAAGTGGAACTATAGCCCAAATTACTTTTAAGACCCTAAAAACCGGAAACACAAATATTAGTCTAAACGAAGGGAAAACACTGGCAGTAGCAGTAGGGGAAGGAAGTGTTAATGTAATCACAAAATATTCACCTTTAAGCCTAAATATTTATAACACGTTTGTATCTTTGCGCTTAAGCCCCGATAAATCCGGATACAATGTAGGTGACGAAGTTGTTATTTATGCCTGGGTAAATAGTGGAGGAGTAGATTTGGTGGGGATCGAAATGTTTATAAAGTACGATTCCAATATGCTTCGCTTTGAAAAAGCAGAGGCGCTTGATTATTTCCAAAATCCGGATATTGTAGGTCCCAATGTTAACACTGAAGCGGGCACAATCCACTATACACAAATTCTTCCTCCCGAAAATCACAACACAAAAGAGCAGGGGAACATTGCTGCCTTCACCTTCACGGCTCTAAAAAGCGGCCAGTCAAGCTTGTCGTTTATAAATCAGCAGACAATCGCAGTAGCCTATGGCCAAGGCCAGCAAAACGTGCTGAAAGAAGCCTTTCCGGCTGAAGTTTTCGTATCGGGCGCTACGGCCTCGCCCGGTCCTTCATTGAGCCCGAGCCCGACTCCGGGCGGAGTTATTCCGGGCGATATAAATAGGGACGGCAAAGTAGATATCCTGGACTACACACTTCTTCTTGAGTATTTTAGTAAAGAATCGTCAGCCTATCCCAATGCGGATCTGAATGCAGATGGCAAGATCAACCTTTTGGATTATATAGTACTTTTCGAAAATTTCGGCGCTTCTTCATAAATGCCAAAAATTCGGATAAAAATTTTTTTGATTGGAATAGCGATTATCGCATTGTCGATTTTTGTTTATTTTACTTTTTCTTCAAAAAACAATGATTCAGAAGATGGCTTTGATGCAGTTTTTAGCGGGCACGAAAAAGCTTGGCAAAAAGGGGAGATCAATTCGCTTACAATATCGCTCAAAGAGGGAGTCGGAAAAGACTCCTTTCTTCACGCAGTAGCATTTACCATAAGTTTTGATCCAGAAACGCTCGAGCCGATATCTGTCCATGAAGGCACAATCTGGAGCAAAACAAACAAACTCGAAGAAAAGATAGATCATTCCCTCGGATTAATCAAAGTAAGCTACGGAATGGCTTTTGATGGAGAGATTGTTGAAGGTGCAAAAACGCTCGCTTCGTTCGAATTTAAAGTAATTGGTGATAAGAATGAAGTCGAGATAATTCCACTTGCAAAAAGTGCAGCGCGCATGGGCGAGCGCGATTACCTTTGGATAAATCTAAAACCGGCTATCCTAAAGATAAAACAATAACACCAAAAAGCATCACTAATGCACCTACAATCCTTTCTTTTAATTCTCGCTCTCCCAAAAATACGCTACCCATAATTATCGTAAATATCATACTTAGCTTAAAAACAGCTGTTGCATAGCCCGGGTTTACCAAAGAAAAGGCGGTATAAGCCGAAGCTTGGCCGATAGCACCTAAAATTCCAAGAACAAAAAAATACTTTAGATTTGCGATTATTATTTTTAGATCTCTTTTCTTCTTTTTCAAAAATACCAAAAGGCCGAATATCAAAGTAGAGATAAAAGACCCAACAAGCGACACAAAAGCCGGAGTAATGGGGTTGGTACCTAGTATCGCGGATTTTTCAAAAATGGGAGTGATAGCCCACAAAAAGTAAGCAACAAGAGAAAGCCGAACCCCGGCATTTGCAAAAAGCTCGGTAAATGGAGCTAAAAACCCCCGCTTTAGCTCTCGGATATTAAAAAGATAAGCGCCAAAAGCGACCAGCAAAATGCCAATAACTCCGTTTATCTCAAGATTGTCTCCTAAAAACAAAAAAGCCAAAATAGAAGTAAAAACAGGATTAAATGCAGACAGTGGTGTTACAAGCGATATGTCGAAAATTTTAATTGCACGGTAAGCAAAGATAGACGCAAAAACGCTTATAAAGACTGCTAAGCTTATATTAGTAATAAACAAATAATCAATACGAGGTATCTCAAAAAATAAAAGACAAGCTGCAAAAAGAGTAGCACTTGTAAAAATACCCGAAACAAAAAGAAAAGTGTATTCATCAAGTTTTCTAAGAATAAACTTAGATAAAATAGCGCCAAAAGAAGATGTAATCGCAAAAACTAGTGCAAAACTTATCCACATATCTATCTTTTCATCTCCCCTTTACCCATAAGCAATTTTAGCAAAGAAAGTAGGAATAATTAATTGAAGTGTTATAATATTTCCATTATGGGCGAAGATCCAGGAAGTCCCCGTGATCCGGAACGCCGATATGCGCGCGTCGATGCTACTCTAAATTACAGAAAAGAACTGGAAGAGAATCTAAACGTGGCTTATCCGGAAATAACATGGGAAAATATTGACGATTTTAGAAACGGCAAGATCCCCTTCGGTTCAATTAATCTGAAAGAAAAAGATATAAAATTAATAGGCAATGTTTTAACATCTGCACTAGAAAGAGCTTCAGATCCACAAGATGTCGCACACAGCACCCACGGTGCAGAGCACGATGTCTATCAAGAAACTTTATCTGTTTTAGCAGAACATATTGAAGAAGGACAATATTCGATTAGAAGGTCTCGCTCCTACATTAAAATAACCACAGATGCCGGAATCGAAAGAATTCCGATTGAAAGATTTGTTCTCGAGGGACAACAATTTTTAAGAACCACTTATCGTCCCGAAGCTATTGAAGAGGCAGAATCTTTAAAAAAAGAAAACGATCTTAAAAAAGTAAATAAAGAGCTAAGAAGAATATGTTTGAGCCGTGGCGTGCCTTACGGCATTCTCGTAGCTACATATTTTGGATTTAGCCTAGACGATATTTTCTCGTTTTTTGCTGAACCAAACTTTCAAAAAAGCTTAAAAGATGAACTTGGAGATAAAATCAAAATTCCTACACGCAATCGAAAACAAGATGCAAATATGCTTCGTCAGCTGTCAAACAATATAGTTGTTAGGACAGCAAGTGGCGAAATTTATCCCCAAAGATCAGCCGATGCGCACCAAAAAGGCCTAGAAACTCTTCTCCATTTCGGGTGGATAGAAAAAGATCAAGTTAGGAAACCGCCGTTATTAATGAAAGAAGTTGAAGACCTGGCTACCCCCAAGGCAATTCTCGTTGGGATGACAGAGGCGGCACAAAGAAGAGCCTCGAAATCGTATAAAGATCCAGACAAATCCGAATACATATTAGACGAATATTCTAATGTTTCGACAACGATGGTTGTCACGGCTTATCTGGAAATCCAACCGGTGGACAGTAACGCCTAGTTAATTCCCTTAAACGCCTGTCGGGCAAGCCAGTTTGAAAAAGATATTGCAAAACCGCAAGCCAAAGCCCAAGTAAAACGAGAAACTCCAAATCCGCTTACATCAGCCGCTCTTGCGGTAAGCCAAACCCCGGCACCGGCCGCCAGCCAATAATAAAGAAACATCGCGTATCTGCCTTTTTTATTTAAATTAAAAGTCTTTGCCAACCCCTTTGCCATAAATAGAAGCACAGTTAAAAAAAATCCCGAAAATATTGCAGCGGATGGGGTAGTAATATATTCATTCCCAAGCTCAAACATATCAGGAAACAGCGAGTCAGCAAGCGACAAAACAAGGGCATTAAGAGTCCAGTATCCGATAAACTTTATACAAAATTTTTTATCCACTTTCCTCACCCCCTTGCTTAAAAAAACATTCCTACATTCAGAATAGAATTATCACAAGATTCCTGTCAAATTAGAAACAATCTGGCACGAAACCAGCTCATTTGATGTTGAAAGATTGGGGTAATTTCTCAATCCACTTTCTTCAATAAATTTAGCGTATTGATGAAAATTTCATCACCATAAGCTATATCCTGAAATATCTCTGGATGAAATTGAAACCCGTATATTGATTTTGTTTTATGTTTTATCACTTCATAACCTGTTTCAGATTTAGCTAAACCATGAAGTTCTTCAGATAAAGTCTCTATTGCTATTTTATGGTTTTCATACGCGGTGAAAATTTTTGTTTCTCCAAAAATACCATCAGCATTAACAACTTCTACATTGACAAGGCCTTTTTGTTTATCTGGTAAAGTTGAGAGTTTTGCCCCGAAGGCGTAGGAGACAATCTCAGCACCGAGGCAAACTCCTAAAACTGGTTTGTTTGTTTTTTTAACCAGTTCTATTTCTTTCTGATAATCTTCTGGGTGTTCAGTAATGTAAGTATGATGACCCCCTGACAGGACTACTAAGTTGTAGTCGTCTTCGTTGAAATCGTATTTTGAACTTATCACTTTTACTTGCCCGAACTTAGTTAATAAAGATTCTAGATGGGGGAGATACGAAGTCTTATTGTCTATAAGAAGTATGTTCATAAAATTAACTATATCAATTTAAGACTTAAAGCGAAATGCGATTTAGGGAAAGTGACTTCAAAATTCAATCCTCCTCAGGGCTGAGGACAGTTTGATATAGTTTTGTGAGGCTACAAAAAATGCAGGCGCGGCAGGAGTCGAACCTGCGACCCTCGGTTTTGGAGACCGATGCTCTGGCCAACTGAGCTACGCGCCTAAATTATTTTTTATCATTTCAATCTTCCAGAAATTGGATTCTTGTGCTGTTTTTCTCCTATGGCAATTAGCGCATCTTACTACACATTTTTCTAATTCTTCGTCTATGGCTGTTAGAGAATATCTATTTTTGTACATTTTTGAAATGCTATTTTTTTTATTTTCTATATGGTCAAATTCTAATACAAGAATATCATTTTCTCCGCAATCTATGCATTCTGATTGTGATAATATTTTGTAAAGATACTCTTTAATTATTTTGCCTTGTTTTCTGTTCCATTTTCTGGCTTTTTCAATGTACTTCTCTTTATTATTTAGATAATGCTGCCTTCTGTAATCCGAGTGACAATCCTTACAAATCTTTTTTAATATCCCCTTTTTCTTATTTTTATATGAAAAATGATCTGTATTTAAGTCTTTGCGGCAAGTACTGCAAATCATAAATTAATTTTAGTACAGTTTACTCCAGAAACAAATAAGTTTTGGAGACCCGGGTCCTACCACTAAACGACAGGCCTAAGCACACATATTTTATCCCGAATCTCTCAGTCAGTCTAGTTTTCACCGCATCCCCTCATCAAGTAGGCTTTTAAGATTATTAATACCGGAAGAACCATAAAGACATTGAAAAAAAGTAGGGGTAACTGCAAGTACTGGAGTGGTGCCTTCTTCCTTGAAATATAGTGCGAAGCCGGTTAAAGGTGAGCTACTTTGTCTTGCGAACGAGCCATTCGTGCGTAAAGGCTTGTCTTGGCAGGAGGGTGCTTACCCCAAAAATTATTATAGCAATTAAATGCAGCTTGCAAGAAGTAAAAAATTTTTTCTAATTTTAATTAAAAGGAGGTGTGTGATATTGAGCATAGAAAATTTAGGAGAAAGAATAAATAGTCAAGCGCAATTAACCGTCAACGGAATAGAGCTTGACCCCGGCCAAAGATTTAATGCCGTAATTTTGGGAGTCGAGATAGCAGATTTAAATGTGCCACCGGCTGAAGTGGACAAAGAAGAACTTAGCGAAAGATTAACAACGATCGCAAGGCAAACGGGCGATCCCTTAACGGCGATTCTTGCCGCACAAATAGTAGAGGACTAATAGGAGCCTTTGTTAAGAAGCCAATTGATAATATCGTCCTCCGGCGCATCAGAAAGGTCATCCTGGACTTCCGGATTAGGACTATTTTCCCCGAACCGATTAAGGATTGAGTTATATTGCTCAACTGTTATCTCGCCATTATGAAGTGCAGCTGTTGCAGACATGGCAATTCTTTGAAATGCGGCGTTTCTTATTTTGGGATCGGGGCTTGTGGCTAGTTTATAGATATCCGAAGAGCAGTGATACGCTCCGCAAATAAAAGGCCTCCCACTCGCGTTTTCCAATACAAACCTACATCCCTGTCCATACAATTGATACTCACACGGCTCTCCTGCATTCTTTTTAAAATCAGAGTTTGCATCTCTTACCTCTAGAGCATAGCAGCAGCCGGTGCATAAACTACCATTTCCGGTTTCACAGATTGGCTCACCGCCCACTCCCACCATTCCGTGGATATTGGCATTCGGGTGATTGGGGTTGTATTCCACCATTTTTATTTAAGCTTCGAAGATTCCTTGTGCTCAGTTATCTTTTTACAGAATTTGCAGTACTTTTTAAGCACAAGCTTCCCCTCCATATTCACCTTATTTCGGGTGGTGATATAGTTTTGTCTCTTGCACTCGCTACAAACAAGCGCAACTATTTTATCTGTCCTCTTCTGAGCCATGAATTAACTGATAACTGATAACTTAATACTATTTGTTGATTTTTCTTCTAAAACCATATAACTTTTTAAGTAACATCTCGCACTTGAGCGTGTACGCTTTATGCTTCGTCGATGAAATATACCTTAAATCATAACAAATATCCAGTACCGCTACAATTTCACCCAGTGATCCAATAGATATCGTGAGATATCTAGAAAACTCCTTATCGGATTTCTTTATCAATCCCTCGGCAAGATTTAAAATCACCGAAGTGCTCGCCCTTATATATAGGAAACTCCTGAAACCTCAACATCAGCAATCAGTTATTAGTAATAAGTAATAAGTCATCAGTCATTAGTCATCAGTCATTTGAGCCTGAGGCGGGATTTGAACCCGCGACCCCTTTCTTACCAAGAAAGTGCTCTACCCCTGAGCTACCCAGGCGATATAACACAAATTATACCTGCTCTTTCAAAATATAGTTTATACTAAGAAAATGAAAATAGCAGCTTCAATTTTAGCATTTTTTATTTTTGTATTGGCAATTTCATCCTTGTTTCTTAATAAAAATATACCTAAGAGAACCCCTTCGCCCGAGTCCAAATCTCAGCAGGAATCAAAAGCTACAATTCTTCTCGGAGGTGACGTAATGCTCGCTAGATCCGTAATGACAAAAAGTATTAAGGCAGGAGACTATGCTTATCCGTTTAGTAAAATCGCGGATTTTACAAAAGACGCTGACATTTTTTTTGTTAATCTTGAAAACCCCATTGTATCCGGCTGTCCAAAAACAGATAGTGGATTTAAATTCTGCGCGGATCCAAAAATGATCGAAGGTCTGTTATTCGCTGGAGTTGACGTTGTAACTCTTGCCAACAATCACGCGGGTAATTACGGGCAAGAAGGGATAGAAGAAACAAAAAAATTTTTGGACCAATCAGGCATAAAATTTGTCGGCTTTGATAATCTTGAAACAATAAAAGTAGGGGATATAAAAATAGGCCTTCTCGGATTAGATTTTTTAACAAACACTCCTAAAGATTCGGATTTCAAGCTGATTTCAGAATCAAAAAAAGAAGTTGACTTTCTTGTTGTCGGTATCCACTGGGGAGTGGAGTATAGGTATGAGCCTGAAAGTTATCAAAAAGAGTTGGCTAAAAAAATAATCGAGAGCGGGGCGGACGCAATTGCCGGCCATCACCCGCACTGGGTACAAAAGATAGAGTATATAGAGGGAAAACCAATTTATTATTCGTTTGGTAATTTGGTTTTTGATCAAATGTGGAGCGAAGAAACAAAAAAGGGATTATTAGTAAAACTTACAGTAAACAAAAACGGTAAAATTGTAAACGAAGAATTCATAAAAACCTACATGAGCGCCTTCGCTCAACCGGAACTTGTGCCAAGGCCAGGATTCGAACCTGGGTAGGCCTTTCGGCCGGCAGTTTTACAGACTGCTACGATTGTCCACTCCGTCACCTTGGCAAATCTTTACTTGGTACCAAAATATCATCAGCCTTTAGGCCGTGGTATTTTATTTTTATATTGAGCCTAGGGTGGGATTCGAACCCACGACCCCATGTTTACAAAACATGTGCTCTAACCACTGAGCTACCCAGGCACCTCAAAGCAATTTATGTGAATATTATATCAGCAAAGAAGATAATTTTTAATTTTGATTTTTAAACTTAACGGTATGACCCCGCCGCGGGAACTAGGCGATTTCCTGGTACTAGACCAGGTGGGCTAGACTGGTCCGTCTCCCTCGGGAAATCGGACACCCGTCTGCTTCGAATTTCTTCGAAGCGCTCCGCCCTGAGCGGGGCTCCCGGAGTGATTTTTAGTCAGGAAATGTGCCTAGCTATCCTCCCTTTAGCAGGGTCATTATTATTATAACACGAAAAATCAAAATGCCATTACACCGGGCAAGTATATAGAAAGAAGAAAATTAATTATTGGGGATAGTATCGTAAAAACAGGAGACGCTCCGCTCCAAATGGGAAAAATGAGCAAAATTAATATAAAAATCCCATACTGTTTTAAAAAAAGATCTACCGTATGCGCGTCCTTTTCTGGCAAAAATCCGACAAGTATTTTCCCGCCGTCAAGGGGGTGAATGGGCAGTAGATTAAAAACGGCAAGGATAATATTCAAAAAAATAAAAGGTGTAAGTATTGTAGCAACTAGCGAAAAAGGCGTAACAACAAAATGAATTATTATAGATAAAATTGCGGCAAAAAAAAGATTGCTAAATGGCCCTGCCAGAGAAATAATAGCCGCATCGCGCCTGGGGTTGGCCAAATTATACGGATCAAATTGCACAGGCTTTCCCCATCCGAAACGCACAATAAGAAGCATTAATGTCCCTAGCGGATCAAGGTGCGCCAGCGGATTTAATGTAAGCCTGCCCTGGATCTTCGGAGTAGGGTCTCCAAGCTTAACGGCAGTCCAAGCATGGGCAAACTCATGAACCGCAATAGCCGAAACAAGGGCGGCTATCCATATTAAAAATGAGGCTGGATTGGATAAAAGTGTATCAAGCATTTGTGAATCTTTAACTTTACTATTATAATATGAACTTGTCTATTATCTAAAGGAGTTTATATGGCAAGCATTTGCTTTATTTGTCACAAAAGTTCGGTCGTAGGAAAAAGCCAAAAGCACCGAAGAGGTGTGGCGGGTAAGCGTTGGAAAAATAAAGTAACCCCCACAAAACGTGTTTTCAAACCAAATCTTCAACCCATTACGCTCAAAGTAAACGGAATAAACAAAAAAGTTTACCTATGCACAAGGTGCATCAAGAGACTTAAAAAAGACAAAAAAGAAGCTATTTTTCAAATCTAGCTTCAGGATACCCCTCAATAAACTGTTTGTAGCTAACTGTGTTTTTACCCTCCAGCTGAACACGCTCCAAAATTAACTTTTTGTTCTCAAGTCTGGCTGAAAATATTTTAAGTCTCTTTTTTATTTTTCCTGGTAAGCTAATCTCGCTATAAGCTGTCGGCCAGGGATTTGTTGCCCTGATAAATCTTTCGATAGTTATTGGATTTGCTTTTTGAGTATAATTTTTCAAAAAAGCTATCTCCCAATCTCTGGACGACTCTTTTCCCTCCAAAGCATTCTTAATAAATTCCGGTAAAATAAAGCCATGTTCCCTTTTTATCGGAGTAGTAAAGCTTGCAGAGGATTCGTCCTGAACTTTAAGGTTAATTTTTCCGCTGATATAGCTCGGGATAAGCCGCAAAATAAACTCTCCGGATCTTTCAAACAATCTTTCCGTTAAAGACCCCTGTGTATCATCCGGCTTTATCTCCTCTTTAAAGCTGGAAACAATTGGCCCATGGTCAAGCTTCTCATCCATTTTAATTACGCTAACTCCACTAAAGCGCTCCCCGGCGGCGATTGCTGCTTGGACAGGAGAGGCACCTCTATATTTTGGCAAAAGCGAGGGATGGATATTTAATATCCCGTACTTAAATTTCCCCAAAACCTTCTTGGGTACAATGTTTCCATAAGCAGCTAAAATACCCAAATCTGCTTTTGGTATATCGGTAAGATTTCTAAATATTGGTATTTTTCTTTTATGGGCAAAGTTGTCAACAGGGCTGTATTCAAGAAACTGTTTTCTGCCTACCGGTTTGGGCGGCTGTGTAACAACTCCGATAATTCCACCGTTCCTATTATATCTTTTATAAAGAAGCTTCAAAATATTTGCCGAATAGTAAGGTGTGCCGAAAAATACGATTTTCATGTCAGCTCTACTTCTTCCCACTCATCGCCTTTAATATGATAAAGCGGAGATTTGTTTTTAAGTATGTGGTCAACAAACATCACGCCTATAAGGTGATCCATTTCATGCTGTACAATTTGTGCAGGAAAACCGCTAAACTGCTCTTTAATCCTTTTTCCTTTAATGTTTTGATATTCAATAGCAATTTTAGATGCGCGCTCGATAGGTCCATAAAAATGGGGGATTGATAAACAGCCCTCAAGTATGTTTTCGTTCTTTTTGTTTTTAGGTTTTATTCTTTTTTTAGATATGCTAATAACTTTTGGGTTTATAACCTCTTTTGTAGTAATTCCCGCTTCTGGATAGTGCATAATAAATATTTTCAAATTTTTCCCTACTTGGGGAGCTGCAAGCCCAACGCCCTCAGGGTCTTTCTGAGAAAGCAGAGTCTCTTTCATATCCGAAACAAGAGATTTTATCTTTTTATCGATTTTTACCACCTCTTTGGATTTTTTTCGAAGAGCAGGATGTTTTATATCAACAATTTTAAGTATCATATAAGTATAAATTATATCACTCTTCAATGACCATCCCGCTGGGCGTACAAAACCGACAGAAGGACAAATGCCTTTTCATAATCGGGCTTAAGAAGGCAGGCTTTTTTAAGGTGCTCTATTGCTTTTTCAAAGTTTCCGGTTCTTGCGTAGCTAAGCGCTAAAACATAGTAATTTCTTGGGTCGGTGGGGGACAAATCTATCATTCTTTCGAGTATTTCAATGGATTTTAATAAATATTCGCCGTCAATCTGGGACATATCTGCATAAGAATTTGATATTATCTGAAGAATTTTTATATTTCTGGGTGACTGCGAAAACGCTTTTTCGGAAGCGTATTCGGCATTAGCTGCACTTTCTTGATAATCAATACCGCTCAAAAATTCATCCAGAGCTTTTGCAGATAAGGCCGAAGAAAAATGCGCCCAGTAAAGAGGCTCGTTGTTTAAACCCAAAGCCTTATTAAAAAAATATTCCGATTCAGCATAATTTTTACGCGATAAGCTCTTTGTAGCCTTTGCATAATAGATATCCGCAGCAAAATATCTAGCAATTAAAACCAATCCAAATATATAAGCAATTGTCAAAAAACTCATACCGAAGGCTATTGATCCTTTTTTAATTTTTAGCACTTTATCTTTTGAGTTATCGTTTTTTTTACATAAAGCGGGATATAGAAAAAAGGTTACCGAAGTGGAAACCACGCTGAATCCGAAAAAGTTCGTTATTAAAAGCCCCAGACATCCGGCCAAAAGTGCATTTTTATAATCGGACTTGGAAACAACAATCATTTTGATCGAAGCGGCAACGATTAACATATACGCCAAAAAGCCGAAAATACCGGTTGTGGCAAGATAATTTAGATATTCATTGTGCGCTTTGTTATAAATGTAATTCCACTCGCTGGTTAAGTTGTGCTCAACAGGCCTGTATTTGTAATATGAAAACGCAAAAGTCTCAACCCCCGAGCCGAATAGGGGATAGTCTCTAAAAATATCAAAAGCCCCCCTCCAAATTATTTTTCTTATGTCGCTACTTTCTGTTATTAAAACATCTGCACTCGGCTTTTTATAGGCACGGTCCTTAGTTATTACGGAATTTGTCCAAGGTGTTCCAAAAACCGCTGAAATTATTGCAATTATAAATATTCCAAGAAAAGCTACCCGCTTTCTTGTAAGAAAAAGATAAACTAGATAGGCGATCAAAAATCCCAAAACTCCGGATCTTGATTTAGTGAACAAAACCGCACTGTAAATTAACCCAAAAATTAAGATACTAAGCTTTCCCTTAAACATCAAAAAGCTTAGAGCAGCAATTGTTACAAGCCAAGCAGCAAGCCAATTGGGCTGCCCAAAACTTGCGAAAGCTCTGTGAGTAACGTCTTGTACCCAGCAGTCGGCGCCAAATTCTCCCTTTAAAATAAAACAGCTGGGGCTTTTGCCGAAATGTTCAAATCCAGCCCAAAGCGATAGAATTAAACCCGAAAATATAGCATTTCTTAACATAACACGGCTTTCTTTGTTTGCGACATTAGAAACATACCCCCAGTATAAAACTGAGTAGGCGGTACTGGACAAAAGACCGCCGTTGAACCGTGAATAATACCCGAAAATAGAAGTTCTTGTGTCTATTGAAAAATAAGTGGAAACGGCCTGGGATAAAATAAAAAAAAGTAAAGGTAAGTCTAATATTGTGCGACTAAAAATAATTTTTCTTTCAGTTAAAGACCTTAAAATCCACAAAAATAAAATTGTCAAAGCTGAAAAATAGATAAAAACTAATTTATTAAACTCAAAAACCTCGCTTGTAAAAGGCAAAAAAATTAAAGGCGTTAAGAAAAAAAGTAATTTGTAAAAAAAAGATATTATTTTTTTATAAATTTTAGACATTTTACTAGTGTTATAATGCGTAAAACATTATACATAGTATAATTCAATCTGTTATGATCAATAGACTCTTTGGATTGTTCAGTCACGATATAGGAATAGATCTTGGTACAGCAAATACTCTTGTGTTCGTTGCAGAAAAAGGCATCGTAATACGAGAGCCCTCGGTAGTAGCTCGACATAAAAAAACAAAAGAAATCCTTAGCATTGGCTCCTCTGCAAAAAAGATGGTGGGCAGAACTCCCGCCTCAATAGAAGCAATAAGGCCGCTAAAAGACGGAGTCATAGCGGATTTTGATGCGACTTCGGCAATGCTCTCTTACTATATCAAAAAAGTCCACGAATCTGGTTCAACCATACCCAAAATACCCCGACCGAGAGTGGTAGTCGGAATCCCCTCGGGTGTAACTGAAGTAGAGCGAAGAGCTGTGGTCGATGCAGCGCTTTCAGCAGGAGCAAGGCGCGCCTATCTGGTAGAAGAGCCTGTTGCCGCGGCAATTGGGGCGGATATTCCCATAGAAGATCCAAGCGGTGTTTTTATCGTAGATATCGGGGGTGGTACCACTGAAATTGCGCTAATTTCGCTCGGTGGAATAGTACTAGGCAGATCAATAAGAGTAGCGGGAGATGAAATGGACGAGGCAATTATAAACTATTTTAGGCTAAAATATTCTTTGCTTTTGGGTCAGCCGACAGCTGAAGAGATCAAAATAGGTATCGGCTCGGCAGCGGCTGCAAAAGAAAAATTTTTAGTAGTAAGAGGAAGGGATTTGGAAACAGGTCTCCCAAGATCGCAAAAACTTTCAAGCGATGAAGTTCGCGAAGCCCTTGCGCCTATAATCCAAGAAATAGTAGGACACGTAAAAGATTCGCTTGAGGAAGCCCCTCCCGAGCTTTTATCGGATGTCTTAAAGTCAGGAATAGTTCTTGCCGGAGGTGGATCGCTGATTGAGGGTATCGACAAAGTTATTTCAGAAGCCACAAAAACAAAAGTAGAAGTTGCAAATGATCCAATCTCCTGTGTTGCTCGGGGATGTGGAAAACTGCTTCGCGACAATTCGCTGCTCAAAAAAATAAAAATTACAAGTTAGTATGGAGACTTTTTCAAGTGCCCAAAAAGAAAGCTGGCTTTCCTGGTTTTTAAAAGGAATATTGCTTCTTGGTTTTTTTATTCTTTTGGCAAGGGCAATAGAGCTTCAAATAATAAAAGGCTCTTATTATAGAGACTTGGCCGAAGGAAATCGCCTTCGTACAATAGTTATTCCTGCACCCAGAGGGAAAATACTCGATAGAAATGGCAAGGTCCTCGTAGATAACAAAATGGATTATTTTAACTTTACTCTTACGCCGGAGCTTAGCCTGGAGGCCAAAAAGGCAGACTCGCCGAACGAAGAGTCAATAGCTATCTGGACAAGGCATTACCCTCTGGGTGAAAAATTTGCCCATGTTAGCGGATATTTAGGAGAAGTAAATAGCAAGGAAGTCGGTAAAGTAAATCCCCTGTGTAAAGAAAAAGGGGTTAGAAAATTAGGCTCAATGGTAGGAAGGGGTGGACTTGAAGAACACTACGACTGCCTTTTAAGAGGAATAGACGGTGAAGAACTCTTGGAAGTTGATACTTTCGGTAAAAAAATAAGAACCTTCGCGCGAAAAAACCCCCAAAACGGCCAAGACCTAACAACAACTATAGATATAGGTCTTCAAAACGCAGTTTCCCTAAGGCTTACCGGAAAACGCGGAGCAATAGTGGCATCCCATCCGAACGGCGAAATTTTGGCAATCTATTCTTCTCCAAGCTACGATCCAAACTTATTTGCAAGTAGCGAAAATCAAAATAAAAACAAGCTCCAATCAATACTGGATGATAAATCAATGCCGCTTTTTAATAGGGCAATATCCGGTCTTTATCATCCTGGCTCAATTTTTAAAATGGTGACGGCAACTGCGGCTTTGGAATCAAATGTAATAGACAAGAGTTTTACATACGAGGACAAGGGGATAATTGTTGTAAATGACTTTAGCTACACAAACTGGTATTTTACCCAATATGGGCGTACAGAAGGAATAATCAATCTTCCCCGGGCAATTGCCCGCTCCACAGATACCTTTTTTTATAATTTGGGAGAGCTAACAGGTATTGACGCCATAGTAGAATGGGCTAAAAATTTCGGTTTTAATGAGAAAACAGGAATAGATTTAGTTTCGGAATCAAAAAGCCTGGTTCCCTCGCCCGAATGGAAAAAGGCGGTAATTGGAGAGCGCTGGTTTCTGGGAAACACTTTTCATATAGCCATAGGTCAGGGCGATCTCTTAGTTACCCCACTTGCCGCGAACATGGCTGTCGCAGCACTTATTAAAGGCGAGCTTTGCGTACCCCATATAAATGCCGATATGGAAAAGTCGTGTAAAAGCCTAGCTATTTCAAAAGAAAATCTTGAAATCATAAAAGAAGGCATGAAGGGAGCTTGCTCCCAAGGAGGTACCGCGTATCCATTTTTTGATTTTACTCCAGAAGTCGCATGCAAAACAGGTACTGCGGAAACTTCAAAAGAGGACACAACTCATGCTTGGTTTACGGTTTATGCTCCTATTGATAATCCAGAAATTGTATTGACAATCCTCGTCGAAGAAGGGGGAGAAGGCTCAAGCGAAGCAGCGCCTATAGCACGCGACATTCTTGAGTATTGGTTTCGAAGAAAGAGTAATGAAAATTAAGCTTCTTAATCTAGTCAACACGGATTTACCCCCAAAAATATTCTTTGCGGGGGAAATAAAACCAGAAGATCGTCGCGCCGTAGCTATCGTCGGATCAAGATTGATGAGCTCTTATGGTAAAAAAATAGCGTCGGACTTCTCATTCTATTTATCTTCAAACGGAATAACAATTATTTCAGGACTAGCAAGGGGTATAGATACGGTGGTGCATGAAAGCGCTCTCAAAGCCAAAGGAAGAACAATAGCAGTTTTAGGTTCCGGGCTTGATATTGTCTATCCGCCGGAAAACGCGAAATTATTTGAAAGAATTGTTAAAAGAGGGGCGGTAATAAGCCAGTTTCCTCTCGGCACAAAGCCATATGGCAAGAACTTTTTGGCAAGAAATCGTACAATCGCGGCACTTTCGCTTGCGGTTGTAGTCGTTGAGGGAAAGAAAAAAAGCGGAACCCTCTCAACCGCTTCCCATGCTGCAGACTTGGGTAAAGAGGTTTTTGCAGTCCCGGGGCCAATTACGTCTCCGCTTGCAGAAGCGCCCAATTTCTTACTTGAAAACGGCGCAAGGATTGCCAAATCTCCGAAAGAAGTATTAGAGTACGTTAAGAGCATAAATTTGACAAAATGAAAATTTTTAAATATTTTTAATTTCTTATGAATCTTATTATTGTCGAATCGCCGACCAAAGCACGCACACTAAGCCGGTTTCTTGACAAAAACTATTCTGTTGAGGCAACTATGGGCCATATCAAGGATCTGCCGAAATCCAAGCTTGGTGTGGACATAGAAAAAGATTTCGAGCCGGACTACCTGTTGATCGAAAAGAGAAAAAAAGAAATTCAAAAAATTAAGTCGGCTTCCAAAAAAGCAAACCTAATTTTCCTAGCCTCCGATCCGGATCGTGAAGGAGAAGCAATAGCAGCACATGTAAAAGAAGAAATTGGAAACGGAAAAACAAGAAGAATAGTATTTCACGAAATTTCAAAGGAAGCAGTCTTCGAAGCGATTAAAAACCCAAGGGATATAAATTCCGATCTCGTCAACGCCCAGATAGCAAGAAGAGTACTCGACAGGCTTGTAGGATATAAGCTTTCTCCGCTTCTTTGGAAAAAAGTTCGTCGTGGACTTTCAGCCGGAAGAGTCCAGTCCGTAGCAGTAAGGCTTATTGTCGAAAGGGAAAGGGAAATAGAAAATTTTACCCCAGAGGAATATTGGGAAATAGCCGCAGAGCTGGCAAAATCCGGCGACAAAAAAACATTTATCGCCTCTTTGACAAAAATTAAAGACAAAAAAGCCGAGGTTAAAAATAAAAATGAGGCGGATGATATAGTCAAAGATCTTTCCGGTGCCGATTATAAAGTAGAAGACGTTTCTACGCGTGAAATCAGAAATAATCCCTATCCTCCGTTTACCACTTCTACAATGACACAAAGCGCATCAAGGCTTTTCGGCTGGTCTTCAAAAAAAACAATGAGCGTCGCTCAGAAACTATATGAAGAAGGTTTAATAACATATCATAGAACAGATTCTACAAATCTATCTCGATCTGCAGTCCAAAAGGCACGCTCACTTATTCAAAAAGAGTTTGGAGCTAAATATTTGCCTCAAAAAGAAAGAGTCTATAAAACCAAAAGCAAAAGCGCCCAAGAAGCACACGAGGCAATAAGGGTGGTCGATCCTTTTCTTAAAGAGCCAGAAACAAAAGGGCGCTTTGCAAACGATTCCCTAAAGCTTTACAAACTTATCTGGAAAAGATTTTTAGCATGCCAAATGTCCGAAGCGCTCTATGATAGAAAAACGATTATTGTTTCGGCCTTTTCTAAATATATTCTTAAAGCCTCCGGTCAGACGATGAAATTCGACGGCTGGACTACGCTTTATGCAAGCATAAAGGATAGCTCCGAAAGTGTAATCTATCTCCCAGAGGTTAAAAAGGGTGAAATCCTGGATTTTATTAAAATTCACAAAGAGCAGCGTTTTACACAGCCGCCGCCAAGGTTTAACGAGGCTTCTTTAATAAAAACGCTTGAACAATTAGGAATAGGCCGACCTTCGACTTATGCCCCGACTATTTCAACAATTCTGTTTAGAAATTATGTGGAAAAGGATGAGGGAAAGTTTGTCCCTACTGCAATTGGGACGGCGGTCAATGATTTTTTGGTCAAAAATTTTCCTGAAGTTTTTGATTACGGATTTACCGCAGAAATGGAAGAAAATCTGGACAAAATAGCCGAAGGAAATTCACAGTGGAAAATAACAATTAAAAAATTTTGGGATCCTTTCGCAAACAAGCTGGAAGTAATTGAGCAAAAAGCAGAAAGGGTTAAAATAGAAACCGAAAAGCTTGGGAAGAAATGCCCCGAATGTAAAACGGGTGAGCTGGTAATACGAACGGGAAGGTTTGGAAAATTTATTTCCTGCTCGCGTTTTCCCGATTGTAAATACACCGAAAAATATGAGCAAAAGCTAAAAATGAAATGTCCCGAATGCAAAAAAGGCGAAGTTGTGATTAAAAAGACCAAAAAGGGTAGAAAATTTTTTGGCTGCTCACGCTATCCCGATTGCACCTGGGCAAGTTGGACTGATCCGAAAAAAAAATAAAGCAAAAAATAAATTAGATGGCAAAAATATTGGCTGTAAAAACAAATACTCTTTTCCCAAAAGAAATTCCAAATGGATTTCAAATGGCCAAATGGGAAGATATTGTTTCAATTATTAATAAGCACGCTGAATTTATTGAAAGAGATTTGCTCGAAGACGACTCTTCATATCAGCAGATTGTTGTTCAAATAGCATTGTCTTTTAAAAATAAGTTTTTCATCCATAAAATACCAAGTTCAGGTTCCGAATCCCGTCTGCACGACATGTGGCCAATACTTCTTGGCGGGCACGTAGAAGAATACGACGATTCTCTGGAAAAAGCAGCTGAGCGTGAATTCAACGAAGAAATAGACTATCAAGGCAAAATAGTTTCAAAAAATTTTCTGGGTTTAATAAAAATAAACAACGAAAAGCAAGTAAATCAAGTCCACACCGGCTTGGTCTGGAACTTCAAAGGAGACTCCGAAGAATTCAAATACACAGGAGACAAGGGAATAACCAAGGCAAAATTTCTTACCATTAGCGAGTTAAAGCCATTTAGAAAAAAGATGACTTGGTGGTCACAAGCGGTATTTGATCACCTTGCCCATGTTCGACATGCCGTCAGCCTGTACTAATTTGATGTCCCATGCTCGGGCGTCGCTTTCTCTCCAAAACTACAAATTCAAAAGGCGGCATTTTTTCTTTGTGTGTTTCTTTTTCAGTCTCACTCCATTTATTAAAATCAATCTTGGGAAAATGCCGATCCCCACTGTATTCTTTAAGTATCCTCGTCAGATAAATTCTGTCAGATTTTTCCAAAAAATATTTGTAAATCGACTCACCGCCGATAATCATAAGTTCGCGCTCCCTGCGCTTTTTAGCAAAAACGACCGCCTTTTTCGGATCGTCAAATACAAAAATCCCGTGTGCTTTAAATTTTTTGTCCGAAGTAATTACGATGTTTTGTCTTTTTGGCAGAGCTTTTCCTATGGATTCAAAAGTAGCTCTACCCATTAGTACATGGTGTCCCGTGGTAATTTTTTTAAATCTTTCTAGATCTTCTTTTATATTCCAAGGAAGCTTTCCGTTTTTTCCTATTGTGTTATTTAAACTTACTGCGGCAACAATTGATATTTTCATACTGAAATAGGTGCTGCTATGGGCGGATGTGGATTATATCCTTCAATTTCAATCCAATCAGTCTTAATATTATCAATATCGCAAAGCTTTGGATTTAAAATAAGTTTTGGCAAAGCTTTGGGAGTGCGTGACAGTTGCTCTTTAGCCTGTTTTATATGATTTAAATAAAGGTGGGTATCTCCCAAAGCCATCGTTAATTCTCCGGGAACTTTGCCCGCAACCTTTGCAATTATATGGTTTAAAAGAGCATACGAAGCAATATTAAACGGAAGCCCGAGAAAAGTATCAACGGATCTCTGAAGCATAAAACAATTTAATTTATTGCCAATCACCTGAAATTGGTAATAAAGATGACAAGGTGGAAGTGCCACTCGTTCCAAAGTGGAAGGATCCCAAGCGGTGACAATTATCCTCCTTGAGTGGGGATTATTTTTAATCAAGTCAATGGCTTTTTTTAACTGATCAACCTGTCCGCCCCTTCCTTTCCAGTGACGCCAGACGTATCCATAAACAGGCCCCAGATCTCCATATTTTTCCGCAAAGTTAGCATCTGACTTAATTTTGTCAACAAACTCATCCATCTTCTTTTTCCATGAGGGAGAATATTTTGGATAGCGCTTGGCCAGGCCTTTTAATTCAAGATATTTCTGAAAAGGCCATTCGTTCCAGATATTTACACCACTAATTACAAGATTTCTAATATTTCGTTCTCCCTTTATAAACCAAAGAAGCTCCTCTTTCACTCCCTTAAACCACACCTTTTTTGTGGTTAGAAGGGGAAAGCCAAGTGACAAATCAAATTTAAGCATTCTCCCAAAAACTTTTTTAGTCCCGGTTCCCGTTCTATCATCGCTTTCGACGCCGTTTTGTAAAATATCATCAAGAAGTGCCAAATATTGCTCATCAACCCTGTTTTTAAAAGTTGACATCAGCCCAATTTTAGATTAATAGTGGGAGGATGGAAAGAGGAAAATTTATCGTATTTGAGGGAGTAGGAGGAAGCGGCAAAACAACGCAAATAAAACATGCAAAAGAATATCTTCAGAAAAAAGGCATAAAGTTTTTAATAACAAGAGAGCCAGGGGGTGTAGAAAGCGCTGAAAAAATTCGAGAACTAATATTCAATCTTAGAGAAAAAAATCTTATCGGTCCAGAGGGGCAAGTGGCCCTTTTTTTTGCCGCCAGAAAGCTTTGGCTTGATGAAGTGGTTATCCCAAATATAAGTGAAGGAGTATCTATACTAACGGACAGAAGCCATACCTCAACAGCCGCCTATCAAGGTTATGCTGAAGGCGGGAACATGAATCAAATAATAGAAATGTCTAAGGTAGTAATGAATGGATATCTTCCAGACGCGGTTATTCTTCTTGATGTAAACGCACAGTGTGCAATTCAAAGAAAAAGCAAAGAACAAAAAGATAATGACCCGTTTGACAAAGAAGGGGTTGAATATATGCAAAAACTGGTTAATGCCTATAGAGAAATGGCAAGAGACAACTGGGGAGGCCTTGATTGGTTTGTCGTAGATGGAAAGGGATCTGTTAAAGAAGTGTCACAGGAAATCTCAAGAATACTTGATAAAATATTTGAAAAATGACAAAAATTAAAAATTTAATCAGAGAAGAAGAAAAACGGCAGAAAGAAACCTTAATGCTTATTCCCTCTGAAAACTACGCGCCAAAGGAAGTAAGGCGGGCTCTTTGCAGCATGCTTAACAACAAGTACTCCGAAGGCTACCCGGGAAAGCGCTATTATCAAGGAAATAAATACATTGATCAGATAGAAAGCATTGCGATTGAAACAGCCAAAAAACTATTTCGTGTTCCTCATGCAAATGTACAAAGCTATTCAGGTTCACCTGCAAACTCGGCAGTTTACATGGCGCTTCTTAATCCGGGGGATAAAATCCTGGGTCTTGCATTATCCTCAGGGGGGCATCTGACTCATGGCCACCCGAAAATTACCTTTTCGGGAAAATTTTTCCAAAGCTTTCAGTACGAAGTTGGAAAAGACGGTTTTATTGATTACGACGCGCTCGAAAAATACGCCAAAAAAGTTAAACCAAAAATAGTTATCGCAGGCACCACATCATATCCGAGAAAACTCGAATGGTCCCGCTTTTCACAAATTGCCGACAATATAGGAGCTATTCTACTTGCCGATATTTCCCATATTGCAGGTCTTGTGGTAGCCGATGTGCATTCGTCGCCAGCAAGATATGCCCATGTTATTACAACTACGACCCACAAAACTTTAAGAGGTCCTCGTGGAGCACTAATAATGGTTACCAAAAAAGGTTTAAGAAAATACCCCGATCTTGGCAAAAAAATAGACCGCGCTGTATTCCCGGGACTTCAAGGAGGCCCCCATAATAGCCAAACCGCAGCAATAGCAATAAGCCTTCAAAAGGCTCTTACCCTAGATTTCAAAAAATATGCCAAACAAATTGTTTTGAACTCAAAAGCCTTGGCAAAGGCACTCAAAAATTACGGATTCGATCTGGTTTCGGATGGCACTGATAATCATTTAATTCTTATAGATCTCAGGTCAAAAGAAATTCTTGGTAAGGATTTTGCAATAAAGCTGGAAAAAGCAGGAATAATAGTAAATTACAACGCAATTCCAAAAGACCCAAACCCACCCGCAAACCCGTCCGGTATTAGAATTGGCACGCCTGCAATTACTACACGAGGAATGAAAGAGCCGGAAGCAAAAATCATCGCCGATTTTATTAATAGAGTACAAAAAGGCGATTCGTCAAATAATGTTAGAAGAGAAGTAAAAGCTCTTTGCAAAAAATTCCCCATCTTATAACAGATCTTGTTTCAAAGAATCTCCTTTTCTATCAACTCAATGTCTTTGAGCAATTTTGTCATAAATGGTTTGGACATTGCAGCAGCAGACTTAGCGGCAACCTGGCTAACAAGAAACTCAGTGCGCCGATCTGTCGTGCCATCGTAGAAATGCTTTGGTTTTAATTGATGTACATGGTGCCAAAGAATGCTGATGGTATCCATAATAAATTGCCATTTTGAGGGATCTCGCTGCTTTATTTCTGCTAATACTCGTATAATCAAATTTCTGTGTTTTTGGTTAACTTCTGGGGGTATTGAAGGGGTCAAATAAACTATCAAGTTACTTGCTAATTCATCAATGTCTTTACACTTAAAAAATCTTCGTGCATCATCTATATCGGCAAGCTCATCGATACAATATTCAGCATTATAGTATTCACATGCATAAGTACTTATTCCATATTGCTCTGCTATATTTGGAATATCGCTTTCCATAGCCATTCTTGCTCGGGTTAAACTCTCTCTAATTTCATCTGGGTCAATACTTTTCCTGGTAATAGTTATAATATCCACGTCAGGGGTGCCCGATCTCGCGGCCTCGCGCAGATTAGCACCTCCGTGAAGTCCGCTGCCTACAACTACTAAACCTGCTATTGTATCCATTTCAAGCATCAGAACTCTATTAGCCATATCCTCAGCCACGGCAAGAATCTTTGAGTTTGGGTTAAATTCATTTTGTGTAAACGCGACTAGCATCTGATCAATATTGACTCTTTCCTCTTGCGCTCTAACGGCAGACTTTACAGGCTCTGCGTCCGTATGATTACCATACAAGAACTCTTGGTCAATTAGCACTCGTCGCACAGCTCTTTTTGTTTCTTTTATCCATTGCTCTTGTTCTACCATGGGGCAATATTTAATCATATTTTCTGTATTTTTGCTACTGGTCACTAATCATTTGCTAAAATAACGACTATGACAGTGATTTTTAACGGCCGTCGATGGGCTGAACTAGAAGAATCAATAATAAAAAATAAAGTCGAGGAATTAAAAAGAAACTACGGAATTTTTCCTCATCTTGTTGTGATTATGGTCGGAAACGATCCCGCAAGCGCTCTTTATGTCTCTCTTAAAATGAAAGCGGCGGCAAGAGTTGGTATTAAATTTACGGCCAAATTTTTCGAAGAGGAAACAAAAGCTTCAGAAATAATTAAGTACATTAAAAAGGTAAGAAAAGACAAAAATGTCCATGGTATTTTAGTCCAGCTTCCACTGCCGGCAAGGCTTAAAAAATACAAATCCAGAATAATCAAAACAATTCCAAGAAAAAAAGATGTGGACGGTTTAAGGGGCGATTCATATATTCATCCCACTGCAAAGGCCGTCTTTGATATTCTTACTCAAGCTTCAAACATTGGTAAAAATTCATCTATAGCGATCGTTGGAGCGAGAGGGATGGTAGGGAGCGCTTTGGTTAAATTGCTTGAAAAAGAAAAATTTACAATTGTTTTTAAATGCAACTCAAAAACAAAAAATCTTGCCGGAATTACAAAATCGGCAGATGTAGTTATAAGCGCAACAGGAACTCCGAATCTAATCAACAAAGATATGATTAAAGAAGGTAGCGTCCTAATAGACGTAGGCTCCCCAAAGGGTGATATTGATTTTGAATCTGTTAAAAAAAAGGCATCGTTTGTCACCCCCGTACCGGGAGGAGTTGGACCTGTTACTATTTATAATCTGCTTTCAAATCTGTTATTGATAGCAGAGGGAACGATAACTAATCCGGTTTGATTTTATATATAAAACTGCTATAATCATAAAAGTCAAAAACACACACTTGCCGGAAACCTCCTGAATTACTTCTGGCGAGTGGAGGACTAAGGAGGTAAATATATGGCAACCGAATTATCACTGGACAAACTGCTTGAAGTAGGTGCTCATTTTGGCCATCAATATAAGCGCTGGAATCCCAAAATGAAGCCCTTTATGTACACTGTCAAAGACGGAGTTTACGTGTTTGATTTAGTTAAAACACACGAGCTTCTTAAAGAGGCTTTAGAGGCAATTAAAGATTTTTCCTCACGCGGCAAAACAATTCTTTTTATTGGAACCAAAAAGCAAGCTAAAGACAAAATAAAAGAAATAGCCGAGAAAACTTCTTGTCCTTACATAAATGAAAGATGGCTTGGGGGCACGCTTACGAATTTTGATCAAATCGGCAAATCAATCAAAAATTTAAACGAGCTTAAGGAAAAAGTAAAAGTTGCTAAAAAAGAAGGTTACACCAAAAAAGAAAGGCTTTTAATGGCTCGCCAAATTGAAAAGCTTAAAAAAAATTTTGGGGGAATAATCGGTCTCGAAGCCCTGCCTGATCTTATGGTAATTTTTGATACACACAAAGAAGCTATGGCAGTCAAAGAGGCTAACAAGCTTGGCATACCGATCGTCGGAGTTGTGGATTCAAACGCGGATCCGGAAGGCGTTAACTGGCCTGTTCCAATGAATGACGACGCGACAAAAGCGGTTGAATATGTACTTGATCTTTTCTGTCAAGCGGTTTTAGATGGAAAAGGAAAAGACAAGAAACTCAAAAAAAATGGCGATAAATAGCGATCAGATACGAAAATTAAGAGACGAAACCGGTGCTCCCGTAATGCGGGTAAAACAGGTTTTGGAAAAAGTTGGCGGAAACGAGAAAAAAGCCTCAGAAATTCTCAAAAAAGAAGGATTTGAAAAGGTTTCAAAAAGAGCAGGTAGAGATACTACCCAGGGTTCTATCTTTGTTTACAGGCACCACACGGGCAAAGTGGCAAGCATGCTTGAGCTTCTTGTTGAAACGGATTTCGTCGCTAAAAACGAGCTTTTCCAAAACTTGGGGGGAGACCTCGCAATGCAGGTCGCATCCATGGACCCAAAAAATGAAAAAGAGCTCCTAAGCCAGGATTTTATTAAAGATCCCACAAAAAAGATCGAAGATCTAATAAAAGAAACAATCACAAAAACCGGCGAGAACATCCGCCTCGGCCGCTTTGAAAGAATTGAGATAGGTAAATAATTTTTTGAAATTGTTTCGTGCTATAATAACCAAAGATGGATGAAGCCAAAATTAAGCGTAAGATGGATGAGGTCGTTAATCTTATTAAAACCGATATTGCGGGTATAAGAACAGGCCGCGCAACCCCTTCACTTGTAGAAAATATCACAATAGACGCTTATGGCGGCACTCAGAAACTAAAAGTAATCGAGCTTTCTTCAATCACATCACCCGATCCGCAGACAATAGTTATCGACCCATGGGATAAATCAATAATCGGCGATATCAGAAAAGGAATTGTTGCTGCAAATATAGGCCTTAACCCCTCAATAGACGGCGATATTATCAGAATTTCAATCCCGCCTCTTACAACCGAGGATAGACAAAAATTTGTTAAACTGCTAAATTCAAAGCTTGAACAGGGCAAAATAATGATAAGAAGAATAAGAGTTGAGGCAATAAACGCAGTTCGGGATAGCTTTGAAGAAAAACGAATCTCAGAAGACGAAAGATTCCAGCACGAAAAAAGTGTCCAAAATTTGGTTGATGAATACAATAAATTACTAGACGAGCTGGGGGAGGCAAAAGAAAAAGAACTTCTAGGTTAATATGATCTCTTTAATAATAATCGCAGTCATTTCTCTTTCCGTACTCATACTCATCCATGAGCTTGGCCATTATTTGGCCGCAAGGCTCTCTGGAGTGTGGGTTGAAGAATTTGGCATAGGTCTTCCTCCAAGGATTTGGGGAGTCAAGATAGGAAGCACGATTTATTCTCTAAACGCGCTTCCCATAGGAGGTTTTGTGAGGCTTCACGGCGAGTCCGGCGAAGACAGAGTAACTAAACCGAAAAAAGCCTTTGTCAATAAATCAAAGCTTGCAAGAATTTTTATCTCAATTGCAGGAATTTTAATGAATTTTCTTTTCGCAATAATTTGTTTTTCGATAATATACTGCTACACAGGCATTCCGCGCGGAGTACAAATTACCGATGTTTCAGTTACTTCACCCGCCGAAGTCGCAGGGCTTAAAAAAGGCGACACGATAGTAGAATTTAACGGCAAAAAAAATTTGGATTATGAATATTTTCCGGATCTGATAGCAAAAAACAAAGGAAAAGCAGTAATGCTAAAAGTAGAATCCCAAACGGATGGTATTACAAAGACCAAAGATGTGGAATTGGTTATAAGATCAGAATCCCCAGAAGGTGAAGGGCTTCTTGGTGTTCAATTCATACCGGAGGAAATTTACTACCCCCCAATTATTAAAAGGCCTTTCGTTTACACAAAATATGGAGTACAAAAGGCAGTATACGTTTCCGAAAAAACAATAGCCGGATTTGAGTTTATTTTTTCCGAACTTTTCAAAGGACAAAAGCCAAAGGGAGTAGCAGGCCCTCTTGGCGTAACGGTATTTATAGCAGAAGTAGCAAGCATAGGATTACTACCCCTTATCGAATTTGTCGGGATAATATCAATAAATTTAGCGCTTGTTAATCTAATTCCATTTCCCCCGCTGGACGGCGGGCGGGTGCTTTTGATATCAATCGAAGCAGCTCTCGGCAAAAAAATACTACCCAAAATTGAATCATCAATTCATATAGCCGGCATGGTGGTTCTTCTTTTCTTAATGCTTTTGGTTACAGCGGGCGAAATTCCAAAACTTTTATCCGCGAATTCGCTTTCGGAATTTGTGGACAGCCTGATAGAGTAAATATATACTATCTTAAATGAGGCAAAGCGAGCTGTTTCCTAGAACCAAAAAAGAGTTTCCCAAAAAAGCAGAAAGTATAAACCACCGCCTTCTTGTTCAAGCGGGCTTTATCGACCAGCTTATGACAGGCTCTTGGACGCTTCTTCCCTTGGGAAAAAGAGTTGTCTATAAAATTGAAAACATAATCCGGGAAGAATTAAATAAAATAGGCTGTCAAGAAATTCTTATGCCCCTTTTGCATCCAAAAGCGATCTGGAATGAAACAGGAAGATGGGACAAGGCCGATGAAGTCATGTACAAGCTTAAAGATACTAGAAAAAAAGATTTTGCCCTTTCATTTACACACGAAGAAATTTTCCTGGATCTTGTCAGAAAGCATATTTCAAGCTATCAAGACTTACCTCTAGCGCTTTATCATTTTTCAACGAAATTTAGAAACGAATTGCGCGCCCGTTCCGGGATATTGCGCGGCAGGGAATTTTTGATGAAGGATCTTTACAGTATCCACGAAAGCGAAAAAGATTTAAACGGATTCTATGAAGAAGTCAAAAACGCTTATTTAAATATTTTTTCAAGAATAGGCTTTAAAACATTAGTTACCGAAGCAGGTGGAGGAGTCTTTACAGATAATATAACTCACGAATTCCAAATTATTGCAGATTCCGGCGAGGACACAATCTATTATTGTAAATCCTGCGGCTGGGCGCAAAATAAAGAGATTTTTAAAGGAGGAAATAAATGCCCCTCATGCAAAAAGGAAAGTATTTTAAAAGCAAAATCAATAGAAGTTGGAAATATATTTCCCTTCGGCACTTACTATTCTGAAAGAATGAACGTTCACTTTACCGATAAAAACGGAAAAAGAAAACCCGTTTATTTCGGAAGCTATGGCATAGGCACATCACGCGCCATAGGAGCCTGGGTCGAGGTGTCCCACGACGATTCCGGAATAATCTGGTCACCCCAGATAGCTCCTTTTGATGTTCATTTGGTCGAGCTCCCTGGGGCAAAGGAAACGGAAAAGCTTTACAAATCATTAATAGATCAAGGCATTGAAGTCCTTTGGGACGATAGAGAAGTAGGAGCCGGAGAAAAATTAAAAGACGCAGATTTGATAGGGATACCAATACGCCTTGTTGTGTCCGAAAAAAGAGGAAATAAAATTGAATTTAAAAAACGCTCGCAGAATAAAATAGAAACTCTCTCGCTGGATGAGTTATTGAAAAAAATTTAAAATGATCAAAGACTGCATTTTTTGTAAAATCATAAACAAACAAATTCCTGCTGATTTCGAATACGAAGATAACGATTTTGTGGTTTTTAAGGACATTCATCCAAGCGCTCCGATTCATTTTTTAATAGTCCCAAAAAAACATATTAAAGACATTTCCGAATCAGATAGCGCTCTTTGGGACGAAATTAGAAAAATTGCACTTAGACTTAGTAAAAAGCTAAACACCCCAGGATTCAGATTGGCAACAAACGTAGGTGATGCCGCTTTAGTAGAACATCTACACGTCCATTTCCTTGCCGGAATAACAAAAGAAAGAAAACTATGATAATAGACAACATCCACCAAAGTATCGCAGAGGCTCTAAAATCCAAAGACAAAACTCGCCTTTCTACATTAAGGATGCTTTTATCCGCCATCAACTACGAAAAGATAGAAAAAGGAAGGGAGCTAACACAAGAAGAGGAATATAGTATTGTCCGAAAGGAAGCAAAAAAGCGCCGCGATGCCATGGAGGCATATCAAAAAGGCTCGCGTAAAGATTTATATGAAAACGAAAAAAACGAGCTTTCCATACTCTATAAATTTCTTCCTCCCGAGGTTTCGGACGAAGAGCTCGATAGCCAGATTCAAAAAGAACTTGTTAATTTCCCAAAGGCCGACACGTCTCAAATAGGGCAGATTATGGGTATTTTAGTACCAAAACTCAAGGGCAAGGCAAGTCCGGCAAGAATTGGTGAGCGGCTTAAAAAAGTGCTTTAAAAAATGATTAAAATTAGTGTATTTAAAGACAAGCAATACCCTGTCAGCGCCAAAAAGATTAAAGATGCAGTCAAAAAAACCCTTGTTGAAAACGGAATAGTCTCGGATTCGGAAGCTTCCGTAGCACTGCTTTCTCACGCCAAAATAGTAAAAATGGCAAAACAATATCTTAATGAAAAAAATTCTTTGGCCAATAGCCATCCCGTACTTTCATTCCCGAATGCTGAGATTAAAAAACACTTTGTTTTTCCGCCCGAAAAAAAGATATACTTGGGAGAAATTATTGTTTCTTTTGAAAAAGCAGTTGAAATTGCCGAAAAAGAAAAAATACTAATTGAAGATTCTGTTTTATCGCTCGTAGAACACGGCTCACTCCACCTCATTGGTATCCACCACGATTAAAATACCTCTTTTAATAATCATTCAAAGCTAGTAAATTGTTAATTGATCCCATGACGCTTTATCTTAAATACAGGCCTCAAAAAATAGACGAACTGGACCTGGAAAGTGTAAGGGTTTCTCTTAAAAAAATAATCGAAGCAAAATCTCTGCCCCATGGTTTTTTGTTTGCAGGTCCTAAAGGTACCGGCAAAACTTCAGCGGCAAGGATTCTGGCAAAGGCAATTAACTGCGAAAAAAACAAAGATAAACTTTCCGAGCCTTGCAACAAATGCGCTCAATGTAAAGCCATAGAAAAAGGCCACAGCATGGATGTTATCGAGCTTGATGCAGCAAGCAATCGCGGCATAGATGACATTAGATCCCTCAAAGAAAGTATTTTCCTCTCGCCGGTAAATTCAAGAAAAAAAATCTACATCATAGATGAAGCCCATATGCTTACAATAGAAGCGGCAAACGCATTTCTTAAAACTCTTGAAGAGCCGCCAAGCCACGCGGTATTTATCCTGGCCACCACCGAGCCGGAAAAGCTTCCGGTTACAGTAAGATCCCGTTTAACACTGGTTCCCTTTAAAAAAGCAAACGAAGCAGAGATTAATAGGCAGCTTGCAAGAATAATTAAAGGAGAAAAGCTAAAAGTTGAAGACGGTGTGGTTTCTTTGATAGTCAAAGCCTCGGACGGCTCCTTCCGGGATGCCGCAAAAATTCTTGAAAGTCTAATTGTCAAAAACTCAATTAAGCTCAAAGAAGCCAAAAAATATCTTTTGGAGGTAGAAGAGGTAAATGTAGAAAGTTTTATAAAGCTGCTTTACCAAAAAGATAATCAAAAAATCTTAAACTTGCTTCAAAAAATGTCGGATGAGAACGTTAACCCCAATCGGTTTATCGAGGCTCTTATTGAAGAGCTCAGAAAAGCACTTCTTACAAAAGAAGGCGTTGTTAATTACGCGGATTATGGCTTTTCTAAAAAAGAAATAATAAGCCTTATTAAGCTTTTAATTTCTTCATCTAAAGATTTTTCCTTTTCTCCGATTCCTTACTTGCCTCTTGAAATCGCAGCCTGCAAATGGTGCTTAAAGAAAAAAGAGCCGGTTGTTGTTAAAAAAAAATTAAAAAAAACAAAAAAGATCTCACCTGAACCGCTTATTTTTGATGCCTTTGACGAAAAGCTATGGTTTCGCGTTCTTTCCGAAATCAGAGGGAAAAATACGACAATAGAAGCGCTTCTTCGCGCAACAGAGCCTTTGAGCTATAACGGTTCAAATCTGACAATAGGCGTTTACTATAGATTTCATAAAGAACAGCTTGAGACGCAAAAAAATAAATCAATGCTCGAAAAAATCCTTGAAGAAGTGACAGGTGAAAAAATAAAAGTAAGTCTGCAGCTCACGGAAAGAAAAAAGCCGTTATCTGCCAAAAAAGAAATACCTTTGACTCAGGGGCAGGATGAAGATATAATTCAAGCAGCCAAAGAAATTTTCGGAAATTAAATATGTTTGACAAAATTCAAAAAGGAAAGGAACTTTTGGAAATGCGAAAGCAAGCTAAAAAGCTTCAAAGCGAGCTTGCTGAAGTGACTGAAACAGTTGAGAAAGACAACATTGTTGTCAAAGTCTCGGCCGATCAAAAAGTAATTTATATCAAAGACGGCGAAGAAAGGCGCGAAGACATCGAAAAGGCTCTCAACGAAGCTTTCAAAAAAGTTCAAAAAAAAGCAGCTCAAAAAATGATGGAAACAGGCGGCGGCCTAGGCGGTCTTCTTGGTGGATTAAAATAACAAATTCCTCAAACGCAACTTCTAGAAGCAATAGATAATTAATTCCATTATTGCTATGATTTAATGGATGGCGGAGGACGTAGCTGATTCAATTACTGCAACTGGGGTTGTAGGTATCAATAAAGATCAAGTAGCAAGAATTGTAAAAGGAACATCATCTATAAATACTGAAAATACCGATAAGCAATTTTTTGAAGGAATCCATTATTACATCGAGGATTTAGCGCACTATTTGCTCATTGAACCCGATGAGCTAAAGGCAAATTTCGAAAAAGAGAATAAGTTTTACAGTTCATTAAGAAACGTTCTTAATGAATTCGAACCAAGATTATCAAGCCAAGTTCCTGAGGGCAGGATGGTGGGTACGGATTTGATAGCTCTTTATCATCTGTTTATAAACGGAGGTCTAGATAGGCTGTACCAAAGGCATATAGGGTCAAGAGAAGAGAGGGGAAAAACCCTTGCAGAATCGGAAATAGAGATAAAAACAAAGTTGGCACATGGATATCTGGAAGTTCTTAGATACAAAAACAAAGAGAAAATAACCTCGGAAAAGGAAAACTGGCCGATTACGGTAGGTATAGAAATAGAATACCCCAAAAATGTATTCTATCAGGCACTCAGAAAATACTCTCAAGCCTTTTTGGACCTTGATCTTTTTGCGTATGAAGGTGCCGATGTTGACTCGTTGCCGGAGGAGCTCGCACAAGATCGTCCCGATCTTTTTGATACAATCAGGTCGTGTTCTTTTTTGTTTGGCAATAAAATACCAGAATATTACCAACTGGCTAGAATGCGAGATGTAATTGATGTGATAAACAGATCTATGATCGGCTTAGAAAGTCTGGGCATTCTGACGCCGGTGGACAACGTACCTGAAGGACAAGGCGATAGAGAATTAAGATTAAAGCCAAGCATTAACCATAAAACGCTACTAAGAGAAGCGTTGATACTTTATAACTCAGGCCTTATGGGAAGGGGATCGTGGAACGTCCACACAACAATTGCCTCAATTGAATTAAGTAGGAATCACACAGAAATAATGGACGTGCTTCTTATGTCGGCAGCTGCTGGATTTTTACCGGAATCCTTACTGGATGACGAGATGGACAAAGCAGAGTCAACCGAACTTTCAGAGGACGGCAATATCCAGTTTGATGAATTTACAATTGTTGAAAAGGTTCCAAAAGAAAGCTCAGATGGTTTTTACTATCCTTTTCATAAAGCAAGAAAGCCTCATTCAATTGACAGTTATGCTTCAAGGAGTAATTATCATAGCGTTGAAAGAAGGGGAGTTTTTAATTATGAAATGGTTGATTTTATTAATTTAGTTCGCGAGATGTTTTTTACCGAATACGCATCTCTTGCTATTCACGCAATACAAAATCCAAGTAGAAAAAATAAGGCTTTAGCAAAAGCTTGGAAAAAGTTAACAGGTGAATACTGGAAGCTGGCTAAAAAAAATGGGATGCAGAAATTATCAACAGAAGATTATTATTCCGAATCAATTTTTGAGGACGGTCGTATTAGTGCAGCTGCGACTCGGTACAACCAGCTTCTAACCGATTGTTTGGTAGAATCGTTTTTTAATCCCAAGTTTAAAGCGGAAACAAGAAAAATCATCCGAAATTTTCGCAAATCGGTTAAAAAATATTACAGCAAAGACTGATAGTATGCTTTCTGATAAAATAGAACTCTGCAATCATGAAAATAGCAAAACCGTTAAAGAATTTAATAGAGTCTTTTGAGAAGCTTCCGGGTATTGGCCCCAAGACCGCTCAGCGCTTAAGCTTTTATCTTCTGCATGTACCCCAAGAAGAACTCGACAGATTCTCGGAAGCTCTCGCAAATCTTAAAAGACAGACAGTGCTTTGTAGTATTTGTAAAAATGTTTCAGAGATAGACCCGTGCCCTGTGTGCAAAGACAAAGCAAGAGATAAATCACAAATTCTTATAGTTGAACAGCCGCTTGATATCTTGGCTTTCGAAAAGACAGGAAAATATAAAGGCGTATATCATGTGCTCCACGGATCAATAAATCCGCTTGAGAATATAGGGCCTGACGAGCTTTATATTGAAGATTTAATATCCCGGGTCAAAGGTCCAAACGTAAAAGAAGTAATAATCGCTACAAATCCCACCATGGAAGGCGAGGCAACCTCAATGTATCTTGTCAAAAGAATAAAAAATCTTAAATCCTCAAACGGCAAGGGATTAATTATAAGCCGCCTTGGAGTGGGCATTCCGACGGGTGCCTCTCTCGAATTTGCAGACGAGTCAACGCTAATCGAATCATTCGAGGGCAGAAAAGCGCTATGAATCAAAAACCAAAGCAAAAGCTATTAAAATTCGTAAAAAAAGAATCAAGAGAATTTTTAAAATCCGCATCAAATCAAGCGGGATTATCATCCGAAAGAGCAATAAACCCACCCTCATTTGCAGCGCAAGAGACCGCTAGTCCTAATAAAGAGGATCTTAAAAAAAAGGAGGAAGAATTGCTTGCGCTTTGGCGAAAGCGCTTGAAAGAAATCCAAGATGAAGAAAAATTGCTTCTCGAAAAAAGGCAAAAAGAATATGAGGAATGGTCCCAAAAGCAGGAAGAGTTAATTGGAAAAGCGAATGACGAGGATAAAGGATTAATAGTACCTGAAAGCAAACCCAAAAAAGGATTTCCTTCGGCAAAAGGCATTAAAGCAAAAATTAAACAAAAAATGGCATTTCGCGAAACCGGCCGCGGAGCAAAGAATTGACAAAAAAGAAATTGTGAGATATACAAAGCTTATAGTTTATTAGGTATGCTATGACACCCGAGGCTAGAAAAGTGTTTAAAAGGTTCGCTAAAGACCTTACTGGCGCTGCGGGAATTTCCGAATCGGATATCAAAGCTGCCAGTTCGCAAATACCGTCTAGGCTTGAAGACATTGCTTATCGTGCCCGAAATCTTATTATGGAGGGGAATCTGGATGAAGCGGAAACATTACTCTTAGAAGCACAGCTTATCAAACAAACACCCCAAGAACTAGCAAGCCAAAGAGAAGCCTTCGACCAAGCAGCAAATAGGTTTGTGGAAGAACTTGAGCAATTAGGCATTGCACACGTAGATGTACCGTGGCCAATTGAAGAAGAGCAGGCGGAAGAGATAAGAAGAGGAGCTCAAAGAGACCGTGTGCATTATGTAGATAGCGCATTCCCTCAAGCTTTATCTGCCTTATTTATGAAAGACGACGAAGGAAACTTTATACATAACAGCTATAACGAAATAGCACAAGCCATGCTTCAACCAGACTTTCACGACGACAGAGAATGGATAATAAAAGCAAGAGATTATTTCTTGCGCGAAAGGAGATCTCTTCAGGGAAGACTGAATTTCTATGATAAAAAACAGAAGATATCTGAGATAATTTCTGAAAAAGGGGCGCGTGGCTCGTATTTAGTAAATTATTCCGATCTTACGGTTGAAGAATTTGAAAGCGTCCTTTGGCGCCTTGCATATAGAGCCGTACGAGAAAGACGCATCAAGAGTTCAGACCTCGAGCCAATTATTTTGAAGCAAGATAAATATGCTATAGCAGAGCATGTTTTATGTGCCAAATTAGGCTACAATTTTAGTGTAGCCCCTAACTCCAATAGATTTATAGAAATTGAAAACAAGTTGTTAGAGGGGAAAAGCATCGACGAACTTGCGCGAGAACGCGGGATGCAGGGGATAGGAAAACGTAACCTTTTAGACATCTTAGATGCTAAAGCAAAAAGTTTTGCGCAGAAACGCCAACAAAAATTAACCGATACTGCCAGCGAAAGACGATGTATTACAGACGAAGAAGAAAATATTGCAATAAGGACAATAATAGAGGTTATTAATAAGCTACAGGACAATCCAGACACCTGGAGCGTAAACAGCATTCCCAAGGGTCTTTACGGTTTTAAAACCCTTGCGCTTGTCGTAAATGAAATTCGAGGAGATTTGAGCAAAATAGACTCTCTTATCCACGACATTCTTTTTCCAGCTTATGAGATAATAGTCGATGGTGCTGACGGATATGTAACAAAGATCAGTAGAAAGTCTTGACATATCCCGGAAATATCTCCGTATAATCTAAATATGCTTAAAATTTACAATTCGCTCACCAGAAAAGTTGAAGAGTTCACGCCTCTTAATCCTGACGAAGTAAAAATGTACACTTGCGGCCCGACGGTTTACGATTACGCATCAATCGGCAACTTTAGAACATATACTGTGGCGGACGTGCTCTACAGGACACTTAAATTCAATCGCTACCAGGTTAAATATGTTATGAACCTTACTGATGTAGGCCACCTTACCGGTGATAACCAGGGAGATGCGGATACCGGCGAGGATAGAATGGAAAAAGGAGCAAAAAAAGAAGGCAAAACTGCATGGCAGATTGCCGATTTTTATTCTCAGGCGTTTTTGAATGATTTTAAAAAATTAAATCTTTCGAAACCGATGGTTTTTGCAAGGGCCACGGATCATATTAAAGAGCAGGTTGAACTGGTTAAAAATCTTGAATCAAAAGGCTTAACCTACAAAATCGACGACGGGATCTATTTCGATACCAAAAAATTCGAAGAAACGACAGGTAAAAAATATGGGCAGTTAAGCGATCTTGCAGAAATAAAAGAAGGCGCGCGCGTTTCAAAAAATCCCCAGAAAAAAGACCCCAGAGATTTTGCCTTGTGGAAATTTAGCAATAACCCCGGCAAGCGCCACATGGAATGGGATAGCCCCTGGGGGATAGGTTTCCCCGGTTGGCATCTCGAGTGCTCGGCCATGAGCATGAAATATTTGGGAGAATCCTTTGATATTCACGCGGGTGGCGAAGACTTAAAACAAATTCATCATCCGAATGAAATTGCTCAATCGGAAGGTGCGACAGGGAAGCTGTTTGTAAAATATTGGCTTCATGTGCGCTTTCTTTTGGTCGAAGGCAAAAAAATGAGCAAAAGTCTTGGTAATTTTTATACGGTTTCGGATGTCGAAAAGAAAAAAATAAACCCGATTGCTCTTAGATATCTTTATCTCACCGCACACTATCAAGATCCGCTAAATTTTACCTGGGAAGCACTCGAATCGGCCCATAACACACTTTCTAATTTATACTCTATTGCAAGAGAAATAAGAAGCGAAAACGAGAGTGAAAGAAAAGCTCTTTCCGAAGAAAAAATGCAGAAAATAGATTTTTTCAGACAAAATTTTGTAGGCAGTATAAACGACAATCTTAATACTCCAAAAGCTTTGTCCATTCTTTGGGAAGCTGTTAAAAGCAATATTCCAAGCTCGGATAAACTGGATCTGATGTATCTTTTTGACGAAGTTCTGGGCCTTAAAATTGTCGAAATAAGTAGCGCTGGTGTTCAAATTCCCCAAGACATATTAAACCTTAACGTTCAAAGAGAAGAATTTAGGAAAAAAGGTGACTATCTAAATGCCGATAAACTAAGAAAAGAAATAGAGCTCAAAGGCTACAAAATTCTCGACACAAAAGAGAGCTCACGCATATTAAAAGCATAAGTTTATGAAAATAAAGGCTGCAATTTTTGATCTGGACGGAACGATCCTGTCAAACGAGTCGGTTTACGCAGAGGCATTTAATCAAGTTTTGTCCGAACTGGGAATAGATACAAAAAACCCCCATCCTCAAGCCTCAGGAGTAGGGCTTCGGGCAAATTGGCTTAAATTTATTAAAAAATACGATATAAAAACAGACCATTCAATCAAAGATTTGATAAATAAAACACAGTCAAAGTATATAAGCCTTATCGATAAAGTAACATTTAAAAACGGTTTTGAAAAATTCGCTGGAGAGCTGGCAAGGCACAATTTAAAAAAAGCGCTTGCCACATCAAACGATAAACACGTTTTAGAAATCGTTATCAAGAAATTCAAACTCAGAAACTTCTTTAACATTTTTACCACAATCGAAGAAGTTGAGAATTCAAAACCGGCGCCGGATATATTTTTGTTAACAGCAAAAAAACTTGAAGTTATCCCTGAAGAATGCGTGGTTTTCGAAGATGCAAGCGCCGGGATAGAGGCGGCAAAGAGTGCGGGCATGAAAGCAATTGGGATCGCGGATCGTGAGGGGTTCGAAAGCCTTGAGGGGGCAGATTTTGTTGTTGACGATTTCACAGATCTTTCGATAGAAACACTAACAGCTCTTGAGTGATCTACCGTTTAAAAAATTGACAAACACTCCGAAAAGTTGTTATATTCCGCCTCATTATGACTGTAGAATTTAATATACCCAATAATTTAGAACAAGATAAATATTTCGAAGCATCAATCAGCATCCGCAAGCTTTATGGTTACGCACCTTTGCTTCACGAATTCGGCAAAGAGCCTGTCACCATATCTCAAGCGCACCTTTCGGAATTGGGCATAATCGACGAAAATACGCACCAAAGGGTATTGGCTACACTTGCGACAATAGCTGTTTTCGACGAAAATTATTGGTCGTCTGAAAATCACAAGATAGCAACAAGTTCCGAAGAACCCATATTAACGGACGAATATTTTGAAGAATTTATTGTAAGCCGGTATTCAAAAAAATACAGGAATGTGCGCCTTCTTACTCATCCTGAAGAAATATTTCTTTCAAAAATGATAAATACTACGTTCGATCCCGAAACATCCGAAAAAGCTACACAAATTATGATTGAAGCCAATCTGGGGCTTGTGCTCTTTGTTGCACGCAAATACGAAAACAACAGATTAAATATACCGTTCGAAGATCTTGTCCAGGAAGGAACAATTGGTTTAATAAGAGCCGTACAAAAGTATGATAACACTCTTGGTAGCAGATTTTCTACCTATGCTTCTATTTGGATAAGGCAAGCAATACTCCGCTATATTAAAAGCAGCGGTCGGCTAATAAAACTCCCTGAAGATATAACTGATCTTTATTTTCGCATAAGGCGTTCTGAGGAAAGGCTGTTCCAGCGTTTAGGAAGCACGAATATAACAGATAAAGAAATAGCCGAAGATTTAGGTATTAGTATAAATACAATCAGCTTTATACGCGAAACTGTCCAAAAACCGATATCTCTTGATAAGCCGTTAGGAATAAACGGCAAAGCTAATAACGAAAGAACTCTTAACGAAACCGTAAGAGATACGAACTCTAATATAGACTACGAAATATCACATAAAGACTTCCGCCGCAATGTAAGAGAATATATGCTGGCTCTTGCACAAAATGAAAATCAAGCTAGAAAAACAAAATACGATTTTAGCAAAAGAGAAGTTGCCGTGCTTCTCCTGCGAAGCGGCGCTTTAATTGAGGAAGATGTGTCTTTTAGTAACGATAACGAATTCCTTCAGTATATCTCAGACCTTAATCTTGATATCCCGTTACCAAGCAATCCAAACGAATTGGACGAGGTAGATGAGGCAGATATAAATTTATTCAGGAAAATTTATGAAAGAGAAGGTCTTACGCTCGAAGAAATTGCAAAAATTTTTGGAGTAACAAGGGAAAGAATCAGGCAAAATGAATCTGCCGGGTTTAAAAAAATGAGGAGACAATTAAACAGAATAAGGCTTCTTAGAGATCCTCTATATGGAATCTATTAAGCATTTTTTGCTACAATGAATTCTATGAAAAGATTCTTAGGGATTCTTTTATTGTTTATACCATTTTTTTTCTCGGTCCCCGTCACATTTTCCCAGGAAGAATTTGACTATCAAAAAGCCTATAAAGATTATATCTATACCTTCGAGCTTTATAAAAAAGCACACTCTGATTATCTTCTTGCCAAATCCCAGTATAATCAGGCAAAAACCCTTGCATCTCAAACAAAAGCCAGAGATGTAACGGCAATAATGCTTGAAAAAAGAGACGAAGTGGTAATAACATATTTTACTACATTAAGAATGCTTCTTTCAGAATCGGATGGGATCACGGATGCCGAAAAACAAGGGCTTTTTATACGAATAGATAGCGAAGTGGCCTGGTTTAAAAATCACAAAAGCCAGATTCCCTCTGCGGGAACACTTGCCGATCTTTCCGAAGATTCGCTTGAGGCCGCAGAGCATTTTGTTCTAACCAAACCTTTAATATACGAAGTCCTTCTTGTTATACCTGTCGGTAAGATAGAAATATTTAAAACCGAAGCAAGCTCCATCCTCGATGATATCAAAAATAAAACCGAAAAAGTTCGCCAAAAAGGCGATCACGATACCACAAAAATAGAAAGATGGATCATTGAAACGCAAAACAAACTAACAAGAAGCATAGACAAAGAAGTAGCGGCACAGGCGAATATTGCATCAATCCAGTCCGGTAACGTCAAGGACAAAGATTTAGACAAAGTTTACAATGAAACAATTAGTCTTCTTCAAGAATCAAACCAATTTCTAAGGGAAGCAAGCCAGTTTATGAAAGAAATCGTCAAAGAATTTAAAGAGGCCTAAACTATGGATGAAAATAATATTGAAACTCCAAATCAGGACCAAAACATAAATGAGCCCGAACCGCTGCAGTCTCCTATCGGCAAGGATATTAAAAACATTGATTTAATAATACAAAAAATTACAAATCCCAACTTCAAAAATAAACTGTTAAAACTGGCGGCTTTTTTGGTAATCCTAATTTTCACAGTATTTATAGCAGCCTTTGCTTTCAGAATGATTAGGACTAACAATCTAGAGTCAACCTCATCTCCGCTTCCTACGGCGTCAACCCAGCCCGAGATCAAAAACCCGTCGCCATATTATAACGACGAAGAAATTTTAGAGATAGAAGATCGTATCCAAAAAATAGAAAAAGAGCTCGATATTGTCAACTTCCGCGAAGAAACCTTAAGAATCCCAAGTCTTGATTGGAAAATAAACTTTTAACTATGTCTCAAGGCCACAAGCAAGAATACGATTTTAGCCAAATCACAGACCATATTTTTTTAGGTTCAAATCTCTGCTGCGAGGAGCACGGCTATAACGATTTTCTCAAAAAGCTTGGAGTAGAAGCGGAAATCGACCTTGATGACAAGCGCTGGATGGGTGTTCCTAATCTTTTGTACTTTCTTTGGCTTAAGGTGCCGGACAAAAAGGCTCCAAGCCAGAGTCAGCTATCAGCGGGCGTGGCATTTCTAGACTCGTTAGTCAAAAGCAATATCAAAGTTTTTGTTCATTGTCTTTACGGCCATGGCAGATCTCCTACTTTAGTATCGGCTTATTTGGTTTCAAAAGGCAGTAGCGTTAAAAGGGCAGTAGAAAGAGTAAAAGAGGCACGGCCTGAAATCCACCTGGAAAAAGAACAGCTCGAAGCGCTAAAAAAATACGAATCATCTCTTAAAGCTTAATTTTTTTAATCTCAAAAACTGCCAAACCTATAGAATCAAACATCGGAAATTCGCGCCTTACCTCCTCATGGAATTTTTCGGATAAAGCGCTGCTAAATTTTCCATATCCGCTCCCTTCGGATCGATTGCAAAGCTTGTCTTCCCAGTTTCTTACGATACGAACGATTTTTGATCCTACCTCGTTAAACTCTTTTTGAAGCTCGTGCTGGTTTAAAGAGTATCTGTCATGAATATCCCGGAACAAATCAAATTCTTCTTTGTGGTTTTTTAGCATCAATTGGAAGTATTCCTTGTATTTAGCGGCCATTTTTGTCTTTTGTCTTCTCGTACCAAATATAAAGGTCATAGGCGTATTTATCTCTTTTTTTAAGCTCGGAAGCTACCATGTTTCTAATTCTAAGGCTTGTTATTTCGTTTGCGTCATCTTTCATCAATTTATTGGTTATCTTTTCGGACATATCAAGGGCTTCATCTTCGCTAAGCCCTGCCGCATGTGCTACTCTGGCTATCTTGTCGCTTTCAAATGCCTCAATAGACCCGTCCTTTTTTAATACTTTTAAAATTTTATTTTCGTTCATCTCTAATAGCTTATAACACGAGCGTAAAACCGCGTGCGTAAGCACGGGGATGTAAGCTCAAAGCAAATCTCGCTCAAGCGAGTGTTTCAAAATACCATCTGGCGTAAGCCAGTGGTAGTTTATTTTACCAAATTTTAAAAATTCTGCTTATTGACATTAAAAGGCATAGTTTATATATTCGAAATATCGAATATGAATATTAGCAAAAACAATGCCTTTTTGTATATACTGGTAGCATCTCTTGTAATCGGATCATTTGTAATTGGAAGCCTATGGACAAAAGTAAAAATGATGGAAGAGGGGCAAGTGCCTTCCAAAAATGAAGCTTCGAATACGCAAAACAACAACCCTCTAGACCCAGTTGAGCCTCAAGCGAAAGATGTCGATCCGGTTGCGGATGACGATTGGGTAAGAGGCGATAGAGGTGCTAAATTGGCGCTTATAGAATACTCAGACCTTGAATGTCCTTATTGTAAAAACTTTCATGAAACCGCACAAAGCTTGGTCGAAGACTATAGCGGTCAAGTTATGTGGGTTTATAGGCATTTTCCTTTGGAGCAGCTTCATCCAAAAGCGCTTGAAGAGGCAGAAGCAGCAGAATGCGCGGGAAAGCTTGGTGGAGAAAAAGCTTTTTGGCAATACATAGATAAAGTATTTGAAGTAACCCCGGCAAATAACGGCCTGGATCTAGCGCTTCTTCCTGATTTTGCCGTAGAAATTGGATTAAATCAAGCAGGATTTCAAACATGTCTTGATTCGGGTGAGACGGCAGATCTGGTAAGCGCAGACTATGACTCGGGTGTTCGTGCTGGCGTTACCGGCACGCCTGGAAATATACTCTTAAATACCGAAACCGGCGAAACAAAATTGATTCCCGGAGCCGTACCGCTTGATCAGCTAAAAAGCGCGGTTGACGCAATGCTTAATTAAAATTTAATGCCTCCGATTTCGATTGTTAATTTTTTAATCTCATTTATTGCCGGTTTTTTAACTTTTTTTGCGGGTTGTTTGGTCCCGATAGCTCCTGTTTATGTTAGCTATCTTTCAGCATCAGGGCCTGTAAAAGAAAAATCAAAGCTAATATTTTTAAAAAACGCATTCCTTTTTACTCTGGGCTTTGTTTCGGTGTTTTTCGTAATGGGAGCGACAATAAATTCACTGGCCAGATCGGTTGCAATGTATAGCGAAGTCATTAGATTAGTTTCGGCAGTACTAATTATTTTTTTAGGGCTTTTATTAGGTGAATTTATAAAGATAGATTTATTCTACAAAACTTATTCTATAAACCGGAGGCCGACAAAATCCTCTTTAGCAGGAGGGTTTGTCCTTGGCGCGCTTTTTGCCTTTTCATGGACCCCGTGTGTGGGTCCTGTTTTGGCAACAATACTCCTTTGGATAAGCTTTTCCCAAGCGCTTCCTTCTGCGCTAATTCTTCTTTTTTCATTTTCGCTGGGGCTTTCTTTGCCCTTTTTATTAATTGGATTGTCGTTTGATTTTTTTTATCCCAAGTTAAAAATACTAAATAAATACGGGCCAAATATAAAAAAAATATCCGGTATATTATTAATAATTTTCGGCGTTTTAATGTTAACCGGTATATACGGAACTCTCTCGGCTTTTGTCTTAAAAAATTCTGAAACACTTCTTGACTTAAAACTTAGAAAATAATATATTCGAAATATCGAATATGTATCATCAAGTATTCAAACTCCACGCTGACCTTCTTAAAGCGATAAGCCACCCCAAAAGATTGGAAATAATAAGCCTTCTTGGAAGCAAAAAACTGTGTGTTGCAGAAATCGAAGAAATGCTCGATATTCCGCAAGCCAATCTAAGTCAGCACCTTAGCATCCTTCGTGACGCGGGCGTCGTTGAAACAAATAAAAAAGGCAAAAATGTTTTCTATAAAATTTCAGATCCTAATTTTATTAAATCAACAAGCCTTATACGTGAGTTTTTGATCAAAAAATACAAAAATACAGATTTTGAAAAAATCTTAAATAAAAAAATGAGTGATTTTGTCCCTTTAACGCACGATCCCGTCTGTAAAACAAGATTGTGTCCCAAAACAGCACCGTTTTCTTATAAGTATAAAAAACATCAATTCTACTTTTGTAAAAAAAGCTGTTTAGATAAGTTCAAAAAAGACCCGGATAAATATCTGGATTAAAGGGAGGTGATAGTTTGATGAGTAAAAACACTGGTATTATAGTAGCACTTGGTGTAATAGTGCTGCTATTAGGAGGAATTTATGTTTTTAAAGGAAACCAAAATGCTCTTATGACAAGCAGCAATCAAGAGGTAGGGGAAGTTGTTGACAAAGAGCCGGTAAAAAGCGGACAAACTGAAATAGAAATGGTTGAAATAAGCTCGGGCAATTATTTCTTCGAACCAAACGAAATTACGGTAAAAGGTCCGAAAATTACTATCAAAGTAGCCAAAAACAGCGGTATTCATACTTTTGTGATAGACGAGTTGGGAGTTAAAGAAAGCCTTAAAAACGGTATGGAATTTAGTTTCGAAGCGGAGCCCGGAACTTACACATTCTACTGCGACATAGGCAACCACAGACAGCTTGGAATGGAAGGAATGCTAGTAGTTGAATAATGAGCATTGACAAACTAAAGATTTATTTTTAATATTTAAATATCCCCATGGGGGGGGTAGGGAAAAAGATGAATAGTAAAATCAAAAAACAAACATCTAAAAGGCTTCTGATAATTGACGGACATCTCAAAAAAGTAATTCGTATGGTTGAAGAAGAGGCATACTGTCCCGATATTATCCATCAATCTCAAGCAGTCCAAGCTGCACTTAAAAAAGTAGATGAAATAATCTTAAGAGGACACCTTGAGACATGCGTATTGGATAAAATCAGCTCGCCTCCTGCAAAAAAGAAGAAATTAATTGAAGAAATAGTATCCGTTTTTAGAAAGTCGGAAAAAAATGGGAAAAGACATTAAAATATTTTTATTTCTTATTATTATTTCATTTCTTTCAATCGTAGGTATTTCTACATTTAATGATGACAAAAATAAAGTTTTGGGCGAAGTAGGCGCAGTCAGCGTAGATCCCGTGTCTTATGATTTAGGCAATGTCCCAATAAACGGTGGACTTGTAAAAAAAGAATACAAGGCAATAAACATATCGGGAAAACCTATAAAGCTAAAAAAAATAGCAACTTCATGCATGTGCACCAATGCCTCTATTTCAATAAACGGTAAGGAGTCAAAATTATTCGGAATGGAGCACCCGACGGACAAAAACCCCCCGATCAATATAGATATTCCAGCCGAAGAGGCGGTGATCATTAAAGTAGAATTCGACCCGGCGACGCACGGGCCTGAAGGCATGGGATATTTTGAAAGAATTGTTTGGCTTTTTTTCTCAGACCCCGAAGGCATAAAGGAATTAAAGTTTGAGGGCACAGTAGTAAATTGAGAAAAAATGAAAAATTCAATGCTCAAGTATATTTTTGTTCTTTTTTTTCAGCCTTTTTTTATTTTTAATCTTTCACTTTTAAATCCGCCTTTAGCACATGCCCATTGCCCTCTCTGCGTAGCCGGTGCCGGAGCCGGCCTTTCTCTCTCAAGAATATTGGGAATAGACGACTCCATAACGGGCATATGGTTCGCAGCATTTCTTGGGGCAATGAGCCTCTGGTTTGCAAATACATTAAACAAACGCTTTATCCCTATGCAATCGTTTGTAATATATCTTGCGACATTTCTACTCACCGTTCTCTCTTTTTATAAGTTCGGGCTGGTAAACGAACACAACGGCTTAATCCTAAATCTCCCAAAGCTGGTATTCGGTGTTGTTTTTGGCGGAGCCATCTTTTATTCTACGGATCTTATAAACCAAGCGATTAAAAAATCAAAAGGAAAGGTTCTTTTCCCGTATCAGCCGATAATTTTTAGTCTTGGCGCGATGCTTTTATTAAGTTTTGTTGTTTTTTATCTAATAAATTATGTTATCTAATAAATTTACAAAAAAACTTCATAAGTTTAGTTTTCGAAAGATTATCCTTTTAGGCATCGTTTTTCCGGGTATTCTGCTATTAGCAACGCGATCGGGAGTTTTGATTAACAAAGACAAAAATCGAGTCTCAGATATTTCAATACGAGAGCTTAGCGATAATCTCCAAAACAAAGATTTTATTTTTATAAACGTCCACACTCCTTATGAGGGTGAAATCCAAAAGACAGATTTATTTATAGAATATGATTTTTTAATTGCAAGTAAGGAAAAGCTTCCTAAAGATAAAGAAGCTAGAATTATTCTTTATTGCAAAACAGGATCAATGAGTAAAAAAGCCGCTCAGACACTAAAAGGCTTAGGTTACAAAAACGTAAGCCACTTATCAGGTGGTATGGAAGAATGGAAAAAAGCGGGATACCAAACGCTTGACCTATCAAAGTTAGTAAACAAAATAGCCTCGCAAGACATGGTAACACTTCCATTTAGTTGGAAAAATACAGCCAAGAAGCTGGTCGAAACAGGCGTGATAGATTACCAAAAATATGGAGAACTCATGAGCCTTACTGACGAACAAAGGCTTATACTGACAAAAGGCTCAGATAGCTTGATTAAGATTGATAATCAAAACAGTCGCTTTATCCTCAATACCCTTTGGGCATTGGGACTTGCTCAGAGAAGCTTAGTATATGAAGTAGGCCCTATGGGAACTACCTACAAAGACACCAAAGGCAACTTCGCATCAACCGGAGGCTGGACGCTATCCAAAGGGAACGCAACAAATTATCTAGGTAAGCTTAACTTGATAAACCTTACCCAAGACGAGCAGCAAAGAGTCTATGAAATAGCCTCAAATATTAATAGACCTTGCTGTGGTAATCACACAGCCTTCCCGGATTGCAATCACGGCATGGCAGCGCTTGCAGCGATAGAACTCCTTGTATCAGAAGGGAAAAGTGAGGGAGAAATTTACAAATACATTCTATCTCTGAATTCAATGTGGTTTCCTGACACATATTTATATTTGGCAACCTATTTCGAAAGGCAGGGTATAAAGTGGGATGCGGTAGATGCAAAAACCGCTCTGGGAAACGACTACTCATCGGCGCAAGGAGCCGCGAGAATATACAAAGAAGTAGGGGATTTGCCCTATCAAAGTAACCAGGGGGGAGGTGCATGCCAAGCATGAATGACCATAGCCACGCGCACATAAATCATGGGAGTCACCATCGATCAATGGCAGAAGATTTCCGAAGGCGCTTTTTAATAACACTGCCTCTTACCGTTACCATACTCTTTCTTTCGCCAAAAATAGGCGAGTGGTTTAATTTTGCAATAAACTTTCCATCTAAGAATTTGGCACTTTTTCTTCTTGGTACGGCAGTATCGCTTTATGGCGGCACGCCCTTTTTTGAAGCGGCAAAAGAAGAAATTAAAACAAAAAACTTCGGAATGATGACTCTTGTCAGTTTGGCTGTTATTTCGGGATATTTATTTTCGGCTTCAAGCACTTTTCTTTTTCCGGCAGAGTCACTCTGGTGGGAGATATCAACATTGGTTTCGGCATTTCTGCTCGGACATTGGATGGAAATGAGAGCAGTATCCAAAACAGGTGGAGCCTTAAAAGAGCTTGCAAAGCTCATTCCTTCCAAGGCGCACAAAATTATGGGCAAAGAAATTATTGATATAGATACTTCGTCTCTTTCAAAAGGCAATCTTGTCCTAGTTAAGCCGGGCGAAAGCATACCAGCAGACGGAGTGGTCTTAAGCGGAGAATCCTCGGTAAACGAATCAATGCTTACAGGTGAATCTGTACCTGTTGAAAAAAGAAAGGGGAGTAGCGTAATTGGCGGCTCCATCAACCAAGACGGAAGCCTGACAATTAAAATAACCAAAACAGGGAAAGAGTCGGCCATTTCTCAGATAATGGATTTGGTAAGCGCTGCTCAAAATTCAAAGCCTGCTGTTCAAGCTCTTGCAGATAAAGCAGCAAGATATTTAACCTTCGCCGCAATAACAATAGCCCTTGGCACATTTATTTTTTGGTACGCGGTGTCAGGACAAGGCGCGGTCTTTGCGGCAACGCTCGCAATTGCTGTAATAGTAATAGCCTGCCCGCATGCATTAGGTCTTGCCATCCCCACTGTTACAACAATTTCGTCCGCTATAGCAGCGAAGAACGGAATACTGGTTAGAGACATGAAAGGCCTTGAAGCTCTAAAAAAATTAGATTACATAGTCCTCGATAAAACAGGAACGCTGACTCAAGGCGAATTCCGGGTATCAAAAGTAGCCAACGACACCACACTTGCACTTGCAGCTTCTCTAGAGTCCCACTCTCAGCACGCAATAGCTAAGGCAATAGTAAAAGAAGCAAAAAAAGGGGGTCTTAGAATAAACCCTGTTAAATTTTTCAAATCCTTCCCCGGCAAGGGCGCAGAAGGAATTGTGAGGGGATCAAGAGTGTTGGTGGGAAACAGGAAAATGATGGCAAAATACGGCATAAAAATTTCTGAACTTGAAGAAAAACTCTCTCAAACTGAAGTTCTAGTAGCAAGAGACAAAAAGTTCATAGGAGAAATCTATCTCGAGGACAATATACGCCCGGAGTCAAAAAGGGCCGTTAGAATGCTTCACGAAATGGGGATAAAAGTAGCAATGCTTACTGGCGATAAAAAGGAAGTTGCCGAAAAAGTGGCTAAAGAGCTTTCAATAGATATGATTTATTCAGAGGTTTTGCCCGACGAAAAAGTTGAAAAAATTAAGGCACTTCAGAACCAGAAAAAGAGTAACGTAGTCGCTATGGTAGGGGATGGAGTAAACGATGCCCCAAGCCTAACTCAAGCTCATGTGGGAATTGCAATAGGAGCAGGAACTCAAGTTGCCATAGAGTCAGCTGAAATAATTCTTGTGAAAAGTACCATAATGGATGTTGTAAAAGCTATCAAGCTTGCAAAAATAGTAAATACAAAAACAAAACAAAATCTTTTCTGGGCAGCAGGCTATAATGTTCTTGCAATTCCGGCTGCAGCAGGAGTTTTCTACCCGTGGGGGATACTGCTAAGGCCCGAATGGGGGGCTCTCCTCATGAGCGCTAGCTCAATAATAGTCGTTCTCAACGCCCTCTCTCTAAATAAAACCAAGCTTTAATCCAATTGCTTCTTTAAAGATATCCTTATAATTCTGCGTGTCGACAATTTGTTGAATTCTTCTTTGGATATAAATCTGTTCTTGCCATCCGTTTTAAAATTATTAGGATCGTGATACCAAAAACCCACAAGTTCACCTTTCCTCTTTAATTTAAAACCATATAAAAGCAACAAATGACCACCGCTATTACTTTTTACTGAAGAAATAACATAATTATTATTTGATATAATTAAAGCTATCTCGGGCGCGGGAATAAATTTTTGCATACGACTATCCAATCCGTGTTTACGGGAAAGATCAACTAAGGCTTTGTGATACCAACCGACATCTTTTTCAACATCATATCCACCTAACTCTAACCCCTCTCGAATCAAATCCATTGTAGTTAGTTCAAATTTATCACCACGACATTCATAGACTGTCTGAAGTACTGCCTGGATACAAGCGATGCCACAAGATCTCCATGCCCAATAGCTAAACTCCTCTAAATTATTTGTCCCGAATTTGCTAGCAGCAGTACGGTCGTCAATAGCCCCATAAAAACCATTTATAAGATCTTTATCGGCATCAGCAATTTGGCTCACATAATTAGGTTTTTTTTGTACTAAATATTCGCCGGGTTTTAATACTTCTAATTCTCTTTTGGCAATTATATTTCTAATCTCCGAAAGACCATCTCCGATAGTCTTGTGAAATTTTCTGGATAATCCATTCCTTTCCATATTTTGATGAAGAGGTGTGCTTGTTTAGACTATTATAATGTAAAATAATTAGAACACAAAGAAACTGTAAGTATAAAACATAATAAACATTAGATTATATATTGGCGTTAGTTAAAACACGAGAAGAAGCTAAATATTTTACTCTAGGAGGTTGCAATTGGATTTAGAACTTACGCTTCCTCTGCACAGGATCAGATACATATTCGACATTGAGTAAGCATGGCAAGATCCACTGGGGTAAGCATGAAATCTGAGTTTGTAATGGGTAAAATCAAGAATTCCAAGGAGGTGATGAACTTGATTTCCCATCTGAGAAGATTTGATCAAAGTGAGGTGGCCCAGGAAAGACTAAGAATAATTAAGTATTATGCCAAACATGGAGAGGTTGCCACAAAAGAGGCCTTTGGAGTAGATCGCAAGCTTATCTTCACCTGGAAGAAAAGAGTACTAGAGAGAAAGAGTATCCAGGGGTTAGTTCCAGACTCCACAGCTCCAAGGGGGGTAAGAAGGTCAGTAGTGGATCCTAAAATTGTTGATTATATTAAATCCCAAAGAGAGTTTGTCCCCAGAATGAGCAAGAAGAAGCTTAAACCCTTACTTGATGCATACTGCAGAGAAAATAATCTCCTAACAGTATCAGAGGCTACCATTGGGAGGATTATCTCAAGAAACAATCTATTTTATTACAAAACAGGCAGAGTATACCACAATCCAGCCTCTAAATGGGCTCAAAACAAGACTAAGAGCAAGAAGAACAGAATTAAATATGCACCCAAACCAGAAACTCTGGGATACATCCAAGCTGATACTGTGGAGAAAATCATTGATGGCATTAGGTGGTATATGTACCAGGCAATTGATGTGAAGGGAAAGTCTGCCCTTTCCCTGACCTACAAATACTTAAATTCAGTTAACACTGTGGACTTCTTCAAGAAATTCCAAACACTTATTCCCTACAAAATCCACACAGTCCAGACTGACAATGGTAAAGAGTTTCTCAAACAATTCAGGGTTTACCTAGAAAAACAAAACATCAAACACATTTTTATATACCCCAGAATGTCCAAGATCCAGGGGGTGGTAGAGCGCTTCAACAGGACCATCCAGGAAGATTTTATTGACCCCAACCTCCACCTTATCTACAACCAGAAAGCTTACAATCAACGTCTTGCAAAGTACCTGATATACTACAACTGCCAGAGAGTACATGAATCCCTAGGTAATATGACACCAACAGACTATCTCATCCAGGAAGGAGGTATGTCGAATATGTTACGATCCTGTACATTGACTTCTTCTTCTTCTTCTGCTAGTCTATTCCCCAAAGGTTCAACAGCCTGAAACGCACCTTGACAATGGTGGTTAGTAGGCGAATCGCAGTCTTCGTAAGTGTACCACTATTAAGGAGGGTTAAAATGGATCCCCTGAAGATAGGCGGCCCACTTGTCCCAGGTCCAGGAGATTATGACAAGCTATGGGTGAGTGGAGACACTCAACACAGGATTGTCGGTAAGGAGGGTATTCCCCGATCTCTTGATCCGACAAGTAGCCACATCGTGCGCCAAGATGGACCAAACGGTCCCATCACGTATGCTCGCATCAACGGAGTTGTTCTTTCACAAGAACAACTAAACAAAATAAACAAGGCGTAACTAATTGTAGGGGTTGTTGAACTCATTTCTCAGGGTGCCTACACCTGAGATGTTTTGCAGAGTGAGATGATTTTTTCGTAAATCGACGAAGTAGCTCGTCTGATCTTGCGATCGAATTTTAATCTCACTCTGCATATTTTATCATGTGAGCGTAAAATTCCATGTGTAATCATGGAGATATAAGCTACAAATAAAATGTTATTTATAATATAAAATAAAAATGAATAAACCAATTATCAAATCTCGTAAAATAGGAGAGCGTGAAAAAGAAATTTACGAGAAATATATCTCTACTGAAAAAGCTGCTGACTTAAGTCAAAGGCAGATAAAACGCATATTTAAAAGATCTTTTTTGGATTTTCAAAAAGATAAAATAACAATTGAGGATTTCTGCTTTTTGTCAGGGGTGATGGCGGTATATCCATCAAAAAAAAACAATAAATTTGATGAAAAATTGTTCCAATTGCTTGTTAACACTTATGAGATGAAATTTTATCTAAAAGATCCTAGGTACACGAGTCTCTATCGCCAGGCACTACGGGATTTGTTTGACTACTTTGGTTTTAAAAAAACAGTAGATTAACTACCTAACACCAATGCAATATACTAGCCAATGAGTGTCCGCGATGTTTCCCATCTTCTTCGTGTCGTTGCCCCGTTTACCTGTGCGGCCGACACACGCTCCCAAATGAAATTAGCATGAGCTACCATAGAAAACAGACTGGGGCTGGACTGCTAATCTACCTCCCAAAGCGTGCGAAATTCGCTTTTGCACCTTCAAAAGCTTGGGGTAAGAGCCTTACTTCTAAAGGCTTAAATCCACTTCACACCCAAAAATCGGCTAACTCTCAATGGCGAGAGGTAAACTAGCCAAAAATCACCGGGTCACTGAAGGGGGGTAAGCCCTAAAAAAGTAAAGCTAAAAACCCCAAGAAAACCAATTTCCTCCGCCCAATCCCGGGCAGACTAGCTGGCAGTTGCGCCAGTTAAGTTCTGAGAAAGGAGGAAGCGATGTCTGATCCTAAGGGAACGGGTGTTCCCAACACGAGTATCCCATCCCCCGGGGTTCCGGCGATTCAAGTTGGAGGAAGGTGGATGTATCCTGACAACCAAGGATTCCTTCACCCTACCCCCCAAGAGATGATTTCCTCGAATATTCAGTCCGAGGAGAACAACTCGCGGCATCCAACTGGAGGTAATTGTGGTCAGGATCCCAAGCTTGTCCCTAATCCTTTTAAGGATTCTGGACTAAAGCGTAAATAGAGACCTGGCAACATAATAAATCTGGCAGGAGAAAGAGCGGGTGCCAGCTCTAGTAAATACGAAATGTATTGCTCTTTCTCCCCTTTGATTAATTAGTATAGAATTGATTGTGGAAAGATGTTTAATTATCAAAAATTGTATCAAGATAGAGGTTTAAGCATTAATTTAAAAGATTTAAAAAAGATAATTCAAGAAAGTTCACAAAAAGCCCAAAAAAGATACGAGTTATTTAAGGAACCTGTAATTACTTCTAAGAAATTGTACACACATGCATTTATAAAAAATTCTGTTTTGAATGACATCATAAAATATAGACATCTTATTTTTCCCTCCTCAGAGTATAAGCATTCTTTGAGTCTGTACTTATCCTTTCCTAATAACATTCGCACTAAGCTAAGGAAGGAGATTTATAACGCCCCGATATCTGAAAGGGAAAAAATATGGAATAAATATAAATTGAATTATCGAAAAATAGAAAAAGCCATTATTGGATTAACAATACAAAGAAACATATGGGCACAGAGAATGGGCTTTGATGGCTGGCTTGATAAACAGCTTAATTTTTATAAAATTCCAAAGAAGGATTATAAAAATCTAGATAAAAACATCTTAAGCCTAATACGTTATTGTCAAAAACAATTAAATCAAAAAGACATTAAGCTGGAGTCTAATTTTTATTCTGAATTTTATACACCTTGTTATATCTGTATCTTGAATGGTTTTCCGTTTAAGAATGTTAACGAGGTGAAAACGATAATTTTTAAGAAATTTAAGATACTAAAGAAATATAGAAGTAAAATTAAGATTAAATTTAGCAGCGATTCAAAGATGTACTATCAACCTTATAACGATGACTTTGTTGTTAATATATCGAGAGATGAAAATTTTAGGCATCAATCTTTGCTTCTTCTTCATGAAATGTTCCATGTAGTTAATCACATAGAAAGTTTTCAAAGAGGGATTCTACCGTCAGACAAAGGAGCATATTATCAAGAAAAGAATGTTTTAAATATGACAATGTCTTTTTTAAAGAAAAATTATCCAGATTTTTATCCGAAGATGTTTAGCGAGCTCTTAAGAATATTTCTAGTAGCTTTTTTTGAGTTAGAATTCTATAAAAATCCTCGGCAGGATCTAAGTAAGCTTTATGCAAAAGCTTTTAATTTGTGTTATCCGGGAGTGAAACAAACGAAGAACAGATCATATTTATTAGAAGAAAATATTTTAGATAATCCGTTATCTACTTTACCTTATGCTGTTGCACAGGCTGAGTTAATATCAAAACGATTAGTGACAGGTACCCCTTAAACTACACACAGTTTCTATATACTTGAAACAACTAAGGGGGTGAGTTTTGTGCAGAAGAAGACAATTGCAAAAGAAGTTAAAGAGGAAATATTGAGGAAAGTTAAGGCCGG
>Ga0209164_1000423_pt1 | contig 104573 bp, 87 predicted proteins | sample MTBNYHSulfiMetaG_FD_187458 | JGI IMG/M metagenome (GOLD analysis project Ga0209164, IMG submission 187458) | Enrichment culture microbial communities from rom New York Harbor, USA that are MTBE-degrading - MTBE-NYH (New York Harbor Sulfidogenic)... | ecosystem: Environmental > Aquatic > Marine...
TAATATATTCCTCAACTATATTCATAACATGAGTATTATTTAATGCTTCCAGCTTTTTCAAATTATTGTCATCCAAGATGTTTTTATCAATATTCATCTTCTTTCCTCCTTTTTTATATTTTAAATATTTTTTATCCCAACATAGCCAATAGTACTCCGGCTGCAACAGCAGAACCTATAACTCCGGAAACATTGGGTCCCATTGCATGCATTAATAAAAAATTATGCGGATTTGACTCCAATCCGACTTTATTTGATACCCTTGCAGCCATCGGTACGGCAGATACACCGGCCGATCCTATTAATGGATTAATTTTATTTTTCCTTGTAAAAATATTCATAAATTTAGCCAATAATACTCCCGATGCAGTTCCTATACAAAAAGCCACAAGACCTAATCCCAATATTGCCAGTGTTTCTATTTTTAAAAACTTATCAGCCGCAAGTTTTGATCCGACTCCCAAACCTAGAAGTATTGTTACTATATTTATTAATTCATTTTGAGCAGTTTTTGACAATCTTTCTACAACTCCGGATTCTTTTAATAAATTACCGAACATCAATGCACCGATAAGAGGAGTTGCATCAGGTAAGAGGAGAATACATAATGCCAATACAATAATAGGAAATAATATTTTTTCTCTTCTTGAAACATGTCTAAGCTGCTTCATTTCGATTTCTCTTTCTTTTTTAGTTGTTAAAAGCTTCATAATCGGCGGTTGTATAATCGGTACAAGAGCCATATATGAATATGCAGCTACAGCTATTGCTCCAAGCAGATTTTTTGATAGTCTTGTTGCTACAAATATTGCAGTAGGTCCATCTGCACCGCCTATAATACCGATAGCTCCAGCGGCTTTTAAAAGCTCCTCAACATTCCCGCCAAGCTTAACTCCCGGCATCCATTTATGAAGCATAATTGCACCAATTAATGTTGAAAATATACCAAATTGAGCTGCTGCACCTAATAAAGCTGTTTTTGGATTTGCAATTAATGGGCCGAAATCAGTCATTGCACCAACACCGATAAAAATCAAGAGTGGGAATAATCCGGTATCCAAACCAAAATGAAATATCTGCCCTAAAAAACCGCCTACTTCTTTTGTATGTGTAACATTACCGATTACTTCTATAACAGGCAAAGCAGCAATATCCGCAATCGGGATATTTGCCAGTATCCCTCCAAATCCGATAGGCAGCAACAGTAAAGGTTCAAATTTTTTTACAATTGCAAGATAGATTAATAAAAGTCCAATCAATATCATAAACAGACTTTTCCAATCCATATATGTTAAAATAAAACCAATACCAGTATTATCCCATAAAACTTTTAATTCTTTAAATATATCAAAAAATGTTTCCATTACAAAAAAATCTCCCTAAATTAATTAATCCAGATAAGAACCTGCCCGGCTGTTATATTATCCCCTGCCGATACAGTTACTGAAGATATAGTCCCGGAACATGGAGCTTTTACCTCTGTTTCCATCTTCATTGCTTCTAAAATTAAAAGAGTATCGCCTTCCGTAACACTATCCGCCACCTTAACAAGAAGTTTTAATACATTCCCGGGCATAGGAGCTTTAACCGATTTAGAATCCTTAGTTGCAGCCTCACTTTTATCCTGAGGTGCAATATTATTCACATCTATACCATCTTGAATATCAAAATTATATGTTTTTCCATTAATTACTGCTTTATTGCCTTCAACCAATACAGAGTAAGTTTTATTATTAACTGTAACTGTATATCCGTCTCCTTTATCTTTTTTCTTAGCAATCTTTCTTACGCCGACCTTTGCTTCTCCGTTTAAGAATGCAATCCCTTTTTCTTTACATGTAGCTGCAATAAAAATATTTTCATCACTCATGTTCTTTATACCGGCAGCTTGTAATAATTTTTTAGCTGCTTCGATCCCTTTTTCAGGATCTCTATCATTAATATCTAAAGGACTTTCATTTGTAGGTTCTAATCCTAATTGTTTTCTTGCAAGCTCAACAACTTCAGGATCAGGTACTATAGGAGTTTTTCCAAAATACCCTAAAATCATCTTGCCGTAGCCTTCTGCAATTTTTTTCCACTCTCCAAACATTACATTATTAAATGCCTGCTGAAAATAAAACTGGCTTACAGGAGTAACAGATGTACCAAAACCGCCTTTTTTAACAACCTCACTCATTGCTTTAATAACAAGAGGATATTTATCCAGTATTCCATTATCCCTCATCATCTGTGTATTGGCTGTCAAAGCGCCACCCGGCATTGGAGAAAACGGAATTAATGGTTCAACGGCTTTTGCTTCAGGAGGCATAAAATAATCCTGCATGCAATCTTTAAAAACCTCTTCTGCTTTCAACATCTTATCAATATCTATACCAAGATCAAACTCTGTCCCCTTTAAAGCATGCCACATTGTAGCAACATCAGCCTGGCATGTTCCGCCGGATACAGGTGCCATTGACAGATCAAGACCTGTTGCACCGGCATTTAATGCTGCTTTATACTGTAAAACACAAATACCTGCCGTTTCATGAGAATGAAATCTTATTTCTATATTTTCCGGTACAATTTTTCTTGCAAGCTTTATTGTATCAAATACCTTGCTGGGAGTCGATGTCCCCGATGCATCCTTAAAACATACAGAATCATAAGGCACACCGGAATCAAGAAGCTTCTTCAATGTATCAGCATAAAATTCCGGTGTATGCGCCCCTTCACATCCGGGAGGTAATTCCATCATAGTTACAACAATTTCATGTTTTAAACCTGCATCAACAATACATTGTCCGCTATAAATAAGATTATTTACATCATTTAAAGCATCAAAATTTCTAATAGTCGTCATACCATGTTTTTTAAACAGCTTGGCATGTAATTTAATTATATCTCTTGGCTGAGAATCAAGTCCGACAACATTTATTCCTCTTGCCAATGTCTGTAAATTGGCATCATTGCCAGCGGTCTGTCTAAATTTATCCATCATATCAAAAGCATCTTCATTACAATAAAAATACAATGATTGAAATCTAGCGCCACCGCCGGCTTCAAAATGAGTAATACCTGCATCTTTTGCTGCTTTTACGGCAGGCAAAAAATCTTTTGTAAATACTCTTGCTCCATAGGCAGACTGAAAGCCATCCCTAAATGCAGTTATCATAACATTGATCTTTTTCATAGTCATTTAACTCACCTTAATAATAATATAATTTTTGCAAATAATGTTTTGATTATAAATACACAAAACAGATTAATTTTGTATTAAGCAGTTTAATTATTTTTGCTATCTTCTCATTCTGGACTAAATCATTATTTACAAATAAATAATCAATTATAAATCTTTATTTTTCCATGTATGATTTTATTGCTGCAATTATAGCAGCAATATCTTCATGCCCTTTAACAACTCTATCAAGCCCGCTTTTAGGCTCCTCTTCTATTTCCGGATTAAATTTATTTACTATTTTTAAAATAATTCCGGTAAAATTCATGGTTAATACCATTATTATTAAAAAAACAAATACTGTTGACATTCCTATAATCATTAATTTTAAACCTTCAAATATTTCAAACATAACATCTCCCGGCTATTTATTATAGATGCCGAATATTATTCGGTTCTAATAATTATCAAACAAATCCTTTTTATAATTTAATAATTTTTTTATATCTTTAATTGAGATAAAATTAACATTTCAATGATTTAATAAACAGATATTTTAACATTTAAAATAAAAGATAATCATCTTTGCTTACGCGAAAAGATGTATATCATAGAATATATTATATTGCAAGTTTATTTTGATAAAAAAACAAAAATCTAAATATTAATTGTTGTTTCTTTTCTTTTTTAATAGCTTATTTTCATATAATTTTTCATCAGCACTTTTTATTAAATTTTCAAATGACTCACTACACCCCGGATAATAATCGGACATCCCAACACTTAAAGATATATTATAAGATTTATTTAATTCTTTATTTTTTTCTTTTAAAATTTTATTTAATCTCTCCATTAATATATCAAATCTACCAATCTTTGATTCCTTTGCAATAACAGTAAATTCATCCCCTCCAATCCGGGATATAATATCGGTCTGCCTAAATGTCTCCTTTAAAATCTCAGCTGTTAATATAATTGCATTATCACCCTCTGCATGACCATATTTATCATTAATAATCTTCAAGTCATCTAAATCAATAAAAAATAATAAAAAGTATTCATTTGTATTTTCTGCTATCCTTATATAATCCTCTACAATCTGATTAAAACCTCTTCTGTTATAAAGACCTGTTAAACTGTCCATTATTGATAAATTATGAAGTTTTTCGTTTATAAACTCAGAATTTCTTAAAGCTTCCTTTAACTTTTCCTCTGCCTGTTTTGTTTTACTGTACAAAAGTGCAGAATACAAAGCATTACTAATTTGAGAACGAAGCATTTCATAATATAATCCTTCTTTTATGCCCTGTTCAAAAATTATTAATCCCAGGTGAATGTCTTTAAAAAATAAAGGCTTTATTATTACATTATAGCATTTATTATTATCAAATAAATAAGACGGTATTATCTCTTTAATAGGAGAATAATCATGAATTAATTCAAGCCTCCCTGTCTTTTTACAGGCAAACAAAGGCTCATAAGAATCAAGCGATAAATCCTTCTCACTGCCTTTTGTATTATCATAAGCCAATGCAATAAAACAAGAATTAATATCCAACATTTTCAATTTATCTTCAATTACATCGGTAATAAATTTTACATCCAATTGAGAAAATAAAAGCTCGATAATATCTATAAGTTTTTCAAGTTTTTCCTGTATTTTATAATTATTTAACACTTCCATGTTTTTTAAAATATCCTTAAAATGTATTATACTGTCTTTATATATATCAGATAAATGCTGTTTTTGTTGATCATTATTAACATATTGAATAAACAATTCATAGACAGTAAGGATTAAATCATGCAAGCATGTTATTTCATCATCATTTTTACTAGACTCATTATTATAATTGACGAGATCGGATATTGAATGAAATAATTTTACTTTATCTGACTTGTAAAATACAGTATCATAAAATAATTTAAAAAAAATCTTCATTTTTTTTTCATCAACATTCAAGCAATCCAAATTTTTATTATTTTTGATTCCATATAAAAATTTATTTAATAATTCTTCCTTATTACTCTTTTTAAATTTTATTCTTTTAAAAATTGATATATTTTCCTTATTTTGAAAACATCCACAGGACTGACGTATGATTAACTCAGAGTCAAGTTTTGTTAATTTTGGTGTTTTTTCTCCATTTAAAATTTTGTAAATTAGATCAACGGAAGATCTGCCTAATTCTTTTACAGGCTGATTAACTGTAGTCAAAGGAGGTATTGATGCTCTTGCTTTTATACTATTGTCAAATCCAACAAGAAAAACATCATTGGGGACACTTATCCCTCTTTTATTTAATTCCTCTAATGCTCCAAGCGCCATATGATCATTGGAAGCAATTATTGCATCAAACTTAACTTTTTTAATATCTATGAGTTTCTTAATTGCTTCTCTACCGGATTTAACTAAAAAATTACCGGAAACAACCATATTTTGGTCATATTTAATATTAAAATCTTTTAATTTATTCTTAAAAACATTAAATCTTTTTTCAGCATCTAAATTTCCTGCCGGGCCTTTAATAAAGGCAATATTTTTACACTTATGTTCTACTAAAAGATGAGCTACTAATTCCTCCATCCCTTTTTTATTATCTATCATTATACTTGGATAATTTTTATTATTTTCACCAACGATTACTTTTGGAATATCTTTATATAATAATAAAAAATTTTCAAATTCTTTTCTTTTAGTATATGATCCGATAGTTGATATTATTATTAAACCGTCTACATTTTTAGAATTTACAAATCTATAAACTATGTTTCTTTGATTTTCATTCAGATTGTAAGGTGACCTTAATAATGCACCGCCGGCAAAACAAATTATGTTAACATCCAGTTCTTCTGCTTTTTCTGATATTCCTGCTCTTAATGTCGTTTTGTATCCTTCTATGTCAACTGTACCTTCTACTTCAATCAACAAACCAATATTATATCTTCTGTTTTTTTCAGCCATTCCTTGAAAACCCCATATATTATTATATATTTTTTTAAGATAATATGTAGTAAAAAATTTTTTAATGAGAGTTATTTTTATAGTTTTTTAAAAAAATAATTGATAAAATGCTAATCATTATATAATAATAAATAAATAATTTTTAAAATCAAATATTTAAATAATATAGTAAGATTGATTATAGAAAACAAAAAAGGATAAATATGAAGGTACATTTTTGGGGAGTAAGAGGGTCTATTCCTTCACCTATGATTACAAATGAATATCAGGATAAAATTATTGAAATATTAAAAAATTCTAATAATCAAAATCTAGATACTGAAGTAAAAATAAATCAATATGTTAAATCTCTTCCTTTTTATTTAAAAAGAATATATGGTGGGAATACCACATGCATTGAGATAACAGATAATGACGGGAACATTTTCATATTAGACGCCGGCACAGGGATAAGAGTACTGGCAATAGATTTATTAAATAGAGTTATTGACACAAAGGTGTACAATATTTTTTTTACACATTTTCATTGGGATCATATCCAGGGATTTCCATTCTTTATTCCAGCATATCAGGAAGAAAAAATTATTAACTTTTATTCAACAAAAAAAAACTTTCAAAAAATACTATTCCAGCAGCAGAATATTTATAACTTCCCAAAAAGAATATCTCAAATGCCCTGTGAAAAAAATTTTATTAATTTAACTCCCGGTAAAACTATAAAAATCGGCAACATGAAAATCGACTGTATATTTTTAAATCATCCGGGCGGAGGCACTGCTTACAGATTTTGTGAGAATAATAAAAAAGTAATATTTTCAGGTGATGTAGAATTCCTTGAAAAAGATATTGAAAACATACATAAATTCGGCGACTTTTTTACTAATACTGATATTGCTATATTTGATTCTCAATATACACTTGAAGAAGCTTTTTACAGATTTGACTGGGGGCATACATCATACAGTATGGCTACTAATCTTGCCTCAAACTGGCATGTAAAAAAATTAATCTTAACACACTTTGATCCGACATATCGAGATAAAAAAATATCCCAGATTGAAGAAATGGCAAAAGCTCATGTAAAAGAAATGGGCATTGAGATGGAAGTCATGGCAGCATATGAGGGCCTTATAATTGAAATTTAAAAATGGAAAAAATAAATATATAATAATTATTTTTTTAATTCATATTTAACTATATTTTTCATGAAAAATAGCAGGCTTGTCCCGAATAAGAGGAGGGATCTAAGGTGTGCCGGCTTTTTTTCCTGCGGAGCACAATTTAAAAATCAAATACAAGTCTCTCACTTGAAGGATGTTTCATTTTATAAATTTTAGAATGTATGAATAAATCAACTAAAACAGGATCCAGTTGATGCCCTGATATCTCCATTAAAATTTTCAATGCTTCTTCAATATTTAAAGCCTTCCTATAAGGCCTGTCACTTGTTATTGCATCAAATACATCACCTACTGATAATATCCTAGCCTCCAAAGGAATATCATCATTCATTAATCTGTCCGGATAGCCTTCACCATTATAAAATTCATGATGATGCTTTATCATTGGTATCAAGGGAGCATAATATTCTACATTTTTAATTATTTTTGCTCCGATTTCCGGATGTTTCTGGATAATATGATATTCACCCTGTGTCAATTGAGAGCTTTTATTTAAGATTACACCGGGTATTCCTATCTTGCCTACATCATGCAATAAAGCGCCGAATTCTAAAAAAAGAAGTTTATCCTTGTCAAAACCAAGCTCCTTGCCTATTATTTTGGCAAAATCCCTGACTCGCAAACAATGACCTCTTGTGTATGGATCCTTTGCTTCAATGGTTTGTGACAGAATAACCAATGACTCAACCTTTGCCTTTTTGAGCAAAATATATTTTTCTTTTAATAATTTTTCATTTTGCTCAGCCTCTTTAACAAAATCATTCCACTCTTCATAATTGATTAAATATTTCCTGCCCAATAACTGGTATCCGATAACAAGCACAAAAACAAAACTGCTTATGGTTGCTGCCGGGAAATTCGGTAAAAATGTTGACGGTTTAAAAATATCATAAATACCGCCGATTGTCATAACAATACAAAGTATAGCCAATGACAGATGAAAGCTGTTTTTATGCTTAAAATAATAATGAAATAAAACAATATTAATTGCAATGATTAATGGAGACATAATAATTAAATACTTAATAGAAAAATTTAATGTATTGTATTCTCCCCTAAAAATTAAAAAAAATAAAATTAATGATCCGGTAATAAGATACGGCAGTATATATTTATATAATTTTCTGTAAGAAATATAAATTGCATAAATTAAAGCGCTGCTGATTAATAAAATACTTATTATCCAGTCATATATTTTTATTACTCTGTTAAACAGGGGAGTCAATGCATAAATCGTCATTATAAAAGTAAGTATAAAAAAAAGGAATATCTCAACTTTATCCTTAGCACTTTTAATTCTATATAAAATTATAAAACCAATAGTAATACAATAAGGCGCTATTATTAATGGAACGAATTGGTTGTTTAAAATGTCTATCATTTTTTTCCCTATTTTAAGAATATATCAAATTAATTAAGAAATCAAACAGTTTTTGTAATATTTATCTCGATTTTATATTTTTTAATGATTATATATTAATTTTTATATTAATTTTTAATAAATTCAAAATAAATTTATTTTTTTTGATTAAAATCAATAAATTTTTAAAAATTTAGTATATAATTATTTAATTATATATAATTAAATAATTATATGCGGATTATGTCAAATGATAAAAATAATTAAAATAATTTTGGTTTTTTTCATACTAATAACAACTGTCAGCCTAAAAAATAATGCCACATATAAAGAAATAATAAAAACAGGCATAAAACCTAAAATAAATCCGGATTATCCTTTTCCTGTATCAAAACAATTTAATAACGGATGTTTCGGATTTGCAGTAAAAAATGTAGTAAAATATAAATATAATGAAGATATAGATCTTTTAGAAGCAGAAAAGAAGATAAAAAAATCCAGAAAAGATCTCTGGACAGAAAAGCATATAAAAAATTTCTTAAAAGAGTATAAGCTAAAAACAATATGGTTTGATAAAGCCAGTGATTTTTTTTATTTTTTGCATAAAGGAGAACCAGTTATTATCCAATATAAATACTATACATCAAAAAATTATTGGATAGGACATTTTGTTGCTGTATATTCTTTTGATAAAACAGGGGTCTGGATATCCGAAACAATAAAGGCAAACCGGATTAAAATACCATATGAAAAAGTATTTTATAAAGACTGCATACACACCGATTTTTCATTTGCTGTTGTAAAAAAAATAAAGTAAACTATTTTAAAAAGTTTTTAGGGATCTAAATATGAAAAAAAAGTCAATAACTTTATTAGGCGGATACGGCCAGGTAGGTTCATATATTTCGGAATTAATTATTAAGAATACAGACTATAATATTATTATTGCAGATATCAGGATAATGCAAAAAAATCCAATTATCGATAATCTAGTTAAAAATTATCCGAAAAGAGTAAAACTAGCATATGTAAATACAAATGATTTACCGGGACTTATTAAAATATTCAATCCTTCAAAATTCGTAATCGTTACAACTTCAACTGATGCATTTAATGAAAATATAGTAAAAGCCTGTCTGCAATGTGGGTGTGATTACATCGATACACTGGAATCAGAAACAATTGTTAAGGCAATAACAAAATTTGAAGGTGATATTAAAAAATCTAAAAGACTTTTTATTACACAGGCTGGATTAACACCAGGTCTGCCCTCAATGTTTACACGACATATTAAAGAGATTAGCAATGATATAAAATATATTAATATTGCACAGGTTTTGAGTTTAAAAACGACAAACAGAAATGAACAGGTTTATAACCTCTTTGATTTTGTAGTAAATAATAAGCCGCTTTTATACAGAGATAAAAATTGGCAGACCGGGTCTTATGATAAAGACAAAATAATGATCGATTATGGTGATAGATTTGGAAAAATAAATTCTCTGCCGATCTATATGAATGAACTGAAAGATTTAACTAATATATATAATATTGAAGAATTAATGGTCTATGGTGCTGTACCCAGCAATGTTTTATATTATACATTGAGACACTTACTGTTATTCTTAAATTCCATTAAACCCAAAACCGGCTGGAAAACACTTTCAAAATATATCTTATCATTTTCTAAAAAAAATAAAAAAGAGCCTTCAGGCTATTCATTAATAATTGAAGGTTTTAAGAACAAAGAAAATAAATATTATGACATAAGAATGATTTTAGATCATGAGGATAATTATTATTCTACAGCTGCAATAATAATGTCGTTAATACATCAATACAGTATGGATCAATTTAAAAATTATCATGGTGTGAAAATGATGGGACACATAGTAAATAATAAAATGATGATAAATGATTTAAAAAAATACGGATTACATATAGAAACATTAACATTCTGATTTATCCATTAGAGAAAATATAAATCTCCACTAATTATTTTTACTGAAATTTTAACAATTTATAAAATAATTTGAATAATAAATATTCATGCGATATTATTATTTATAAGATTGTAACGGAGAATGAATGAAAAAAAATATTTTATTAATCCTCTCTTCTATTTTTTTTATATTTTCTGCTGCCGGTGAAAACGAATTATACAAAATATTCCCTACCCTGGAGTATCAGATACAGAATAATTTTAAGGATAATCAGCAAGAAAATATTTTATCATTATTAAATAATTATATAAATAAAGAAGATGATGAGTTTATTCTGGGAATGAAATTAATACTGCAGGAAGAGTTATTCGGTAAATATATAAAAATAAAAAAAGATTTATTTAAAATTGACGGTAAGGATAATGAATGGAAGGATATCCCTGACATTATAGAAGATGAAAAAAATGATGTAAAAAATAAGAATGCAGACTTAATTGAGTTTAGGTGTTATCTTGATGAAGACTACAATCTCTATGTTATTCATAAGATACTGGGAAAGCCTTTAAAAAAGGAGAATGAAGAATCCTTTTTTACAAGATTTTATACCGAAGACGGTACATATGTACAGATAGCATACAGCTGGAACGGTAAAATTGCATTCTACAAGATAAATAACGGCAGCAGTAAAATAATTAAATTTGACTATCAGGTTGACGAAGTCGGGGAAGCCGTAATACCATTAGGCAAGATACTGGAAACAGAAAAAATAAAAAGATGCAATGAATTAATAATAGAAGGATCGGTTTACCATAAAGAACATTATGATTATTCTAAATATATTTACATTTACCAAAGACAGATAAACTATGCATTAAAGCTCCTGGTATTTTTATTACAGCATAAATGTTATCTGCAAAATGACACAATATCAATGGCTTTAAGCCTTGCAAATAATTACTATTACTCTATAGCGGATAAGGAAACAAAAGAAGAGATTGAAAAGGATTTAGTTAAACATTTTAATTTTTATAAAAAGGTTATCTCCCGGCAGGAAGAATATCCGGTAAAATATGATTTGCAGAAAGTACCCGTGATTCCCAAGATATTTTGGGCGGACAGAAAAAGGCATATGGATTATCTAAGAAGCAATGAAAAAATGAATATAAAATTTTATAAAGAGTTTATAGACAGGATAGAAAACCTGGATGAAATATTTAAGCTTGCAAAATCCCTCAAGCTTGAAGAAGCATATTCATTGAAAAACATTGCCGAAACTATCGAAACCTTTGCAAGAGATAAATTGATATACAGGACAAAAATTGAGAGACATAAAGCACTTAATGATGAAGATACAAAGGAGGCTCTAAAAGAGTATAAAGAAGGAAAATATATAATTAAATACTTCGGCAAGGAAAGAATCTGGAGTCACCTGCACTGGCTTAATTATCAAATGAAATACTATAAAGAAAACAATAAATTTAAAGGCGACTGTATGACTGCAACAACCATACAGATGGTATTATATAAAGCTGCCGGTATTCCCCCGTTAAGCATGCAGTGGGTTTCAGAAAAGAAATGGGGGTATTCTCATAATTTCCCCTTTTATTACAATTATTTTTTAAACAAATGGGACTGCATCCAGAAACCAAGCGACAATGAAGAAAAACTGTACCAGTACTATATAAAACCTATATGGCACCATAGAGTATATAAAAATGATTTTGATAAAGAAGGGCTTGTAATATATAAATCCTACTACCAGGGAGAGCTGGCAGACTTAAAAAAAATTAAGTCGCTATTAAAAAGAGGTCTGGAAGAAAAAGAGTTTGAAAGAATCTTTTTATCCGATGAAACCCAAAAGCCCGGATTTATATTTAATGACAGGACAGCCCCGGATAAGATAATTGATACCGACAATGACTCGATCACAGATGATTTTGAAAAAGAAAAATCACTGGATCCCAATAATTATGACACGGATAATGACGGTTATACGGATTTATGGGAGCTGGAAAGAGGTTTTGATCCTAAAGACAATAAGAGCCCTGATAAATTTATTCCTGCAATTGACGGGATAATTAATAACAATCCTGAAAACATAATTACCGAATATGATCCTCCAAATGACAATGAAGCTGACCGGGATTTTTATGATATAAAATCGGTGTGTGCAGGAGTTATTGGTAATTATCTTTATCTTGGAGCAGTTTATTATAATGACATAACTAAAAATGAAAGGAAGGTGTTTTCATTCCAGATAACATCAATAGGTAAAGAGTATAATAAATACTGGATACAGTGGATCGATGACAAATCTTATGTTTACCGGTACTTAAAAGACGGGGATAAAGAAAAACTTTCCGAGATAAAAGAATTAAGAGGCTTATGGGAGTCTGCTGCAATAAAAGATGCAGAATTTATGATTCCCATGTCATTGTTTAATGGAGCAGATAAATTATACATAAAGCATTATACAACAGGCTTTATAAAAGATAAAAAAACAAACAGTGATGACCGCTCAGAGTCAATAAGACTTGCATTAAAAAATGATACAGATATTGAAGCAATAATGAACAATATTGATAAATCCGAAAGCTATAAAGACAAAAAGGGTGATTATGAAGCGAAAAAAAACATCTATGATATAAGAAGCATTACACCTTTATATAAAGATAAAAAAATTATAGTATATACCGAATATTATAATGATATTAAATATAATGACTTTTCGATCCATTCATTTGATATAAAAGATGATAAAAGACATCTTTTTATACAAACATGGAGGAAAGATTACTGTGCTGTTTGGGAAAATAAAGAAAAAAAAGAGCTTTCATTTAATGAGTTTGATATCATACCGGTAGATGACGGATACTTATTTATCATTGACTTAAAAAAATTTAATATCGGCGACAACATAAAATTAAGATACAGGGCAGGGGGGAATGATAAAGAAGGCAAACAGATAATATCAAGTGATATGACCGATTATATATCACTTAAAGAATATTAGGTTGTAAAATCCGTATTCTCATCAAATGCTTTTGCAAACTTTTTATTTATTTTATAAAATATATCAGTTAAAACAGGATCAAAATAAATATTTTTATTATTAATAATTATATCAACCGCTTCTTCATGAGAATATGCATCCTTATATGGACGTTTTACCCGCAGTGCATCATATACATCTGCAATTGCCAGTATCCTGGAGCTCAAAGGAATTTCAAATTGTTTTTTACAATTTGGATAACCTGTACCGTCCCATTTTTCATGATGATTTCCGGCAAGAATTGACGCTAATTCCAGGAATGATTTTTTCTTATTTAATTTTGTAATAGATGATAATCTTTGATATCCGTAAATACTATGAAGCTTCATTATTTCATACTGTTTTTTTGTCAATTTTTTCCTGCTTTTTAAAATATTGTCATGAATACCGACTTTACCCAAATCATGCAATGCAGCACTATAAAGTAAATCCCTTATATATTCTTTTTCAATTGTGTAATAATCGGTTTCAACTTCTATACTGTTATTTTTTATTATCTTTTCAAGCCTGTTATTATTTTTTAATTTTAATAATTCATCAGCCAGTATTTGAGTATATATCGTAACCCTTTTCATATGATTTGCGGTTTCTAAATCTCTTAATTTTGATATTTGCTTTAAGGCTTCTAAAGTTTCTTTTTGGAATTCCTGAAACTCATGCTCATTTATTAATAATATTTCACTCATAAAGAATATTGATTTCATAACCATCTTTACTACAAAATTTAATTCTCCTTCTTCTCCAAAAATATCTTTAGTCGGCTCAGATAATAAAATATGACCTGCACATATCCTGTTATTCATTTGACAGCTGATTTTTTCAAAATCTTTTAATAAATCCTTATCCACACCTTTTATTAAATTTAAAATTGTATCCTTTTTTATTCCTTTGCTTGTACTCAGCAAATAATCATATACTATCTTGGCTTCTTCATTAAACCCACTGTTTAAAAGTTTGGAAATAAATTTTTCCAGCAGGAACACATCATATTCTCTTAAAGTAAAAATACTTGCACCGAAAAATAGCTCTCCATCAATACTGATAATTTTAAAATCTTCATCCACATAATTTTTACTAATTATCAATTCTTTTAAAACAGGTTTTAAGACATTATTATTATAAGAAATTTTATTTTTATTATATGAATATAAATTTTCTATTACTTCATTGCATCCTTTTATTCCCACAATATCATGCAGTTTTTTCCAAAAATCCAAAAGTAAATTTTTAAAGCCTTTATCATTCTCAATAAATTTTCTATGAAGTATCTTAAAATCTGTTAGATCAGCATTATTAATAATGTTTTGATATATCATAATTAATTTTTCTAATTCTTTATCATCTTCTGCAAATTCTGATGTAATATCATAAATAAAACTTGATAGAGTATAATCATCCCCATATACATTTTCAATAATATCATCATCCGTAATAACAAGTATTATTTTTTTAAAATAATTTGTCATAAGATATTTATCCAGCATAACATTAATCTTTTGGTGAAGCCTTAATTTTGACCTGGAATTATCAATTATCTCACGTTCAATCCTGTTTAAATAAGACAGCATTGATTCGGCAATAACACGTTTTGTGCTACTCTCCACCAGCCTGTCATTCTTGCAATTTATTTCTGTGTTAAGACCTATTATTTCCTGCATTATTATGTTGAGTAATATAGAAAAATCTTTATTATTCGACTCATTCCTGTTTAAAATATTATTATTAATAGCGGATATAGCTTTAACAAGATCTATCGGTTCCTGTCTTGTTTCATAATACTCTGATAATATTTTCTTTATTTCATCCCCAAGTAATGATTTGGTAATAATATTATCTTTTTTCTTTGGTTCATTATCAATATGTTTCATTTACAGCCCTTAACTTTATTTCAAAAAGTATATTATAAATTAAAGAATTGATTTTGGCAATACTAACATTATCCTAAGTTATCAGCTTTTTTATCATTTTTTTTAAAATAAAACCGCAGATGGACACAGATAAACGCTGATGAAATATCTCTATGTATCAGGAGAGTTTTTTTATTTCATAAAATATCTTAGAAAACAATATATAGAGATATTTAAATTTAAAATAAGCTATAAATAATTAATAACAGTGTTTGTCAGTGGTTTCATTTTTGTTTTGATCTTTTTGGACAAAACCATCAAAAACATAGGTTTGATAAAGGCTGCATAGACTTGAAAATCCTCTAAAAAATTTTTTTCAAATTATTTTGAATAAATCCAATAGATAAATATAAAAAACACCTTAATAAATTTGTTATTACAAATTTACAAATCAATCATAATAATGTAATATAATGTGTTTTACTAAATATTTATAAAATTAAAAAACTTAATAATATATTTCTTAAAAAAGGGAGTATAATGTGAAAAAAACATTAACGCAAAAAATATTGGAAGCTCATTTAGTTGAGGGTGAGTATAAAACCGGAGAAGAAATCGGTATTAAAATAGATACTACATTAACTCAGGATGCGACAGGGACACTTGCGTATCTTCAATTTGAAGCAATCGGTTTATCCAATGTAAAAACAGAGCTGTCGGTAAGTTATGTTGATCATAACACTCTCCAAACAGACTGCAGAAACATGGATGATCATCAATACCTGCAAACTGTTGCAAATAAATACGGCATCTATTTTTCCAGACCGGGCAACGGTATATGCCATCAGGTGCATTTAGAAAGATTTGCCCTCCCGGGTAAAACACTTTTAGGCAGTGATTCTCATACTCCCACTGCGGGTGGTATAGGTATGATAGCAATAGGCGCCGGCGGACTGGATGTTGCCGTTGCAATGGCAGGACAGCCTTTTTATTTAAAAGTACCCAGAGTCATACAGGTTAATCTTACAGGAAAGCTTAGAGATTGGGTCTCGGCAAAGGATATAATATTACATATTTTAAAACTAAAGTCCGTAAAAGGCGGTGTGGGTGCAGTATTTGAATACACGGGCGAAGGAGTAAAAACCCTGTCTGTACCTGAAAGAGCAACTATAACAAATATGGGTGCAGAGCTTGGTGCTACTACTTCGATATTCCCATCAGATGAAAAAACTTATGAGTTTTTAGCTTTACAGGGCAGAGAAGATTCTTTTATCGAGTTGTCGGCGGATGAAGGCGCATTATACGGTGAGACAATTAACGTTAACCTTACCGATATTGTACCAATGGCAGCGCAGCCGCATTCTCCTGATAATGTTATAGAAATATCCGAAATAGAAGGGATGAAAATCGACCAGATTGCAATAGGAAGCTGCACTAACTCAAGTTACAGGGATCTCTGGATAGTCGGTAAAATTTTAGAAGGAAATACAATTGCAAAAAATGTTTCACTTGTGATCTCACCGGGATCAAGACAGGTTTTTTCCATGATATCAAAAGACGGTACATTGACAAAACTTATAGATGCAGGTGCAAGAATTTTAGAATCAACATGCGGGCCATGTATAGGTATGGGCCAGGCACCTAATTCCGGGGGAATAACATTAAGGACTTTTAACAGAAATTTTAAAGGAAGAAGCGGGACAATAGATGCCGATGTTTATCTTGTAAGTCCTGAAACTGCCGCAATATCGGCTCTAACAGGTAAAATCACGGATCCAACAGAAATAAATGCAAAATTAAATTTTAAATATCCAGATGAATTTGTGATAGACGACAGGATGATCATTCCTCCTGCAATAAAACCGGAACAGGTAGTAATAAAAAGAGGTCCCGGTATAAAGCCTCTGCCGATGAGTACTCCATTATCTGATAATATTGAAGCATCTGTAATCATCAAGGTAGGCGACAATATTACAACTGATCATATACTGCCGGCCGGTGCATCTGTTTTACCCTATAGATCCGACATACCAAAAATAAGTGAGTTTACTTTCAGCCAGATAGATCCGGATTTTTATAATAGAGCAAAAAATGCAATATCAGGAATAATCGTAGGCGGGAATAATTACGGACAAGGCTCATCAAGAGAGCATGCCGCAATAGCTCCAAGATACCTTGGTATAGTTACTGTAATAGCTAAATCATTTGCAAGGATTCATAAAGCAAATTTAATTAATTTCGGCATTGTCCCATTGGTATTTACAAATTTTAAAGATTATGACCTTTTTAACCAGGGAGGCACAATATTTATACCAAATATAAAAGAAGCAATCTTAAACAGCCTTGATATTAAAGCTATAATTAATACTAATGAAATAATCCTAAAAGCAGAATTATCCCAAAGAGATAAAGAAATATTAATAGCAGGCGGCAAACTCTTATATGTAAAAAGTAAATTATAAAAAACTTATTTAGTTAGTGAAAAATTTTATCTAAAATCCTCATTCATGATGACGGGATTGTCTAATAAGTATTTTATATACCGTAGAAGTCGCAAAGACCGCTTTAGAGAATATTTAAGTTAAAAATAAATATTTTATTCTATTTTTAGAATACTTCCTAAAAAAATAAAATTATCATTTTTAATTTATAAAAAGAAAAAAAATTAATAATTTTCGATTTTTTTTTCTTTCTTGCAATTTTATCCCAGATTAAATAAAATTATTATAAATATTAGTAAAAGTAAGGAGTTAAAAACATGGACATTCCAACAATTATTTCTGGATTAACAGGGATTGGCTTATCTTTATTAACAGGGTTATTAATATTCTTTTTGAGCTTTAAAATATTTACTATTCTTACACGTAATCTTGATGAATTAAAAGAAATTAAAGGAAACAATACAGCCGTGTCTATACTGGTTGCTTCATTTGTATTCGGCATCATGATCTTAGCAAAAGAAGCAATAGATCCGGCAATCAGCAATATAAAAATTTTATTAACAGGGAAAACTTTTGCAACGGATATATTACTGTTTTCGATATTGAGAGTATTATTAATCTATATAATAGCTTCTTTATTTGCTTTTATTGTTTTATGGCTTTCAATGAAATTATTTATGCTTTTAACAGCAAAAATTGACGAAATGGAAGAAATAAAGAATAACAACACTGCTGTTTCGATTATTATCTCCGTACTAATAATAAGCGTTACATTAATATTATCAGGATCATTAAAAACAATCTTTGAAGGATTTATACCTGCTCAAAGATTATCCGGTAATGAACCTTTTTTAAATACCGAGATAATACTCAGAGGATTAATTGAAACAGGCATCTCATTTTTTGCGGTAATATTCATCTTTCTGGTAGGCTTTAAAATATTTGATTTTTTAACAAGTAAGATAGATGAAACCGAAGAGCTTAAATCAAATAACATTGCAGTATCCATATTAATATCTTCTTTTATATTTTCAATGATGATTATGATAAAATCCTCTATTAATCCGTCTATCGAAACATTAGAAACCACAATAGCCGATAAAGCAGAAATAATAAATATATTGCTGGCTGTGCTATTTATAATAATATATTTTATAATTGCAGCAATAATAGCATTTATTATATTGTGGCTTGCAATGAAAGCATTTATGCTTCTGACAACAACAATAGATGAAATGACTGAGATAAAAAATAAAAATATAGCGGTTGCAATAATTATAGCCGTGTTATTAATATCTTCAAGTATTTTGCTTACATATAGTCTTGATCTGTTATTTAACGGATTAAAGATAACACCCGGACAGGTAGAAAGCGGAGGCGTTACCATAACTCCATTAAATAAATAAAGGAGAACAGCATGAATAATACTTTTAAAAAATTATTAACAAGCGGCTTATTATTCACAATAATATTTTTATTACCTCTAAACATATCCGCGAAACAATATGCCGGGCAAAAAAATACATATTATTATACTGTTGATTTTCCAGATTATCCGGAAAAATGGGAGCTTGTAGACGACTCAAAAGGCTATAATGCTTTTTTCAGGAATGAATCCCAGCAGGCTTTTATTGAAGTAACGGTTTATGATCTTTATTCATCAGATACAAATCAGGCTCTGTTTGATTCATTTGTACAGCGTTTTAATATGAAGGGTAAATCAAATAAAACAACATTCTGTAATTATAATGCAGTAAGCGGGAATTATGAATTTGTTTATAACAAAGCTGATTTTGTAATTGACATGGTTGTTTTTAAAGATAATTATTACTATTATGTTGTTATGGGATACTGCTATAAAAACAGCTATGATAAATATAAAAAAGAACTTGAAGACATCATGTATTCCTGTAAAATTTATTATGACAACAATGTTGTTTACGGCAATGACAGACCGAATCAGGCTGAAACAAAAAAGAAAGATTTTGAACAAAAAGATGACTCAAAATATGCCATACACATAAAATGGGACAATAAAAGCGAACAATTTGAGTTTATCAAAGCGGATTTTGAAGAAGCAATAAAAGAAATAGATAAGATAGGTAAATTTACGGGAAATTATTGGAACGGATGGAAATACTTTAATATTGATTTATACAATGACCCGGATTATGAATTTACATTTTGGACAAAATTTTACCAGGAGATGTTTTCAAAAAATTATTATAGAGCAAATAGTGTATACGAATATTTTGAAAATCTTGCAAAAAAAGAAAAACTCTCTTCATATGACCTGGCAAAAACCGTAATGCATTGTATACAGGTAATACCATATGAAAGACCAAAAAATATTGCAGAACAAAACAGTGGAGCCGGTATACTGGACTTTTTTAGTCCGAATGAAGTAGCATATTATAACAAAGGAGACTGTGACACAAAATCATTATTTATGGTTATCATCCTGAGAAGACTTGGATTTGATGCAGTTATGTATCATTCTGCATATTACGGGCATGCAATGGTAGGTTTAAATATAAATGCTTCGGGTGTTTATAAAACATATAACGGCAATAAATATTATTTTATAGAATCAACCTATCCTGGATGGAAGATCGGCGATATACCGCCTAATATGAGCGATACGGATAAATGGAGACTAATACCTATTAAATAGCATTTGAGTAAAAATCACTATTTTTAATTTGTTAAATAAAATATTATCAATAATTTATTTATTAATATAAATTTTATTTTGGAGAATGAGAATGAAAAAAGTATTGTTTTTTATAACTTTAATATTGATTATAACATCCTGTGCAAAAAAACTTAGTTATGATCATATAAAAAATAGTAATTTAAAAGATGAATTAACGGCATCTGAAGAATCAGAAAAAGGCGGTCAAAAACAAAAAAAAGAACAGGAAAAATCACCCGGTGAAAAAGATATTAAAAGTACAATAGATGACAGAAAAATAATTAAAACAGGATCGATTACATATATTGTTGATAATTTTACTGGTATAGAAAAAAGAGTGACAAATGAAGTTAAAGCAAAAAACGGATATATATACTCAAGTAATTATTCTGAAAACAGCCTGACAATAGTGATAAAACTTCCTGTGGCAGAATTTGATGATTTTTTATCCGGTGCTCTGGATTACGGCAGGGTTATAAATAAATATGTTGATACAGAAGATGTAACCTCACAGTACTTTGATCTCGAAGGAAAAATTAAAAACAAACGTGTTCATCAGGAAAGAGTAAGGGAATATTTAAGATCAGCAAAAAACATTGATGAAATGCTAAAGGTAGAAAATGAACTAAACAGAATAACAACAGAACTGGAAGGTTTGGAAGGAAGTTATAAAAATCTGTCAAATTTAATAAGCTACTCGACACTTACTTTGCTTTTTAATCTAAAAGCAATTAAAAAAACATACAGGGCTTTACCTTCCGTAAAACAGGGATTCAGTAATTTTGGTGCTTTTTTGATTAAATTCTTTTATTATTTAATGTTTATAATAATTTTCCTGATAATTTTCTTCTTAATATTAGTTATATTGATAATAACAGGAGGTTTTATTTATTATATAATGTTCGGTAAAATCGGAATATTAAAAAAACTGCTTAAATTTTTTAAATAATATTTAATACTAATTAAGGAGGATTATAATGGCAACGATTATCAAAGTTATTGAGGTAGTAACAGAATCGACTCTAAGCTGGGAAGATGCCGCTCAAAATGCAGTAAAAGATGCATCAAAAACCGTAAAAAACATTACAGGTGTGGATGTAATCGGATTTAAGGCGGAAGTAGGCAACGGGAAAATTACAAAATATAAGGCTCATTGCAAGATAGCTTTTGTTGTAGAACAATAAGACAAAATTATTTAAAATAAGAAAATTAAATTTATTGATAAAATATAATTATTCAACTATAATCTTTTTAATAATTTGATGATATTTTTGGTTGTAGAGAATATTCATACGGATATCACAGCCTAAATACCTGATACCGGACAAGATAAGAATTATACAAAAAAATATTTTAATTATTCTCTGCAAACTCATCAGTAAAATAACATAAACAATGAAAGAAAACAGTAAAATAGAAAAAAAAACATTAAAAAATATAATAAATTTTTATTTAATAAAAAGTACCACACTGCCGGGTAAAATTATAGAAATAGTTATCTTATTATTTAATATATCGTTTTGCTTAATTTTTATCCTTGAAACATATATTAATACACAAACAAAATTAAATTTATTATTTAAAATAGAATTTACCTTAGTAACAATTTTTATTCTGGAATACTTAATAAGATTATATGGAGCAGAAAATAAGTTAAAATATATTTTTAACGTTTACAGCATAATCGATATAATAACTATTTTGCCTACATTACTATTTATACTTCCCATTAATTTTTGGATAATAAAATTATTAAGGGTATTTAAAGTCTTAAGGATTTTCAGGCTATTTAGATTTACTTCCGATATTAATTTTTTCTTCGGCAGTATAACATACCGACTGTTAAAGGTATTAAGATTAATCTTAACAATAATAATACTTTTTTTTGTTGCATCAGGCGTATTCTTTTATGTTGAGAATGAATACAACACAAACATAAACAATCTCGGTGATGCTTTTTATTACACGGTAGTTACACTGGCTACAGTCGGATTTGGAGATATTATACCTGTAACTCAAGCCGGGAAATGGGTTACAGTAATAATGATACTATCGGGAATCATTATAATACCCTGGCAGGCAGGCCAGATAATCAAAGAATGGCTGAAAATATACTCCAAAAAACAAATCACCTGTAAAAACTGCGGGTTAAAATATCATGACAATGACGCCTCTCACTGCAAGCACTGCGGGAGCATTATATACCAGGAAACGGACGGTAGCAGTTAAAAAAATCACTTTTTATTTTTTATAATCCCCTAACCTTCTTTCTATCAGCTAAACAGGGTAACGATTTTCTTGTTTTAATAATGTTGTCCATTATTAATTCTCGGGCAATAAATGATTCATCTTTTTCATTCAATGAAGCTGCAACAATACCATCAGGCTCAATGATGCAGCTGCTGCCTCCAAAAAGCAGTTTATCATTCTCACCCGTACAATTACAGGCAATCACATAAGACTGGTTTTCAACAGCTCTTGCTTTTAATAAAATACGCCAATGATCAATCCTTGATCTTGGGAATGCAGCAGACACCAGCAAAACATCGGTGTCCAGATCTAAATAAGCCCTGCTTATTTCCGGAAAACGCAGGTCATAGCAGATCATCAAACCTATTTTAAACCCGTTTAATGAAAAAACTTTTAATTCATTACCGCAAGCAAAAATATCATTCTCACCTGTCAGAGTAAAAAGTGATATCTTTCTATATCTGCAAACAATATACCCGTAATTGTTAAAAACAAATAAAGTGTTGTACAATTTATTATTGTCAATCTCCAAGACGCCCGCTGTAATATAAATATTTTTACTCTTTGAAGTTTTAGAAAGAAAAGCTACCGTTATATTATAAAACTCAGTTAATTTATTAATTGGAATATTTTTTATTAAGTTAATACTGTATCCTGTATTAAAAAGCTCAGGTAAAACAACCAGATCGGTATCACCAAGGATTTTACTGATTAAGTTTTCTGCTCTTTTAAGATTATTTTCTATATCAAATGATAATGATCTCATTTGGATACATACTGCTTTTAATGCTTTTTTCATAAACCTGCATTCCAATAATATTTTTAGAAAAAACTATAGAAAAAATATTTTACCACAAAGACATTCATCCCACACTACTTTTACAAAAATAATGCAATTATTTAAAATATTTTTCTCATTTAACATAAAAGTAGTGTGGGACAGGGACACAAAGTTAAATATATAAAAAGGAATATGTCTTATATAAATATTTATAAACCACCTAAACTTTTGTAAGGATTGCAGAGGCTATTACGACAGCTATTGCATTCCTGTTTTATTAATTGAATATAATTAAATCAGTTGTCAATTTTATCTAAACAGCAATTTTTATATTTCTTACCGCTGCCGCAGGGACAGGGATCATTCCTGCCGAGTTTCCTGCCGTTTGGTATAAACATAGATTTTACAACTGATTTAACAAGGCTTAATGAATCCTGCCTGAATATCTTCTTTAATACACGATAAAGATCAGGATGTTTTTGCGACATAATCTGAGGATTCTCAAAAAAATACTCACTGACAACGGCAAAAAACTCCGCACTGTTTGTTAATGCATACGGATTAATATCCGATTTGCCCTTTTTTATATTTTCAGTTTCTTTAATCATAATATCATAGAGTTCTTTTTGAGCCTTTTTATCTGCAAGTTTGGCAGGTATACCATCAACTGCTCCGTCCAGTCCGTCGACTTTATGGATAAACTCATGAATACCTACATTTAATTTATCATTAGCATTGGCAAATCCCTGATATAATGAAGGCTTTGATAAAATCATAGTAGAACCACTTGAAGTTACAAGACCCAAGATATTCCTGTCTTTACCTGTAAAATCATAATCTTCATTAAAATTTTTTGGATAAATTAATATTTCACTGAGGTTGTCGTATTCCCATTCCGGAAAACTAAAAACAGGTATTATACCGCTTGCTGCGACAAGCACCTTACATTTATCATCAACATCAGTCTCAATCCCTCTTATAGTCTTTTCATTAAGAAAAATTAAAACTTCCTGTTTAAATCTTTTTTTATCTTCATCATCCAGATTGCTGTAATATGATACATTTGCATTTAATATTGCATCCCATTCCTTTGGGAAATCCATTGAGGCGATTTTTTTCCTCCGCCTGTATTTTCTTGTAAAAAAATAAAAGGATAAAATAAATACAATTAAAGCTGCTGCAATAGAAATTATTAATATCTTATAGGATATATTAATATAAGAAAAAATTATGATTAAATTAATTAATACTGCAATAGATACAGACAATATGAAAGAAAAAATGATTGAATAGATAATGTTTAACCTGTAAAGTTTTGATGTATATATCATATATTGTTTCCCTGAATTTTTTATATAATATATCAAAATAATTGCTTTTGCTGTTAATATTTTTATTAAATTTACTTTATTAATTACTGAATATTTAAAAAAGTCTATTTTTTACATTAAAATTTATAGACTTTTTCTGTCCGGACAGTTTTTAGCCAGATTTATTAATTCATATCCTATATATTTTATACAAATAAATGATTATTTAAACAAAACAAGGAGACTAATAACAAATGAAAAAGATAATTATTATTATTATTATATTTTATACTTCTTTTTTATTCTCACAGGAGAATGAAAATAAAACCGTTTTGAAGTATGATGAATACCTCGAAATAATAAAGAACAAACTTCCGGATCTAAAACAATATGTGAATATTATTAAATTAGCTGATATAAATTTAAAGAAATCATATTCCATATTTGATTTACAATTTGACTCTAATTTTTACGGACTGGGACAACAATCTTATACGGATAATGAAAACATAATAGTAAATTACAGCCCGGGATTTGGAACCGAATCAACATTATCCGGTACACTTCCTTCTGGGACAAGATTATCAGTCGGCTTTACATACTTACAATATTATACCAGCGGTAATAACACATCTCAAAATATTTTGACAGGAGATGAAATCGTTCAATCCTGGGATAAAGTAAATTATCAGCCGGTTTTAAATTTCAGGATAACACAGCCTTTATTATATAACTGGTTTGGTTTTCTGGACAGGTATGGAATAATAAATGCAAAAAATAAATTAAAAATAGAAAAAATACGTCAGGATTTAAATACGGTATTCATTATTAATTATTATAAAAAACTTTACTTTCAATGGTATGGAATAATAAAAAAACTAGATTTAGTTAAAAAATCTATAATAAATACGGAAAAAATTTTTAATCAGACAAAACAAAAGGTTAAGGTAGGTGTACTGGAGCAGGATAGTATAGAAGCAGTATTTTATTCTTTACAGCAATATAATATCAAAGAAAAACAGTTTAGATATCAATATAATAATATTGTTAACCAATTAAAACATTTTATTGTCCTTCAAGAATATATACCAGATACTGATTTTCAAAATACCAGATATCTGGAAGATATAAATAAAATTTTAAATTTTAAAAACTTTGATGAAACTCAAAATGCATTAATCTTAAATCTAAATAAAAATAATTTAAAATTATTAAAAAAAGCCAAAATTACAGAAGTAATGCCTTATCTAAATCTTTTTGCAGATGTAGATATTAATTTTAGATATGTTGAAGAAATATACGATGGTGAAAAAAATATATATTCATTTAACGATGATAATAATAAAAATATAGATTTTAAAACCGGGCTTGAGTTTAGTATAAAACTTGGAAGTATTTCCGGTAGGAATGAAATAAAAAAAGCTAATGTTCAAATAAATGACATTCTCTTGGAATATGAAAAAACAGAATTAAATTATAACTCAAATTTAAATAATATAATTGCTTTCAATGACTATATCAAATCAAGTATTAAAATCAATCATGATTCTATAAAAAGCCTTACCAATAAATATAATTTTCAATTAAATAAATTTAAAAAAGGTTTAATCGATCTTAATGATCTCATAGATACTGATAATTCGATTATAACTGAAAAAATAAACCAAATTGATTATGAAGTTAACTTGATAAACAATCTCATTGATTATGAATATATAACTAAATAAATTTAAGGAGTAATAAATGAAGAAAATAATAAACTTTTTTATTTCAAATCCATTAATAGTAAATGTTATCACACTTTTTATCTTATTTGCGGGATTACTGAGTTTTCAAAATTTAAACAAACAGGCATATCCAATGGTTGATGAGGGTGGTGTTACCATAAAAACATTATATCCCGGTGCTTCACCTGAAGATGTAGAATTAAATGTTACTATCCCTATCGAAGATGAATTAAAAACAATTGAGTATATTAAAGAATATTATTCTTATTCTTTTGAAAATTACAGTCTGATTCATGTAAGATTTGATCCTGAAGAATCTGCAAAATTTGAAAAAATCAAAATTGACATACTGCGTTGCCTGGACAGTATTACAGATTTTCCTGAAGAAGTCACTGAAAAACCGGAAATAAAACAGTGGGGTTTAAAATATGAAGATGCATTAGATATTGGTATAAGAGGAGATAATATTGAAGAAAAAGACTTGCAGTTAAAAGTTAAAGAATTAAAAGCCAAAATATTAAACTCTCCTTATATAGCTAAAGTTGATGAAGTAGGAATGCGTGACAGGGAAGTACAAGTAAAAATTAATGTAGAAAAGATGAATGCCAATTATCTTTCTTTTGAAGATATTATAAATGCAGTCAAAAATCATAATATCCATGTTACAAATGGTACTTTAAAGTCATATACATCAGAAAAAAATATTGTCACACTTTCCCAATTTGACGATGTTATGGATGTAGAAGATGTGATTATCCGGAGTAATTTTGCAGGTAATAAAATAAAATTGTCTGATATTGCAGAGGTTAATGATACATTTGAAAAAGAACGTGAAAAACACCGTTTTAATGGAACACAGGGTATAAAATTAGAGGTTTATAAAAGATTTAATAGTGATGCAATAAAAACATCGGATAGTGTAAAGAAAATAATAAATAAATTTAATAAGGATTATAAAAAAGAAGGTGTAAATGCCGTAATATTACTTGATGATTCGGATGCTACAAGAAAAAGATTGGGAGTACTCCTTAATAATGCATTACTTGGATTAGTGTTTGTGCTGATTGTATTATTTTTATTTTTAAATTTTAAAAATGCTTTCTGGACGGCCGTTGGTATACCTTTTTCCATCTGTTTTTGCTTTATTTTTCTTCCTGTCTTTAATGTAACGATTAATAGTATTTCACTACTAGGCATGATAATTGTCCTTGGAATGATTGTAGATGATGCAATCATAATTTCTGAAAACATTAACAGGCATAAATTATTCTACAAAAAAGGTCTTGCATCGGCCGTTGAGGCAGTAAAAGAAGTATGGCACTCCGTATTAACTACCATACTAACTACAATAATTGCTTTTTTGCCTCTTATTTTTATGAAAGGGATAAGTGGAGATTACGCACGTGAAATCCCTATAATAATAAGTCTTGTTTTAATTGGCTCTTTATTAGAATCTCTTTTTATCCTTCCTGCACATGTTGCTCATGATTTAAATAAACCTGCAAGATTTGTGCTGGGATTATTTACTGGAGTATCAGTTGGTTATATTATAGCTAAATATTTTTCTTTTTCTTCAATTTATTTCTTGATGTCCTGTATAGTATCAGGAATAATATCTGTGGTAATTTTCTTATTATTCTACAAAGAAGACAGCATACAAAAAGAAAAATGGATAATCCGCATCATAAAAAAAATATACAGTAAATTGCTAAATCCTGTATTAAAATTACGCTGGGTAATGGTAGTTTTATTTTTTCTAATGCTTGGCTGCGGATTATTTTTAATGACAAAATTAAAATTTGAACTTTTTCCATCTGTTGAGCCTGATCAAATAATAATTAATGGGGAAGTGGCAAAGGGCAATTCATTGGAATATACAGAAGACAAGATAAAACCTATAGAGAATTATATTAGAAATAATTTTAATAATAGTGAATTATATGCGGTAATGACACAAATAGGAGAAAAAGGATACAATGAAAAATTTACAATAGTACTAATGCTTACAACTGATAACAGCAGAAAATTAAAAGCAGATTATGTATCAAAAAAAGTAGAAGAAAAAATGAAAAAGACGGGTGAATTCAAAAAGCTGGAATTTAAAATGGAAAATATCGCAGCCCATACATCTGATAACAAGATTGTGATTGAAGTTGCAGGCAATGATGATAAAAACAGGAAACATATATCGGATATTGTAGCTGATGATTTAAATCAAATAAACGGGATAAAAAACATATTAAGAGATGATTCATTATTAAAAGATGAGATTAAAATCATTCCCCAATATGATAAAGTATCTCAGTACGGAGTAACCGCTTACAGTATATCTAATGTATTAAAAATTGCATATGACGGATATATTGTAACAGACATTCAGACTCCGGAGGAAAAAATACCTTACAGAATTTTACTGAAAGATAAGTACCGTAAAAAACTCAGTACACTTAATAGCCTGAAAGTGCTTAACAGACAGAATAAACTGGTACCGGTAAGACAAATGGTAGATATTAAAGAAGGCAAAGCGCTGACAGAAATAAATCATTATAATGGTGTACGGACTACAAAAATAAGAGCTCAAATGGATACTGATTACATCACTCCTGGAGAATTATATGATAGACTGCATAAAAAATATGAAGATCTTGCACGGGAATACAATGGTATTCAGATAAAACTGGGTGGAGATATTGAGACAACAGTAGAAACCGAAAATGAATTAAGAAACATGATGATAATAAGCCTTATTGCCATATTTGCGCTTCTTATTTTTCTTTTTCGCTCTCTTACTCAACCTGTAATTATTATTTTGATAATACCATTCGGTATAATTGGTGTTATAATTACATTTTTAATGCATGGCATGGTTTTAAGTATGATGGGAATGCTGGGATTAATCGGGCTTTCCGGTGTTATTATTAATGATGCCCTGGTAATGGTAGAATACTCAAATCAACTTAGGCAAAAGTACCCTGACAATAAAATGATAGATATTGTAAAAGAAGCAGCAGTAACACGATTACAGCCTATTTTACTAACATCTATTACTACTTTCTGCGGTTTAATCCCTACAGCTTATGGACTTGGCGGAAGAGATATTTTAATTATGCCGGCAGCAATGGCTCTATCATGGGGGCTGTTATTCGGGACATTCATAAATTTATTTATACTACCGGTATTCCAAATGCTGGAAAGTGATATAAAAAAATTGTTTTTAATAATACTACCCGGTATTGGAAAGAAAAAATAAAAAATATCCATTTATTAAAAATTTACTACCCCCGCTCTTTTATATAAATAAAAAAAAGTGGGGGTATATTTTTGCCTTTCTTTTTAATTAATTAATCAATAATTATCCCAAAAAATATAAAAATTTGTTAAAATACTAAAGTATCTATGAAACAAATAATTTTTATATTAATACTCATCATCATAAAAAATTCTTTATTTTGCTTAGAACCAATCAAATTAAACAATAAAAATTTAAACGGAAAATATATCGGTAAATATATCGAGTATATTAATGAAAGAGAATTATTTAAAGAGATAAAAGATCAATGGCATGTTGATCCCAAATTTATTAACAAAATGTTTATAGGAATAATGAAAAATATAGACATATCTGATACTAACTTAGGATATAGAACACGTTTTAAGCCCCGCAATAAAAATGAATATGAATATATAGCATGGGGGATAAATGATATAATTAAAAATGAAGATAAATTAAAATTTACCGGGTCAGATAAGAATGTCTTTTTCCTTAATTTTATACCCCATGCCTACTGGCTGAGATTTAAAATTCTCAATGATACTAATAGTTCAGTTGAAATTTTTCTTGAACAGGATAAACATTTTTTTGGATGGTTTGATATTTTTATTCCGGAGGGAAATAATTATATTGAAAAGAAATCTAAATTTGAAGAACCTCTAAATAAAAAAGAAGTAAAATATAAAAATGCAGTTCATAAAATAAAAGTAAACCCGGGATTAAATACATATTATATCCGCATAGATAGTCATTTAATAGATATAGTACCTATAAGAATATGGACCCCAGATGCTTTCTATATAAATATGACTAAAGACAGCTTATTCCATGGAATAATTATAGGTATATACATTCTCATATTTTGTTACAGTATATTTATATCAATAAAAAATAAAAGTTACATACTGCTGACATTAATGATAATCATTAGTTTTTTAACAAGTAAATCTTACTCAGGTTTCGGTTATCAGTATATATGGCCGTTTAATCCATTAATTGGTCTATATATATTTTTTATTTCTTTTCCTGCTTTTCATATTACTTTTTTATTATTCGGCAGAAATTTTATTGAAATACCAAAATATACACCTGTTATTGATATAATATTAAAAATAATCATTGTTTTGTCGGTATTGATTTTACTAACATTAATGATCTTCCCTTTGCATGTGATAGAATTTATTTTAATATTAGTATTAATTATTGAGCATACATTTTATATACCTGTTACCGTTTCATCTGTTTATGTTATTAAAAAAAGAAATAAGCAAGGTATCTTTTTATTAATCGGTACTATACTATATTTTGTATCACTGGTAGAGTTTGTTTTATCCAGTAATAATATAATTCCCTATAAATTTATAAATTATCTTAATATAAGAATTATTATTTTTATTGTTTTAATGACTCTCGGGGCAGCTTATAAAATAAAATTAATGAATAAAATGGTGCAGGATTTAAAAGAAAAATTGTTTGAAATAAATCTGAAATTAAAAAATAAGAAAAGCATAACGGATGAATCAATATTAAAAACAGAAACGGTTAAAGAATTTATAAAAAGAAATTATAGCACTATTATCAGCAGGGACAATCTTGCTTATGCAGTAGGGTGGAGTCCGGATCACCTTGGAAGAATTTTTAAACAAATTACAGGTGAAAAAATTTCAGATTATATTAATAAAATCAGGATCAATGAAGTTAAAAAAAAGCTTAAAAATACCAATGATAAAATAATCGATATTGCATTTGACACAGGATTTGAAAATTTAAGAACATTTAATAAAGTATTCTTAAATTTAGCAGGAATGAGCCCTATGAATTTTCGTATACAATACTATAATAAAAAATACAATGATTAAAAAAGTTTTTTACAATTTTATTGGTATTAAATTAATATATATTTTGTTTTTATTTTATAAAATAAATATTAATTTTTCTTAAAAAAAAATACTAAATAATTATAATAATAAAAAAATTTACTTAATTAATTTTTATGTTAAAATTAAATAAAGTTAAAATTTCTCATTCTCAAAATTTTATGAAAGAGGTATAAATATGTCAAATGTAATAGGTCATGCAATAATATCCTGTAAAAACTATGTCGATAGGCATTTCCCAAACGAGATAGAAAAACTAAAAGAAATCCTGGATGAAAAAACATATAACACCCTTGTAAATACAGAGGGCGGTAAATATTATGATATAAATAATTTTATAAATATCAACAAAGCAATATCTCAAACATTTGGAAATAATGAATTAGATATCATAAGAGATTTAGGAAGATACAGCGCAACGGAAGCCGTAAGAGGCGTATTTAAAGCATTCTTTAAATTCGGAAGCCCTGAGTTTATTATGAAAATTTCTGAAAGCGTGTTCAGCAAATATTATGATAAAGGCAAACTTAAATTAATTAATTCTACAAAGGATTCGGTAACAGGAGAATTAACGGGACTTGATATAGAAGATAAAAAAGATGTTAAATATATCTGTATAAGAGTGGAAGGATGGATAGAAAGATCTATGGAAATATCGGCAGGCAAAAAAGCAAAAACAACCCAGAGTAAATGCATTTCAAGAGGCGATGATTCCTGTGTATTCGTAACCGAATGGGAATTATAATGATAATCTTAATCCGAATAAACTTACATCGAATTTTTATTAAATACTTTTTTATATAGTTGATCCAATAAAATATTTTATATCTACTTGTGTTAACAGCTAAGAAATATTATTCTTTTATTAATTATTCATATACGGAGTAAAAAATGAAAAATGTTTTTGAAAAAATTAAGCACCCGTATTTTATATGGAGCACAATAATTATTGCAGCATTTATATTTTTTCTAGCCGGGATTTCTCATGAAAGTCTCTGGTGTGATGAAGCATTTTCAGCCATGATGGTAAAATATGATTTTTTAAATATTCTAAAAAATACTGCAAAAGATGTACACCCCCCATTATATTATATCATTCTCAAAATCTTTACTCTTGTATTTGGTCATTCTGAATGGGCTTTACGGCTATTATCAGTTTTGGGAGCAACAGGCATGGTAGCATTGGGTGCAGGGCCTGTACGAAAACTTTTTGGAGATAAGACTGCATATATTTATGTAGCAGTAACGATTTTTACGCCTATTATTCTAATTATGGCTCATGAAGCAAGAATGTACGGACCGGCAATGTTTACGGTAACAGCGAGTTCTGTCTATGGATTATTAATACTTAAAGAAGGTAAAATTTCCAATTGGATAATATTTGGTATTTCTGTATTAGCATCGGCATATCTGCATTACTACAGTTTAATCACTGTATTTTTAATAAATTTTATTATGTTAATCTGGATTATTATAAAAAAAAGAGAATTATTATTATCTTTTATTATTATGGCAGCTACTGTTGTATTAGCTTATATTCCCTGGATTTTTTCTTTTTTAGGTCAGATTAAAAAAGTTGATAATGATTTCTGGATAAGCCATATACAGCCGACTACTTTTTATACATCATTATTACAATATTTTACATATAAAAATTTTTTCCCGAAAGGTGCTGTTACTAATATCATTGGACCGATTATTTTATTAATTGTATTAATATCAATCGTTGCCTCCATTGTTTATATGATTATAAAAAAAGAAAAGCAGAAACTGGGCATGATGCTTTTTTTGTTTTCAGCATGTATCGGTACTTTATTAGCTGCCGGCTTAATATCATTGTTTTTGACACCGATTTTATATCACAGATATATGACCGTTTGTACGGGATTATTAATATTGGCTTTTTGTATTGCTGTGAGCAGTTTTAAGTATACGGCTATAAATGTTTCTATTGTGCCCTTTTTTATACTGCTTAATCTTACTGCTGTTATTAATATAAATATTCAAAGATTTAATGGGCCTTTTTATGATATTAAAAATCAATTTGGGAAAAAAATAAAATCAGGGGATTTAATAATTACATCCGACTGCTACTGTGTAAGCCCCGCATTATATTATTTTCCTCAAGCCGATCACTATTTTTTTGTAAACAGGTTTGAGAAAAATTGGGAATTTACTTTTGATGCTTTAAGACCAAATTTTATAAAACTAGAGAACACAAAAGAACTTAATAAAAAATATAAAACGGTCTGGGTTATAAAAAATACTATTGGATTATCTGAAAATGAAAAATATATTTTTACAGATATAAATAAATGGCAGGAAGTAGATCGGGGTTATCTTACTTATCCGTATTCTGAAATTAATTTTACTGTTTCAAAGTATGAATATACAGGTATTAATTCCAGTAAGGATCACAGCAAACCGAATTGATTCTTATACTCAGGATATGCAGCTTATAATATGATAGTATATATTATTATATAAAATTATTTACAAAATTTATATATAATGATAATATTTATTTGCTAGGAAAAAAAGTGGTAACATTATGAAAAAAGATATTAAAAAAGAGTTATTATTGGGATTAATAGAAAGATCATCAATTGTATTTCTGATTTTTATTTTTTTATTTAGCTGTAAATATATTAAAAATCCAAATAAAAGTATTTTGATAGTATCAGAAGATAGTGAGTACAAAAATCAGCTTGTTAAAATACTTTTAAAGGAATTAAAAAAGAAAAGTTTTTTTATAAAAGTTATAGATGTTACATATGAATCAACATCAATAGATAGTGTAATAATGGATGATTGGAAATCAATAATCATTATTAATTCTATTAAAGCAAGAAGGCTGAATTGGTATGTTGAAAATTTTATAGTGAAAAATAATTTAAATAGTAAAATTGTACTTATAAATACATCAGATAGCGGAGAAGCTAAAACTGATCATAATATTGATGCAATTACGACAGCTTCGAATATGAATCAAATCGGTACAATAAAAGATTTGATTCTTGACAGAATAAATTGAAAATTTTTATTTTCATCGATAATACTTACTATAATATTCGGAGGGACTAATCCCCTATATTCTGCAAAGAATAAAAATATAAACTCTAATAACTTTTGTGATTTATTCATTGCCTGAAATTATAAAATTTCCTGCCATTAATTGATTAAGATAAGCGCCATGGACAGCAAGATTTGTTGTACCCCGACCGAAACGGTTTTTAATGAGTTCTTTCCAGTTTTCTTTTTTTCTCATTTTTGAAGGCTTTATACCGAAAAGTCTGTGGAAATATTTATTCAGGTATTTGGGATCGGAAAATCCGGATTCCATAGAAATGTCAATAAGGCGTAATCCTGTGTTCATCATCAGGTCAATAGCATAATGAAGGCGCATGAAATTCAGATGCTCCTGAAAAGTGAATCCTGTCTGATCGTGAATAATATGGGATATGTGATAGGGGCTTAGATGAAACTCATCAGATAAATCCTTTAGTGAAATGGGGTCACAGAAATGCTCATTGAGATAATTTACAATCTGTTTTATCCGCACAGATGCGAGTCCTTCTAATCCGCGGGAAGAAGGAATATTTTTTTTTACTGCTTTAGAGATGATCCTGCCCAAAATATCGTAAACCATTTCTACACAAAAAAGAGAATATCCTTCATTCTGTTTTTCAGAGAGTTTCAGAATCCGGGCCATAGCCCATTTGACAGCTTCGGTATCTTTGACAGGGAGAGGTGTCTCCGGTGTCAGATAATAATGATAGGTTGTGAATTCAGGGCAGACCCGGTTTACGCCCTCGGGATCAATCTGTAGGACCAGAAGGAGATTATCCTCTTCTGTTTCCAGCAGACTGTGGATTTCGGACTGATTGACCCAAAAAAGATCTCCTTTTCTGAGGATTTGAGGCTTTTCGCTGTTTCTAAGTGTGACCGTTCCGTCAAGAACGAGAATCAGTTCCATCTCATTATGCCAGTGCATCCCAGCATAACCGATAGAAATAAAAAATACCCGGAAGAATGTTCCCGGAATATGACTAATCTGTTCGTAAGACATATTAAAGAAAAAAAACTGCTTTTCCATTCAATGTCCTTAAATTCGCAAGATTGTCGTTTTTTTTACACAAGATGAGGATAGCCCTTTTTATCTATTAAGTCAATAATATATTAAGGAATAAGAAAGTCATGAACAGGAATAGAGATGATTTTATTTGCAATCATATGTACCTCTCTGGTTATATTGAGGATAATAGACTGATCAAAGATATAGATCAAATTTATTCCGCCGGTGAAATTATAGAAGCAGCCCGTAGGGGCCGGGATACACAATATAAATTCGGCAGATCAATTGATGCTTTGATTATTAATCTTTATCCGGGGAATATCTACACTATTTTACAGAAAGGAACTCAATCGGATAAAGATTACTTCAGATGGAGACTTTACCGGGGAGCTGATATTGCAGAGGAATTGGGCATTCCAAAAATTATTCTCCCTTTTTTTCCCAAAAACGGGATATACGATATAGATATTTGCCGTTCTTTATTCCGCTTTTTATATGAAGTCATACAGTATGATCTTCATTCGGTTTATATTATTGCTGTAAATACCAATATTCCCACTTTTGATTTCTATTATAAAGATCATGTATTTAATATGTCCCGAAGGATTTTACTCAGCCGCTTATCAAGACTTTTAAAAAGAAAAAGTTCTTAATAAGTAATCATGCACTTAATTAAGTACTTATTTAAATTGGGAAATAATTGTATTTGTGCAGTGTTTTTTTTAAATGAGTAATATAGTACTTTCTATAACTTTTTTTCTGTCCATTACATATACACCTGCACTATTTTTCGGCAATCATTAAAAATAAAGGAAAATCTTTTTCTTTATCATTAATTATTTTTTTAATATTGAAACATATACGGCTTGAAACTTTATTAAATCCTATTTTCAGTAATAAATCTTTTAATTCATTTTGGTCGAAACCATTATGACCCTTAAAATAAGTAAAGTCAGAATGAAACGAACCATCTTCCTGGACCAAATCCGCTATGCATAAGTATCCCTTTTTATTAATCAATTTATAAAAATATAATAATATTTTATTTATATCAATAATATGATGTAAAGTCATTAATGTATATATGATATCAACTTTTTCAGTTATTACATTATTATCGTGTATGAAATCTGCTTTTTCAGGAAACATATTATTAACTTTTTGCTCTTTTATTTTATTTCTTAAAACTTCCAGCATTCCGTCAGAAGAATCACATAATATTATTTTCTTAAAATAAGGCTGAAATAAAAAACTCAATAAACCGGTACCGCTGCCATATTCCAGTGCGGTCATGGATTTATTAATTTTTACATTATTAATAATTTCATTAAAAAAAACTTTTGCTCTTTCAACTCTCTTTGGGTCATTATCCCAATTTTTTGCCCTGTCATCAAATCCCGTCTTCATGATCTTACCTTTAAGTGTAATTTTATCTATTTATATCTATTTTATATCGCAGATGCACTAAAAAAAATCAATAACAAGTTCAATCAATTATATACCATTCTGTTATTTTTCTCCAATAAAATAAAAACCGTTTGATTTATTACCGTTCATTGTTGTATGAACAATTTCTTTATAGTTTATTTCAGTAAATTTTGATGTAAGTTTTTTTATCCATATTCTATCATGATGTCTTACAATTCCATTTTGTTCAATCTCAAAAGTCCCGTAATTTTCATATTTATTCTTATATTTTTCATATCTTTCAATATTCCTGCTGTCGGTATTTAATAAATAATCACTTATATATATCAATCCTTTCGGTTTTAATACTCTGTAAATCTCATTTATTATTTTTTCCTGATCCTGATTTTTTATTATACATGTTAAAACAGCAAATAATATAACACAATCAAATGTATTATCGTTAAATGGGATTTGATTATCCGGCATTACATTAAACCGGATTTTCGGAAATAATTTTTGTGCTCTTAATATCATATTTTCCGAGAAATCGATCCCTGTTAAATTATAATAGTTATGGCGGTAGAATTCATTCAACGTCCTGCCATATCCGCAGCCGACATCCAATATTTTAGAATTATTATTAATTTTATCACTTATTTCATTGATTAATAAATTGTGAGTAAATTGCTTAATGTCAGCAACCTTATTCCAATAATCTTTTGTATTATTCATTTTTACCCTTTGTATGAAGCTAGCCTGCACTTAAACATTATAGGCAGTCTAGTTTAATTAAAAACCAAGCAATTATAATATCAATAAAAGTTAAATGTCAATCAAAAAATATCAGGCAACGGGATATTCAATATTACTTTATATTTTATTCAGTTAGACTTAATATTAAATGTTTGTTTTAATAAATTTTTGTCGATTTTTTGTTTATTTTTTTGTATTATTGTAAAACCTCGATAGAAATATTTAATAAAAGCGACTATTAATTGATATGATATTTATAATTATATGGCAAGACGATGATTTAAAAAAGATTAAAAAAAGAGATCCTCATTTATTTGATAAAGTTTATACAGAATACAAAAATAAGATATTTACCTTTCTTGTAATAAAAACTAATGGTGATAAAGATATTGCAGAGGAAGTATTATGTGAGACTTTTCATTCTGCGATAATTTCTGCCCCGAATATTAAAGATTTAAACTCAATAGGTTCATGGCTTGTAAAAATTGCCTCAAGAAGGCTAAATGATCATTTCAGAAAAAAATACAGAGAAAAAAAATATGCTGAAAAGGTTGGAGTAAATGAAGTAGTTAATGATGATTTAGCCGATGAATTGCATAAAAAAGAAGAAATTTTATTGGTTAAGACAGCCATGAATGGATTAAAAGAAAAATATAGAAAGATATTAAAATTGAAATACATTGAACAAAAAACACAAAAAGAAATTGCCGGTATATTAAATCTTTCTGATGCAGTGGTTAACAGTCTTCTGCAAAGAGCAAGAGAGTCTTTAAGGAATGAATTTAAAAAGATTGTTAAGGACTTTTAGGTGAGAATGAAGAAAAAAGACTGGCTGGAATGGTTTGATAAGCTTGATGAAAAAGACTTAACAAATATTCTGTCCAGTAAGGATGATGAATATGAATCCCCTTTAAACGTAGATAATAAAATCAGGCAAATTATTAAAGAAAAAAGAATAACATTAATTGAAAGAGTTAAAAATCGATTGGGAAGTTTTTTAAGCGGTAATTTTCTTATTGCATATCCGCTGTCTGCAGCGGCAATGCTTATTGTTATTTTATCAGCTTTTTTCCTAATAAGAATATTGAATAAGTATCAGGCAAGATGTATTGTCGCATCCGTTACCGGTAATGTATATTCACTTGATAAAAAAGATAAAAAAATAAGTATTGGTATTAATAATAATATTAAAGAAAATTATACTGTATTCTCAGAAAAAGAATCATCGGTTATGCTTAAGATAAATAATAAAGATGATATTAATATAGGTGAGAATACAAAAGTAAAACTTACAAGACTGTTTAAAAATATTAAAAAAGAAGAAACCTGTCTATATTTATTTGCAGGAGAATCAAATTTTAAAATACATAAATTAAATGAAAAATCTTATTTTAAAGTAGAGACAGATACTATCCAAATGGATGTTATTGGCACAGATTTTACAGTATTTGTTGATAAAGATAATGTATCTAATGTACTTGTGAATGATGGTAAGATCTCTGTTTTAATTAAATTTGAAAAAATAAAATTAAATGAGTTTTTAAAAGATCATAAAAATCTTAGAGATAAAATAAATAATTTATTGGATGAAAGAATAATCTTAAATACCGGTGAGTCTTTACAGGTATCATTTGATGATTTAAAGGAATCGGATCTAAAAATAACATCATTAATTAATGAGATTAAAAATGAAATATCGGCAAATATATTTAATAAAGAAAAAGAAACTAAAAAGTTATCAATTATAAGAGATATTAAGAATTCGTTGATTATTAAGGATAAAGACAGGAAGGATAATGATCAATCTGATATTACGGAAACGGCATCTTTTATAATTAATAAATTAAAAATAAAACCTGATATTAAACTTACAGAAAAATATAACTCAATATCATCTTATAATAATAACATATATATATCTTCTGATAATAATAAGGCGATTTATTGTTTATCTGGTACCAATGGCAATATTATCTGGCAATTAAAAGATAACTCTATTGATAAAATAACAAGTTCTTTAATGTTTATTAATAATAATATTATTTTGGCTACTCCTTCTAAAATTATTACAATAAATAAATCCGGCAGGATAATAAACAGTATAGATATTATGATGGGTCCGATACTATGGGCTGATTCTATTAAAATTGGCGACAGTTTATATATACCTGGTGCTAAGAATATTTATAAATTTGATGGAGTTGATTTAACCAAGATTGATATACCGGAATCTATGGGGCAGTTGTTTATATCTTATTATAAGAATAATATTTTCTGTACATATCCCCAGGAGCGGGCTATAAAAGTATTTGATCTTGAGAAAAATAAAATAATATGGGAGTCTGATAAACTTACTGAAAGATCTTATATGACTCCTTTGGTTTATAAAGATTATATTATAATTGGCGATATAAAAAATAATATTTACAGATATAATTATAAATCGTCAAATACGAATCCGGATATTATAAAAATAAACAAAGGAATTATATCAGACATAATAAATATTAATAGTATTATTTATTTTGTTGCCAATGACGGATATTTTTATTCATTAAATATTGAGGCGTTTAATTCTCCAAAAAAAATATTAAAAATAGACAAGAATCCGGTTATAGATAAATACTTGACAAAAAACTTGTTTTTATATAAGGATTATATATTTTTCTCATCCGATACAGGAAGGATATTTTATTATAATATTAAGGATAAGAAAGCTGATTTAATTAATATTAAACAAAATAAGGATAATAATCCTTTTATCGGTACTCCTGTATTAATAAAAGATAGTATATTTTTTATTGATATCAAATCAAATATCTATAAACTGGAAATTAAAAAATGAAAAAAATTTTTATAATTATTATTATAATATGCTTAGCTTATTATATATCATCTGATGAAAATAAAACACTTGTTAAAAGAACTGTATCAATACTACCGTTTACAAATATTAATAATGTTGCAGAATATGATTATTTAAAAGAGACATTAAGGAATGCTTTAAAGGCAGAGTTAATGAACACTAAGCTTTTTAAGATATCATTATTTTCGGAAATTGATGAAGAATTAAAAAAAGTTGATTATAAATTAAATGAACAATCTGCAATACAAATATCTAAAAATGTGAATGCAGATGTAGCTGTAATAGGTAAATTTACTATATTAAACGACAGAATATCAATACAGATTGATGCAGTTGATATATTCAAGAGTGATATTGTAGCAAGTGTAAGTATTACAGGTGAAACAGGTCTTGATATGTTTCAGATTATAGATGATGCTTCCAGGTTAATGTCGGATGAAATGTCCAAGAAATTACAAATGGTAGAAAAAACTTATTTTGAAGAGATGAAAAGACTTATTGAAAAAGAGAGAAGAAGTAAATTAAAAGAAAGATTTACTGTTAAAATGAAAATCGGAATCAGTTTAACCGCCGCTGGGGGCGGTTTAATATTAATCGGACTGCCTATATTTATTTATGATATGGCGGCATATATTAATGTAATCAGAGACAATATGTATAATAATCCCAGGACAGAAGAAGGCTATGTAGATTATGTTCAGGCAACATATGTTGGATTTAGTCTTTTAATAGGCAGTCTGGTAACAATGGGTGTCGGATTAACAATGCTTTCTGTAGGAATACCTTTTATGATTATTGAAATAAGAAAGAGAAAAAAAAGCAAGATATCAATTAATTTTTTTATGAATGAGAATAATAGCGGAATAGCTGTATCGTATAAATTTTAAAAATTAATTATACTTTTGTTTTGTATTAAACCGTTTTTTATGAACCATTTAATCCTGCCGATTTGTACTGTTTTTCTGTAAAAGAGTGTATTATTATGCCAGTTCCCTTTATTATCCAAACATCCCTTTTTATATTTATTGATAGACTGAAATAATTCTCTTGAATGATTAATGCCGAATATATTTTTATTAAAACTTAATTTTATCCCCAGCATAAATCCTGTATTTTTAAAAATTTTAATTAAATCTTTATCAATATTCATAGACATTAGATGTAATGATTTTTCTTTTGATTTTTTAATATTTTTTATTTTTATGAATAAGCGTATTGTTTGGGAATTACTCTGTTCAATAAAATCAATTTTTTCAGGTAGTATTGTCTCTTTTTTATATCTTTGTTTTTTTGCAAGATATGAATAATGAGTTAATGTAGTGTTTTTTTCTAATTGATAAGAATAATAATTTTCCTGATATCTAATGAATAATTTTTTAGTAATATTAATAAAAAATTTTTCAAAATCTTCCCATAATTCTTTACAAATAAAATATGCTCCAAAGATTGCTACTATTGATTCAACAGAAAACAGGTCCTTAGGATTAAATATATAAAATAAAATTGAAATTAATAAGCCAATTAATAAACCGAATAATTTACCGAATTGACTTATAATCTTTTGATAAGCAGATCTTTGCCCTGATTGAATATCCTTTACGTATTCTTCATATGGACTGAAAATAATATCTTTCGAACATATTTTCCTGCTGTATGGATAAATAACAACATGACATTCTAAAGAAGAGAATTTTTTAATTTTTTCATCATTTTTTATTTCTATGTCATATATATTTGATAATTTTTTATTATTATTAATATTAATAATATTTTTAAACGGTATTTTATCTAAAAACATAATTATATTATTATTCGACAGGTATATATAAAATATATAGGTAAAAAAATACAATTAATAATAAATGATATTTAAATTTTACTCCTTTAGACCATAAAAGGAGTAATTATTATGAATCATAGATTTCATATGGTGCTTAATATTGAGATGAAAAATATTATAATTGATTTTGCTGATTTATTAAATAAGAATGTTTCTGAAGTTATTATTCTTATAATTGATACCATGGAGCCGTTGCTAAAAAAGCATTACTATACTGATATTGAGTGTATGATTGGGAATTATAAAAAGATTGAAGCTGATGTGGATATAAAGATAAAAATGGATATAAATAAATATAAATTTATTAAACAAGTACATAATAATATGCATACTTTCAGCATGGCTTTAATAATAAGGTGGATGATTGAGGAATTTATTAAGGGTGTAGAAAAATACGGGCTTGAAGACTTTATTAGAATAATGAATAAGTTTGATAGAATATATTTGACTAAATTTAATAAAATAAAAAACTGGAAAAAGAATATAACTGGACATATGTCCAGTTATATTACCACTGATGAGTCGGTAAAACTCATTTTTAATAAGCAATACACCCTATTGGCATTTGAGTTTTTATAATAAACTCAATTTATTAAAAAAAAACAGCAACAAATTAAATTATTAAGCATTATATATAATAGAATGATCTTGACATTTGTATAAATAGAATTTATATTTTTTAAATTAAAATAATTCTCAATAATAATTATTTTTTTCTGTTTAATAAATAATTGGAGTTATAAATTGAGTAAATGGGCAATTGATTTAGGGACAACAAATAGCTGTATTACCAGATGGAACGACAAGCTGGGACAACCGGAAATAATAAATTTAAAAAACATTAGCAGGGAAAATATACAGGCTCTTGACAAGTTAGAGATGCCTTCAATTGTACCATCAACTGTTTTTGTTTTGCCGCATGATCGATTTAAAACAAAGCTGGGGTTAATGCCGTTTTTTAGTAAAAGATTTTTTATAGGCAAACAAGGCCTTATTGGTATGGAGGCAATTAAAGAAAATCTTAATTTAAGAAGAACCAATTTTATCTCAACATTTAAGCAGCAATTAATTTATGACCCTTCACAAATCATTGCAAAAGTAGATAATTTAAGCTTTACAGCATCACAGGTTACTTATATTTTTCTGAGAGAATTATTTTATGCCGTTAAAAAGCAGACAGGTGAAAGACCGAGAAATATGGTATTCACAACACCTGTTGATTCTTATGAAACATATAGATTTCAGCTTAAAGAAATTTCAAAGCGGCTTGGTATAAAAAAATTCAGGGTGCTGGATGAACCTGTTGCTGCTGCGGTGGGCTATGGATTAAATCTAAGCGGTAAAAAAATAGTGCTTGTGTTTGATTTTGGAGGAGGTACACTCGATCTTGCATTAGTAGAGATAGATTACGGATCAATAGAAACAGGAAAGTCTAAGGTTATAGCAAAAGAAGGTTTAGGTATAGGCGGGAATGTTATTGACGTATGGATATTAAATGAATTTTTTGAAAGAACAGGATATGATCTTAGCGACAAACTTGATAATTCTACAATATCAATGTGGTACAGGATTTTATTGGAAGAGGCTTGTCGTGTTAAAGAACATTTGTATATAAAAAATATTGAGCATTTTCTTGTTAATCCTCCCGAATATTTTAGAAATCTGAATCATGTAGTCGGAAAAGATGTTGATAAATTAACACAATTTACTAAAAATGATTTGGTTGATATATTAACTAAAAATAGGCTATATGAAATGCTGGATGAAATAATAGAAAAGCTTCTTGATAAAGCAAGAAAATACGGGATAACTCCTCTTGATATTAATGAAGTGCTTGTTGTAGGGGGATCTTCTTTACTGCCGAAAGTTTACAGTATACTGGAAGAAAAATTCGGCAGGGATAAAATACGAGCATGGCAGCCGTTTGAGGCAGTAGCATTTGGGGCAGCATGTTATGCTGCAGATAAGATAGTAAACTCTGATTTTATAACACATAATTATGCTTTTGTTACATATGACAGGAAAACACATAAACCTCAGTATAATATAATTGTACCGGAGGGTACAAAATTCCCAACAAAAAAAGATTTTTGGAAAAGACATCTTATACCTACCTGTTCATTAGGGGAACCGGAAAAAGTATTTAAACTTGTTATTTGTGAAATTGGATTGAAGAAAAACTCACGCTCTTTTGTCTGGGATGAACACGGCAGGATGGTTGTTTTAAACAGGGATACTGAAGAGCCTTTAATAATACCATTAAATGAGACAAATCCGACACTCGGCTATCTTAATCCTGCACATTCTCCAAGTGACAATACTCCAAGGCTGGAAGTGGCATTTTATGTAAACAAGGAAAGATGGCTTTGCACTAATGTTTTTGATTTGAAAACAAAAAGATATTTGATGATTGATACTCCTGTTGTAAGACTGCAATAAATAAAATGAGTTTTTATGGAAGAAATATTTGGATTATTATTATTATTTGCTATTGTTATAATCGTTGTATTAATAATAATGGTTATTAAATATTTTACATATTATAAACCTAAAAGATTTATAGAAAGGCTTTGCAATATTTTAGATTTAAAAGAGAAAGTATTTAATAAATATTATTACACATTCATGATTTTTACGATAGTTATTTCTGGTGAAAAAGATAAACATCATATTTCTATAAAATGTGAGTCAAAAAGAAAATATAATAAAGAAGAGAATGATTATATTAATTATATTCCTCTGACAGTAGACATTAGATCAGTTGTTAATTATAATATTGTTTTTTGTACTGATAATATTCAATTAAAACAGGATAAAGAAGATTATTATGATTTGATAATAGATATTTTAAGTTATTGTGATAAAATTACTGTCGCTTATTTATCAAATAAAGAAACTATAAGCATCATAAATACTATGTTAAAAAACAATATTAAAATAATCATTCAAAAAGATCTTATACAATTAAAATGGGAAGAAGGAAACAATTATAGTAAAGATAATTTACTGATATTTAAAGATGCGGTAGATAAAGCATTAAGTGTTTCAAATAAAATAATCACAAATAAATTTGAGGAAGACATATTAATTACAAATATCAATAATGAAAAAAATATTGATTTAAGAATAATTAATCTAAAACATATTCTTTTTTCAAATAATATTAATAAATATCATGATTTTTTAAATAAATTGAAAAATGACAGGTCCAGGTTAATATCTTATATAGCATTGATAGGATTAAATGTAGATATTGATGTTAATATAAACTTATTATTAGAAAGTAATAATATTAATGCTTTATTATTTGTTTTAGAATATATTAGATTCAATTACAAAAAATCAAATTATTCTAAAATACTAATTGATATAATATATAAAGCTGATAATCTAAATATAATAAAAAAAATATTAGATGTATTAAAAAAATATAAAGATCAAAACATTGATTATAAAGGAATAATTGAATATTTAACTGATAAATTTTATTCTGATAATTATCAGGTAAAATTAATAATAATAGACTTTTTAAATGAAACAAATGCTAAAGAAGGAATAGATTGGTTAATAAAGCAATTAAATGAAGAACATGAAATATTAATAAAGGCAATTACATCATTGGGTAATTTAGGAAAGATAAATGCTGTTCAGCACCTTTTACCCTTAACAAAGGGACTTCAAAATCCAAATGATATAAAAAATGCCGTAAGAAAAGCAATCCAGCAGATTCAAAAAAATATCCCGGAAAATCAAAAAGGTGACCTTACATTAACAGAAATAGAAAAGGCAGGAGAGTTATCACTGGATAATATAAAAGGAAATGGTAATCTCAGTGTTAAAGAAGAGGACTGAAATAAATTATATGGAAATAATATGTCTGAGTTTATTGGTTTAATATTTTTTATTATGGTGTTACTTGTTCCGGTATTTATTGCAATATTTACATTATTAACAATTTCATCAGTAGAAAATTTTATCAATAAACTTGTAGATGCAATAGGGGGTTATAATAAAAAAATTGTTAAAAGTAAAAGGAATTATTATACTTATAAAAGAGCAGCATTAATATTAACCTGTGAAATTAATGAATTTAATATTGTTATAGAATATGAATACTATGATGAAGGAGATTTTATAATTAAATTAGAAAAAAAATCTAATAAAAAATTTGATTTTTATTTTAGTACTGAAAAAAGTAAAAATACAATATATTCCGGGGCATATAAAGATATACTATTTGATATTTTCGAATTTGATAATATAAAAAAAGCGGTGGCAAGATTATCTAATAATAAAATAAGAGATATTATTAATTATCTATTAAATAATAGAATAAATATCATTATTGATAATGGTACAATGAAATTTAGACATCATTTTATATCCAATACTTTAATAAATAAAAATAAATTAAAAATATTTAAAGAAGCAATTGTTAAATCATTAATATTTATTAATTATATTTTGACAGATAAAACAGATGATGAATTGATTATTTTAAATATTAAAAATGAAAAAGACCAGGATATAAGGATTATTAATATACAGCAATTGATTGAAAATAAAATTGATTTAAATTCATCACTCATAAAAGATTTACAAAATGATAATGATAAAATAATATCAGCAATTGCTTCAATAATAATAAATAAGAATACCGATAAAAATTTAGAAATATTATTGAATTCCAATAAAAAAAGAGCAATATTTTTTGCTTTAGAATATATTAACTATCATTATAATAAAGTAAATGCAGATAAATTACTTATTGATTCATTATTTAAATATGATGATACTGATATAATTATAAAAATATTTGAGATTTTAAGTTTTTACTATTCAGGTAATAATTATTTAAATAAAAAAATTATTGATTTTATTAATCAGAAAAAAAGTATTATTGAAAAAATGAAAATTCTAAAACTTGCATTAATACAATTTGTAAGTAATACTAAAATTAAAGAAAGTATAAGCTGGCTTGTAGAAAAGTTATATGAAAAAGATGAGGAAATAATAATAGAATCAATAAATGCTCTTGGTTCCATCGGTGATATAAAAGCAGTAGAATCCCTTTTGCCGTTTATGAAGGGAATATTGTTTCCTTCTGATATTAAATATGCTGCAAGAAATGCTATCCAGCAGATTCAAAAAAATATCCCAAAAGACCAACAGGGTGATCTTACTTTAACAGAAATAGAAAAGTCTGGAGAATTATCTTTAAATAGTGATGATAATACAGGCAAATTAACAATAGAAAAAGAATAAATTATTTTATAATAATTGCAAAATCTTTTTTTTAATTGAAAATCGGGTTTGATTAATTTAAAATTAATTAAAACTTATAATTGGAGTATTATCATGTACAAGCATACACAAATCGGGTGGGTAATTATATTTTCATTTATAATGGTTTTAATAATTTTAGGTGTAAGTACTGCATTTACCTGGCAAAATAATAGTGTATTTTATTTATGTTATGTTTTAGGATTGTGGTTTTTTTTCGTAATATTAGGTTTTCTGTTTGCCTCACTTACAGTATCTGTTGATGACAGGCAAATTGAGGTGAAATTCAGTATAGGATTAATTAAGAAAAAGATACCGCTTGACAGTATAGCATCATGTGAGAAGGTAAAAAACAGCTGGTGGTATGGTTTCGGTATTAGGTTTATCCCTAAGGTTGGCTGGATGTTTAATATTTCCGGATTAGATGCAGTCCAAGTAAACTTGAAAAACAACAAGCATTTTAGGATTGGTACGGATGATCCTGATAAATTGGTTGAGATTATTAATAGTAAAATTAAATGATATATGTTTCATTTGTATTTTTAATACCTTAATTGGAAAATAAAATAATCTAGATTAAAATCATTCAATGTAGTATTTTATAAATTTAGGTAAATTTTTATTTATAAAATATTATTTATAATAATAAATATAGGCTATAAAATGTCATTATCATTATTAGGTATTTTAATCATATCCGGGATTGCATTTATATCCCTTTTAACAATCCAAAGATTGGATAAAAAGTATCAAAGAATAAATAAATTATTAAAATTAAAATCTGAATACGGATTAAAGAATATTGATAATAATACCATTTATGGTACTATTAATGATTTTAATATAAAAGTAGAAAATACTGAGGTTAATAATCGGGATAATATTGTAATTAAAATATGGCAGAATAATAAAAAAAATAAGTTAAAATTAAGAAAAGAAAGTATTATTTTTGATATAGCAGCAGATGAAGTAAAAACCGGTGATAAATATTTTGATGAAAAAGTTTTAATTGAAGCACAAGACGAACTCTATGCAATTGCTGTTTTATCAAATGACATTAGAAATATAATTATTAATTTTTTTAATAATGGATATGATTTTCAGATTCAGGAAGATTCTATTGATATTAGTCTGATAGGAAAAAAATACACAATAAATGAGGTTAAACAGATTATAAAAGAAATTATTTATATTTCAAAAAAACTATTCAATGATGATATAATGAAATGCTTGATTACAAATATAAAATCCGATACATGTTGTGAAATAAGAAGAAAAAATTTTATTTTATATATAGAAAATAACAAATTAAATGAAATAAAAGATCAATTGTTAAAATTAAAAAGTCACAGCGATATAGAAATTGCTTTTTTATCATCATTTTTATTAAAAGAACATGGATTAAGTGATTTAAAAAAAATATTAAAAAATAATTATCAAAAGATAGACACTGTTTCATTTATAGAATATAAAAAAAAGATTATTAATTATATTGCAGAAAAAAAGATAGTTGAAGGTATTAATTGGCTGATAAAACTTTTACATAAAAATAATAAAGAAATAATTACCATAACTATTAATGCTTTATCAAGATTTAAAAATATCAATGCTATAGAGTATTTATTACCTTTTACAAAAAGTTTTTATAATACCGAAATAAAAATGGCTGCAAAAAAAGCAATTAATAAAATACAGGGCAACATTCCGAAAAATCAGCGTGGTGCTCTTACTTTAAGCAGGATTGAAAAGTCGGGAGAATTATTTATAGCTGATGATAAAAAAAATAAGGGCAAATTAAGTATTAAATATTTTAACGATTAATTATTTTTATTAAATTAATTTGCTTGATTTGTATTAATTTTAGATGTATATAAATAATCATGAGTGATTTTTCATTTATTACAAATAAAGAAATTTATGAAAAAGTGATTTTAGATCAGGTTTGTCATGCAATAAAATTTTTATGGATTGCAACTGCGGATATCAAAGATCTATATGTAAAAAAAAATAAAAAGATGGTGCCTTTTTTAGAAATATTAAGTGATCTGGTTGAGAATAATGTTGCAATCAGACTGCTTCATGCAAAAGAGCCTGGCCCCAGGTTTCGTGAAGATTTTGATAAATATGAAAATTTGATTGACGGACTGGAAAGGATGCTGTGCCCAAGAGTTCATTTTAAATCAATTATAGTAGACGGCAAATTCGCTTTTACTGGAAGTGCTAATCTCACCGGTGCCGGTATAGGAGCCAAGGGAGATAATAAAAGAAATTTTGAGTCTGGTATAACAACAACAAATGAGGAATTGATAAATAAAATTATGGATCAATTTGATAAGGTCTGGATGGGAAGTTACTGTAAGGAATGCGGCAGGAAAGATTATTGTGCAGAATATGATGATATAATTAATATATAAGCCAAAGTTAAATTTTAATAATATTGCATTGAAATTGGAGATCAAATAATGCCTATTTGGATTTATGTAATTTTAGCTTTTATAGTTATTGCTGCAGTTGTATCATATTTAATGAGAAATGCTGTTGAAGATAAATTGCAGTATGATGAGAATGAAGAAATACTTTATGAAGAAAAAGGAATAAAAATTTATTCTAAGTCAAGCGGTCCTGATCAACTTTTTTTAGTAAATTGTAAGATTATCTTGACTAATTTACGAATAATTATATTGCAAAAATTTTTATTTGGAGATAAATATAAAATCCACTATATTATATGGTTTAATGATAATGAAAAATCATTTTCATTGAAAGACGGTATTGTTCATTTTAAAATAACCGGTAAAGAACTTTTATTAAAAGAAAAAAATAATAAAAAGTTTATCGAGATTACTCCTGTTGATACATACGGTCTTGTTAGATATATTGAAGTATATTTAAATAATCCTGAAGAATTTATAAGAAAATTAAATTTATAAAATCAAATAATGCTATTAATTTAATTATATCATTAGCATGAATAATTAAATTAATATAAAAGAAGGAGTATCTCTTATTGAAATACTCCTTCTTTGTTAGATATTATTTAATTTTAAGATGTAAGCTGTTACATCTTGCTTTTAACCCAATTGCCTGATGCGGATATTTCTGAGCTTGACCAGATACCGTCAGTGCTGGCACCTGGATTTAATGCTGCCGAAGATTCATTTTTATCACAAATTGACCAGTTTGCCCAGCTTATCTTTTTCTGTGCCATCCAGTCTGTCCATCTCTGGCTTTCTGCTGTATAAATTAAACCGTTGCTGCCTCCGTCAGATTGTGATGTGCCCCATTCACTTGCTAATATTGCAATACCTGAGTTCATAGCTGCATCAGCCCTGTCTCTCAACCATTGTGTATGAGTACCTGCATAGAAGTGAAGTGTATACACAATATTGCTTCCGCTTAAAGGATTTGCAGCGCATAAATGAACATCCTGTGACCATGTTGAGTTGCCTACAATTATTATATTATCAGGGTCAATAGTCCTGATGGCATTAGCAACATCCTGGCAGTATGGTTTTATAACACTGTCCCATGACTGGCTTGTAGGTTCATTCCATAATTCATACATTACATTTGGAGTGTTACCGTATTTATTTGCCATTTCTTTAAAGAATGCAATTTCCTGTGATTTATAGGGCGTAGTATCATGAGAATGCCAATCAATTATAACATATATACCCTTTGCTATACATGCATCTACTACTTCTGTTACTATAGATTTCATGGTACTTGGATTTGATATATAACCGCCGGAATGCTCAACACCCATAGCTACCCTATAAAGTGTTACTCCCCAGTCATCAACTAAATGGTTAATAACATTTCTGTTGGCATATTTACTCCCTTCTGTCCAATTTACCCAGAAAGCACTCATGCCTTTTAATTGGATAGGATTACCGTTTTTATCACATAGTTTACTGCCGACTACTTTTAATTGACCATATTGCCCAACTATACCGGAACCTGATGAACTGGAACTTGAAGATGAAGAAGAACTTGATGAGCTTGATGAACTTGAGCCTGTCTCTTCAAATAACATATAATTTAGATTCCATGGGCCGCCTGTTGCATCAAGTCTGATGATATGGTTGCCTTGAGTTAAGCTTACAGTTTTTGTTATTGTAGTCCAGCTTTGCCATCCGCCTGTGTTTGTGACAGCTACGCTAAATTTATTAGATCCATCAACTTTAAAATTAAAATTTCCTGTTTGAGCATCAGCAACTCTAAAATCTATATCATATGATGCGGATTTTTGTACATATACATCATATTCTACCCAATCACCTGCGTCCATCCAGCCTATATTTAATGTGCCTTCCGAACATTGTTCTGTATCAATACCTGACATTCTGTTATAATTTTCTGCTTCTATTTTACCGGGTATTATTTTATTATTTGTAGAGCTTGATGAAGAAGAACTTGAAGATGAAGAGCTCGAAGAACTTGATGAAGAAGAACCATTAATTGCTAAATTTGTAGGAATCTGATTAGATCCGCTGTAATTTGCCTGAAAACCAAATGATGCTGTCCCGCCATTTGCTATGTTTGCATTCCAATTAACATTTTTAACAGATACAGATTTGCCTGATTGCGTTAATTGGCCGTTCCATGAATTTATGATATTTTGATTGCCGTTAAATGTCCAGGTTACTGTCCATCCGTTAATGGTGGCACCGCTGTTGTTAGTTATTTTAACATCGGCTGTAAATCCTGATCCCCAGTCATTATTAATTACATAATCTATTTTGACATTACTAATAGCTCGATTTCCTGATTCATCCATTATTTCTATTTTTGAATCATTAACTGATTCATCATCACTATTAGATAATGAAGGCATTATACATGAAAAGCCTATTATTGCCAAAATAATGAATGTTGTCATTAAAATAGTGAAAAAATGTTTATTATACTTATTTGACATAGATATCTCCTTACTGAATTTAAAGATTTTTTTGCTTTTGTAATTTTATCAAGCAATTATGCTCTTTTTTTATATTTTTTAACTCCATGAAATTTTTTAACAGATTATCAATAGCATCATAGAAGCCCAATATAATAAATATAATTAATTCCTTAATAATATTAAACTGTGGATTATACTTGATTATAACCAGTATTTACCTCAGGTAATTTTTTTTGAGAAATATATAAAAAGAAATGAATTAATAAATAACAGGGATATTGCATATAAGGAAAGGCAGTTTTTAAATATGCATACAATATCCCTGTTATAAGATTTTTTAGCTTTAATCTATTAGCTTTTATGCTTATAAAAGTAATAATATTAATAAGCTTTTGGTGATATTTTATAATATAGACCTGTTTTAAAAAAAATCAGTATGCTTTTAGGTATATTTTCAAAATATTTAATCTTTTTTTAACTTTTATACTCTATATTTTTATTAATATTTTTGGTATATTATTACAAACAATAATATAATTAATATTAAGGAGTTTTAATGTCGGGATCTTCTTATAAAAAAGAAATGACAAAAGTTATACATTATAAAGCCGGTGATACTATAGTTTTTGAAGGTCAAAAAGACAATGGTATATATTACATTAAAAAAGGAATTGCAAAAAATTTGGAAAGCGGTAAACTTTATGGGTTAAGTGAAGAATGCAATCATAGACTTTTTGGTATTATAGGCTCTTTTAATAATATAAGGACATCAACTATTACAGCTTTAACCGACGTGGAAGCCCTTGTGATAGATGCAAATATTATAAGGCAGGATAATAGTACATATGTTTTAGTTAATGAATTATTAAAAGAATGTGTGGATATAATTGTAAATAATGAAAACAAAATTAAAGAATTAAAAGAAGAGATTAAAGAATTAAAGAATAAATTGAAAATCACAGATGATTAATTTTAATTATTCTATCACTATTTTGTCTAAATTATCCTCAGATGGAGGGAATTGAGGATTAATTTTTTCTAAAGTATCACGGACTATACTGCTGATTATAAAATTTCTATATACTTTGTTGTTGGCCGGGATTATATACCAATAAGCATTTTTTTTACTTGTATTTTTAAATACTTCTTCAAATTGATTTATATATTTATCCCAGAGTTTTCTTTCATTAAGATCTTTTATTGAAAATTTCCAATTTTTTTCCTTTATATCAATCCTTTCCTGGAATCTTTTTTTTTGTTCATCCTTTGATATATGTAGATAAAATTTCAAAATTTTTGTATTATTATTGATAAGTAGTTCTTCAAATTGATTAATATAATTGTATCTTCTTTCACATTCTTTTAAATCTATCCAGCTATGGACTTTTACTATTAGTACATCTTCATAATGAGATCTGTTAAATATTTTGATCATACCTTTTTTTGGAATTTTTTTATGTATTCTCCATAAAAAATCATGACTAAGCTCCAATGCAGTAGGAGTTTTAAATGATGTTACACTGCACCCCTGGGGGTTTAGTCTGCCGAAAACCTTTCTGATAGTACTGTCTTTACCGCCTGCATCCAGTGCCTGTAAAACTATCAGTAGAGATTGTTTTGACTCGGCATATAATTTTTGTTGAAGTTTATTCATTATTTTAATATTTTCTTTTATTTTTAATTTTAATTCATTTTTTTTAAATTCTCCATTGTAATCAGGATTTATTGATGATAATTTTATTATATCTCCTTCATTTACTCTAAATTTTTCAAGCATAAATAATTCTCCTGAATAAATATCAAAATTTTAAATGTATTCCACTTTATATCTTAATGCAAAAGAATTATAAATCAATCTGATTAATTCATCTTTAAGAGCCTGGCGGTCACCTTTTTTATTAAAATGAGTTATCATTCTTTTAAATGTATTAATGATTCTATCATCTATCCATTCATCATAATTAACAATATCTTTTGCGGATATGTTGTATAACTTACCATTACCTGTTAAAAACTTGGTTTTATTAATTTGTATATTTATTTCAAAATGGTCTTTATATTGGTCACTGTAATTGTTTTCATTATCAGAAATGATTAATGCAAAAGCTAATAAAAGTGTTAAAAATTTATCTATAGCCTGTACTACTTCAACTCTCTCAGTACCAAGTATTTTGTTATCATTGGATAATTGTTTTAATATATTTCTTTTAAGATTTAGCATTATATCTATCATAAGATTAAAAAATTCTTTTATGTTTATATTTTTGTTTTCAAAATCAACACTATCTACTTTAATTGTGCCTGATATATCAAAATTACCATTTTTATCATAAGTTAATTTAGTTATCATAATAATTTTATTCCTTAGATATAATAATATTTTAAATAATTTAATTATAATAATTTTATTAATTATTTCAATTAATTTTAAAAAAATATAATTAAATTTTTTATATCATAAAGGAACTTATGTTTAAATACATTGATTAAATGTTTATGATTTATTATATTTAATATATTAATTTCTGATAAACGGAAGTTTTTTTTCTTTCAACATTTTATCCATACTGTAATATGAGCCGGAAATTAATTCGGGAAAAGAAAATAATTCTTTATCCATTATTTTTTTTGTTTTTTTACTTATACACTTATTTTTTATTATTTCTTCTCCGGCTTTAATAAATGCATTAATAATATCATCTTTTATTTTATTTTTAAAATCTTCAAAAATAAATGGCATTGAGGTAGTTCTAAATATCTCTGCTATTAGCTTATATCCTGATCTTGTACACATTTGATTGAATATCTCTTTTAGAGGATAAAATACACTTCTATCATTAAATCCGCTTACGGCTAATAGCACACTTAAAGGCATATGCTTTACTTTTCTCGGGTGGGTTTCTTTGCCATTAATGATAACAATATGAGGATCAGATCTAACAAACATTCTATCCTGGATAGTTTTCATAGCTGTTGTTGAAGAATATATATAAATTGGTGTTGCCCAGACAACAAGATCGCATTTATTATATTTCTCCCAGAATATTTTCATGTCATCCTTAAATACACATTCCAATCCTTCTTTGAACCAGCAGTTAAAGCATCCCTTACATGGATTTATTTTCATTTTTGCGGGGAATAAAACATCAACCTTTGCTCCTGCGTTTTTCATTCCTTCGATTAATTTTTCAACAAAGAAATGAGTAGTGCCTTTTTCTGCTCTTGGAGAACATGATAAAACAAGGACATTTTTAATTGACTCGATATTATAAGCACCGATATAACGGTTTTCTGGAATTTTTGTATTTGTATTTCCTGAAAATATTTTCATATATTTTGTTATAAATTTTATTATCCCGCCTTTTATTATAAATTTTCCTTCTTTTATTGCTTCTTTGCCCGATATATAACCTCCGGCTATAGCATCAAATGTTTCGAAATCCGATATTATTTCTAAATATGGATTTTCTGCTCTCCCTTCATGTATTGAACAAATATTATTTTCTATTTTTATAAAATATTCAAAAACGCCTTCCGGTTCATTAAAAGTATGTTGAAATATATATTTTTTATTTTTGCCTGCTTTTTTTGGATTAAAAAAATATGTTCTAGACATCATTATGTCATCTATCTTTTCTTTTTTATCATTTGCATTGTTTTTATTTTTTTTACTCATATTTTCTATCCTTCTGTTATTATTTTTTGAATTATATTAGAAAGGGTATTACAAAAATTTATATTATGTAAAAGATAATAAATCTTAAAATTATAATATCAATAATGCAATAAAAATAAAATATTTTTATTATAAGTTGAATAAATTTATTGATTTTTAGTAATTATAATTTATAATGATGACATGGCTACAGGAATGTTAATACCAAATATAAAGTTACTTGTTACAAAAGGCAATGACAGAGGTAAAGTGTTTGAAACCAATAGATTTCCTATAATTATAGGCAGGGAGGATACTTCTGATTTTGTATTAGAGAATGATAATAATATTTCCAGAAAACATGCTATTATTGACTCGGATGGTTCAAAGATCTGGATTAAAGATCTAAACAGTACAAACGGTACATTTGTTAATAACATAAGGATTAACAGAAGAACAGAATTGGATGATGGTACGGTTTTTATACTGGGTAATACATGGATTGAGTTTATAGAAGGTAAAAAAAGAGATAAAAAGTTTGACTTGGATAATGAAAGTAATACATTTATAACCACTTTAAAACAAAAAGAAGCAATATTTGTGCTTGATCTTCATGATTCGTCAAAAATGGCGGATCTTTTCGGTGATGAGATAGTAATGAAAATTAATAAGGCTTTAAAAAAAGTTACCATACCGGCTGCAAATAAATATAAGGCTACATTTATTAAAGGAACAGGAGACGGTTTTTTAATCACATTTGAATGCCCTGAAAATGCCTTGAGGACTGCTGTTGATATAATGACAAAAGTTAATAAATTTAATGAGAGCAAAAAGGATGATAAGGATAAGATTGATATCCGAATCGGCCTAAATTATGGAGAATGTAATATAGAACCCAATGGCGACAGACTTGGTCATTCTGTAAATATTGCATTTCGTATAGAAGGTCTTAAATACCAGGATGTAAAAAAGGATAAAATTTCTAAAAAAGATTTCCCTGAGGTCAACAGGGTTTTTATTTCGGAAAATCTTTATGATATTGTAACAGATATGAATTATGAATTTAAATACATCGGCAGTTATAATCTAAAAGGTATAAGAGGCGCTCATAAAATTTATCAAGTTATAGTATAAATAAAAAATGTAACAAGAATAATTATTATATATATTTAAATTATTTATTATTAATTCTATATAAAAAATGTAAAATTTAGAATAAAATTAAAAAAATAAATGAAAATAATTAAAAGTGAGTATATAATAGTCCTTAATAAGGGTTTATTCTAAAATAATAATTCTTTATAAAAAATTAATATTATTATTTTATTCATATCAATAAAAGTTAAAAATCAGATATTTTTTTATAAGTAGGCTATAACAACTTGAGGACTAAAAAATGGATGGGAAGATATTAATAATTAATAATTCTGAAGATTTGAGAACTTATTTAAAAAATGAATTGGAAGCATTAAATTTTGAAGTAATAGAAGCAAAAGACGGACTTGATGGATATATAAAAATGAGGAATCAATTGCCTGATTTAATAATAATGGATTTTTTTATAGACAGGATGAACGGTATTGACTTTTTAGAAAAAAAGATAGAATTTAGAGGTACAAAAAATATTCCTGTAATTATTTTTTATTCAATAGTCAATAAAAAGTCTATTCATAAACTCAGGAAATATCATATATATAAATTAATGCAAAAACCGATAGACCTTGATTTACTGTTTGAAACTATATCTGATTTATTTAAGAAAGATGTTGCCGTATCAAAATACCCAAGCTTTATTGATGTTAGATTAAATGATGAGATATTATTTATAGATATATCCAAAGGACTAAATGAAGAAGAGATAGAAATTATAAAAAGCAAAACCAATAATATAATTAAGGGCAGAGAAAAAGAAGTTAATAAGGTATTTATAAATTTTGATGAGATTATAAATCAGAAAAATTTGTATATTATATTATCAAATTTATTAGAAACTATTATGGAATCAATTAAAGAAATATATGGTATATGTATTCTCTCAAAGTCTAATATTATTAATAATTTTTTTACTGCAACAGGTTATAAATTTATAAAAATAGTTAATGATTTTAATATTGGTATCGAGTTTTTATTAAATTTAAATAAATCGGATAATGAAAAATCATTGAATAAAATGGGGATGGATGATAATATAAGAATAGCAATAGTTGATGATGATTTATTTATTTTGGAATATTTGGAAAAGATTTTGTCTCCCTATGGCTGGGATATTCATACATTTGAAAACGGCAAGTATTTTATAGAAGGTTTGAAGAAAATAAATCCAAATTTAATATTATTAGATTTAATGATGCCTGAGATAAGCGGTTTTGAAGTGTTGGATTATTTAAATGTCCTTCATAATAATATTCCTGTTATAATCATGTCGGCATTGGCGGATAAAAATACAATATTAAAGGTAAAAGATAAAAATATTAAAGGGTATATTGCAAAGCCTACAAAAGCAGATTTAATTATTGAAAAGGTAAAAGAAGTATTAAAATTAAGACAAAATTTATTAGCTTAAATTGCTACTTACAGTTATATTTATTAAACAGCCTCTAAAATATATAAAGTAATTATTAATAATTATATCTTAATTATAAATTTACTAAGTGACTTTATGAAACTATTTATACTTTTAAATGTCCTAATCAGCCATTTACTATTCATAAAAATATTTTAAAAAATATCATTTATAGCATTTTATAAGACAAAATTATTAAAATTTAGTAAAATTTAATAAAAAAGGCTCTAATAATATGGAAAAAAGCAATTACTTAATCTATATAATTGAAAATGATAAACCTCTGTTAGAATTATTAAAAAGAAGGCTTAATAAAGAGGGTTATAAAAATATTGCTATTTCTTATGGGAATGATTTTAACAAGGATATAATTAATGAAAATACACTCCTTGTTTTAGATTATAAACTTGGAGCAAAAACAGCAGAAGATATAATTATAAATTTAAAAGAAAAAAATATAAATACTCCTTTTTTAATCATAACAGGTTTAGATGATATAAACATAGCTGTTAAGATGATGAAACTGGGAGCAAAAGATTATCTTATAAAAGATAAAGACTTTTTAGAGCTTTTACCTGCAATAATAAATAAAACAATCAATGAAATTGAAATTGAAAAAAAATATAAAATTGCAAGTGACAAGTTAAGAAATAGTGAGATAACATCCAGGGTTTTAATAAATGCATTTAATGATTCTGTTTTATTAATGGAAACCGATGGTACTATTTTAGATATTAATGAGGCTGGTGCAAATAATTTAATTAATAACATTGATAATTTAATTGGTAAATGTATTTATAATTTTTATCCTGAAAAAATAGCGAAAAATAGAGAAAAAAAAGCACAAGAAGCAATAAAAAATAAGACTGCAATACATTATGAAGAGTATATAGATGACAGGATATATGAAAATATCATTTATCCTGTTGTAGATGATTCCGGTAAGGTGAATAAACTGGCAAGCCTTTCAAGGGATATTACAGAAAAAAAGTATTTGGAGGAAGAAAAGCGTTCTCAGGAGTTGTTAAAGCAAAGACTGGATAAACTAGTTTCATTAAGCAATCTTACTTCTGCAATTAATCATGAAATAAAACAACCTCTAAATTCTATTAAAGTATTAGCTGACAGTATTCTTTATATGTATAAGATAGAAAAGAATGTACCTTATGAAGATGTTATTGATGATATTAGTACAATATCAAAAAGGGTTGACAGGATAAATGATATTATTAAGAGTATGAGATTATTGATAAAGGCACCTGATAAGATAGAGATTAAAAGAATAGATATTAATAAACAGGTTAAAAATGCATCCGGTTTTTATAAAAATAAATTAAACAACCATAATATTTCATTAACATTAGATTTTGCAAAAGAAGAAATAATAGCTATCGGGTCTGAGATTCAATTTCAGCAGGTAATTATTAATTTGATAGATAACTCTATAAATGCTTTTGATATTGAGAGCAATGATGAAAAAAGTATAATTATTAAAACTTATGAAGAGAGTGAATCAGTTGTTGCGGAAGTAATTGATAATGGCCCGGGTATTAAAAATGAGGATAAGGAAAAAATTTTTGAGCCCTTTTATACTTTAAAAGATAATAGTGAGAGTATGGGAATGGGTTTATTCATTATAAAAAACATACTAAAATGCTTTAATGCTAAGATTATTGTAATGGATAATGATAAGGGAGGTGCGGTGTTTAAGATAGTCTTGCAGAAGGAGGTTTATCCATATGAAGATACTTATAGTTGATGATGATGTTGAATGCTGTACTGATGTTGCCAGGTTCTTAAAAAGATTGGATTTCACAGTTGATTCTTCTTATAATGCAAAAGATGCATTAAAATTATTAAATGAAAACATCTATGATGTAATATTAAGTGATGTAAGCATGCCAGGTATGGATGGATTTAGTCTTGTAAAAGAGATTAAAAAGAAAGGTATCAAAACGGATATTATATTAATTTCCGGCAAGTCAGAAATAATAAATTCTATTGATATGATGGATTTAGGTATTTATGACTTTGTTATTAAGCCGATTGATATTGAAAGAATAATTGGTATATTAAATAAAATAAAAAACAAAACTGATGATAATGATAAAAAATTAAAAAAGTCATTAGATAATATTTTTAATGATATTAAAATAAAAACGCATATTAATATTTATGATTATGATTTTCCCAATCTTAATACTTTTGAAAATAAAAATATAGAGCCTATTTGTGTGTATTCAAAAAAAATGAAAAATATTTATAATAAGCTCCAAAAGATTCAGGAATATTCCGACATCCCCATTTTAATTGCAGGGCAAACGGGTACAGGTAAAGAATTAATAGCAAAATTTATACATTATGAAGGGCCTTTTCAAAATACACCCTTTGTTGCAATAAATTGCGCGGCTATTAATAAGGAAATGTTTGAAGCCGAGTTATTTGGATATGTAAAAGGAGCATTTACAGGTGCTAATCCTGAGGGGAGGGACGGATTTGTACAGATTGCAGAAAACGGGACTCTTTTTTTGGATGAAATTTCAGAGCTGGCATTGGATACACAGACTAAATTATTGAGACTGCTGCAGGAAAAAGAATATTATAAAATCGGAGGCAGCAAGAAATATTTCTCAAATGCCCGATTTGTATGTGCAACTAATATGAATATCGAATCACTTGTAAAAAAGGGATTATTCCGGAAAGACCTTTATTTCAGGTTAAATCTTTGCAATGTATTAATGCCCTCATTAGCGGATAGAAGAGAAGAGATAATTCCCCTTACGCTTTATTTTATTAAAACTTTTTGTAAAAAATATAACAGGATCATTAAAGCAATAGAATCAAAAGCTCTTTTAAAAATATATAATCATGATTGGCCTGGGAATATAAGAGAATTAAAAAACTTAATAATAAAATCTATAATGTTTAGTGATGGTAAAATTTTAAAGATCGGAGATATAGAGTTTTTATTTAAAGATGATGTGAAAATTGTTGAGAATACTGTTAATTTAAATAAAAATATTTTGCTTGAAAATGAATTATCTTCGAATGATTTTGTCCTGCCGGATGATTATTTTAATCTTGAAAATCATGTCCGTTCAATTATTGAAAAAGCATTAAATAAGTTTAACGGAAATAAAACAAAGGCTGCAAAATATCTTGGTATAACAAGAATGCAATTGTATAATAGGTATAAACTATAAAATTTATCCCTTTTTAAAATATAAATTGTTTGTTATCAAACACTTTTGTTTGATAACAAACATATTGTTTGATATAAAACAATCAAATTTATTTATAATTAATATATTAATTTCAAATTCAGTCATAATTATCTAATAAATCTTATATTTATTCATTTTTATATTAAATTATCATTTTTTTTATTTTATTGATATTATTCTTCTGTTTTTGAATAATTTTATAATTGGCATATATCTTGCATTAAATAATTAAGGGTTTGGATACAATAAAACTTATGGATTGAGCATGTGCTGATGAAAATTTTAATAATTGATGATGATTTATCAATAGTAAAATCTCTTGATAAAGCTTTGACAAGGATAGGTTATGAATGTACCGGGTTTTTAAATCCGGCAGAAGCATTGGATGCCTATAAAAATAAATGTGATAATACAGCATGTGATAGTTTTGATGTTGTTATAACAGATATAAGAATGAAAGAGATGAATGGATTGGATTTAATAAGTAAGATTTATGATTATGATGATAAGGCTTATATTATTGTGATAAGTGCTTTTGAGGACTTTTACGATGCTTCCAATAGTATAAAAGACAGGGTTTATGCTTATTTTAAAAAACCGGTAGATTTTGAGGATTTAGTAAATAAATTGAACATGATAAAAGGTAAAGACTATATTTATGGGAAAGATATTCACAAAAAGGAAGCAGATACAGGAAATAATGAGGAGATCAAATAACAGTATGCATAAGGAGTTATAGGACATAATAAATATTTAAAGTCATGGATAGCCAAAAGTTTTTTTCATAAAGGCTCCTTATATTTTTTATTTTATGGCTTTTTCATGATTAATATTAAATAATTATATGCCATTAGCTTTAATGCTTTACTGTATATTATCTCCTCTTTTAATATATAAAATAAAAAGGAGGTTATATATGGGAGAATCATTAATGGAATCCCAAATAAATAATCAGAGTGAAGATATTTTTTTTGATACTTTGGATGACGAAGATGCAGATAGTATGATGGATAAGTATATGACATTTAAAGTCGGTGGTGAAATATTTGGTATAGCAATAGAGTTTATATTGGAAATTGTAGAATTACAAAAGATAACAGATGTCCCTGATATGCCTCAGTATGTAAAGGGTGTTATAAATTTGAGAGGTAAAATTATACCTGTAATTGACCTTAGATTAAGATTTGGTATAGAGGAGATTGAGTATGGTGACAGGACCTGTATCATTATAACGGAAATTAATAATACGGCAGTTGGTTTTATTGTAGATACTGTTAACGAGGTTGTTAATATAACGGAAAACAATATATCTCCGCCACCTGATTTTAAATCGGCAGAAGGAAAGGATAAATATATTAAGGGCCTGGGCAAGGTAGGTGAGGAAGTTAAGATTATACTTGATGTGGAAAAACTTCTTTATGGAGGTGATTTTGATAAAATTAAAAAAGCAACTAAATAAAATAATTGGAGGTGATTATCATGAGAAAGAAATTTAGTTTAAAATGGAAGATATTACTTATATTTTTTAGCATATCTGTAATAATGCTTACATCTATTTTAATTGTATCAATATTATTAAATACTAAAAATGTTAAAGAATTAGCAAAAACTAATATGAATGAAATAGCTAATCAAACAATAGATTCTTTACAATTATATTTTAATGAAAAAATGCTGCAATTAAAAGCAATCTCTAATGATCCAAATGTGATTAATTATGTATTAACCGGTGAGAATGAAAAAACCGTACTTAATATATTGGAGACGCAATTCAATCAATATGGTCAATTTGAAAATTATTTTATAACAGATAAAAATGGTATTACTATTTTGGACGGAGCAGGGGGAATGTCTATTGATCTGGATATTAAAGGATTCCCTTTTTGGAGGCTTTCAAAAGAAAAATTGGATTTTCATCTTGATGATATAATATATGAATCACCGAATACAGCTAAATTAGTAACTGTTGCAGCAGTTAGGGTTGAAGATAATGAAGGTAATTTTATAGGTTTAATTGGCATGCCGATTTACTGGGAAAAATTTATTGAAGAATATATTACATCAAAAAAACTCGGTAATACAGGATATATATTTATGTTAGATAAGGGAATGAAAGTCATAGCACATAATGATAAAGAATTAATATTAAATGATTTTTCTAAATATGATTTTACAAAGAAAATGTATGAATCAGATGGAGGTTTTTATAGATATTATTTTGATGTTCAAAAAAAATGGAAATACATGAGTTTTACTACATTTAATAAAACAGGATGGAAGGTAGCTGTCACAATAGAAGAAGATGAATTTTTAGCAGCAATAAATAAAGCAAGAAATATTATGCTGGGATTAGGGATTTTAATTTTTTTAATAGGATCAATTGTTATATTTATTTTTACAAACGGGATATCTATTGTAATTAAAATGGTTGCAGAAGGAGCAAGAAGATTTGCCGTAGGAGATATAATCCTTAAAGGTATGGATTGGAATAAAATGGAAAAAATAAACAAAAGGACTGATGAATTGGGGGATATCGGCAATGCATTCTCAAGTCTTATAGAATATTTAAAAGAAAAGGTTGATATATCAAAAGAAATAGCAAAAGGCAATCTAATGGTTGAGACAACTATTTCATCCGATGCAGATCAGCTTGGTATAGCAATGACAAATACCGTTAAATCATTAAATACAATATTAAGCCAGGTTAATGCAAGTGTTGAGCAGGTTAATACAGGATCAATCCAGGTATCTGCCGCAAGCCAGCAATTATCACAGGGGGCAAGTGAACAGGCAAGCTCACTGGAGGAAATAACATCAAGCATAACCGAAATAAACAGTCAGGCAAAGCAGAATGCAGAAAGCGCGACAACGGCAAATAAGTTTGCAACTAATGCAAAGGATAATGCTCAGGACGGTAATAAATTAATGAAAGAATTAGTAGAAGCAATGACAAAGATTAATAGTTCGAGTGATGAGATTAAAAAGATAGTAAAGGTTATAGATGACATTGCATTCCAGACAAATCTTTTGGCATTAAATGCAAATGTAGAGGCAGCCAGGGCGGGTAAATACGGCAAGGGGTTTGCTGTTGTAGCAGAAGAAGTAAGAAACCTGGCAAGTAGAAGTGCAGAGGCGGTAAAGGAAACAACTGCGATGGTTGAGGATTCGATAAAAAATATTGTAAACAGTAATACGTTGGTAGAAAAAACAGCAACACAGTTAGAAGAGATAGTAAAGGGGGCAGAAGAGGTTGTGAAACTTGTAGAAGAAATAGCCCTTGCCAGTAAAGAGCAGGCTCAAGGATTGGATCAGATAAACATAGGACTGGGTCAGATAGACCAGGTAACTCAAGAAAATACAGCAAGTGCAGAGGAGAGCGCCAGTGCAGCTGAAGAACTGGCAAGCCAGGCAGAGTTATTGAAAGGCATGGTTGCAAGATTTAAGCTTAAACAAATAGAAGATACAATGAATCAACAGAAGCTTATACATGAGACAAATAAAGAATTAATACAGGAAGAAATTAAAAAGCGAGAAGAAAAAAGGAAGAAAAATATAAAATTAAAACCTTTGAAACATATTGAAGAACATCTTAAGGATAATGAAGGAAGTGATGATAATACGGATACAATAGCTTTGGATAAAGAATCAAAAGATATAGATATGAAAAATATGCAAAGTATTGATGATGATGATTTCGGAAAGTTTTAGATATATTAATTTTTGCACTATGTCTGCCGTCATAAATAATTGGCGGCGGACTTAGTGCAAAATGGTTATTAAGGAGTAATGATGAATACCGATACATTTAAAAATAAAAATAAAATATCAATCAATGTAAAACTTATGACTTTATCTTTGTTAATTGCATTAATACCATTAATAATTAGTTTATTTATTTCATATTATATTTTTAAAATATCAATCTCAAATAATATTGAAAATAATTTTAAGCTTGTTAGCAATAATCTTTATAGTGAAATTAATAAATTTATGGATTATTATAAAAGCATTGTAAATGTACTTGTATATGATCCTATAATAAAAAATACAGTAAATAAAGGTAATATGGTAAGTGAACAAAATGGTTATGATAAGAAAAATATAAAAGAACTGGAAGAAATATTTAATAAAAGAGGTAATACATTAGGTATAAATGATTATGTAGTAAATTTGTTTAATCAATATATAAAAGAATTCGGATCCATTAAAGAAATATTTATTACTAATAAATATGGACATAATGTTGATGTAAGTCATAAAACAAGTGATTTTGTACAGAGTGATGAAGAATGGTGGCAAAACGCCATGAATGAAGGTATGTATATTGAAGATGTTGAGTATGATGAATCATCAAAATCCATGGCATTTACTATTTGTGCAGTTGTACCTCATCCGGATAATGAAGAGAAAAACGGTGTAATAAAAGTTGCAATAGATTTTTCTGATATAGAAAATGCCATACAGGAGTCTGTTTTTGGGAAAACCGGTGAGATATATCTTGTTAATAAAGATAAATTTATGATTACAGAATCAAGGTTTAAGAATGATTTGATAAAAGAAAATATTATTAAGGACACTGCTGTTTTATCATTAAAGGTAGATACTCTAGCAGTTAATGATGTACTAAAAGGAAATAAAGGTTATAAGATTTATAAAAATTACAGGGGTAAAAAGGTAGTAGGTTATTATATACCGTTGGTAATAAACGGATGGGGATTAATTACGGAGCAGGATATTTCCGAAGTTAATGCAGATATAAATAAATTTATTGCATCGATAATCATTTTAGGACTCTTAATATCTATAATTGTATTATTTATTTCATTGTTTTTTGCAAGATCAATTTCTATACCAATAAAGATAATAACAGAAGGAGCCAGAAGATTTTCTGTAGGCGACATCAGGCTTAAAGGAATGAATTGGGATAAAATTAACATGATTGAAAAAAGAAAGGATGAGCTGGGTGTAATAACAAATGCATTTTTCGGAATAATTGAATATTTAAAAGATAAAGTATTTCTAGCAAAGGAGATCGCTAAGGGTAATTTGGATATTAATGTAAGTGTCTTATCTGATACAGATGAACTGGGTATTGCGATGCAGACTACTGTAAACTCATTAAATGATCTGTTGGGCAATGTAAACTCAAGTATTAATCAGGTTAACACTGGCGCCATACAGGTATCCGCAGCAAGCCAGCAGTTGTCACAGGGTGCAAGTGAGCAGGCAAGCTCGTTGGAGGAAATAACATCAAGCATAACAGAAATAAACAGTCAGGCAAAGAAGAATGCTGATAGCGCAAGAGAAGCAAATGATCTTGTTACTACTACTAAAGAAATTGCTAATGAGGGTAATAATTTAATGATGCAACTTGTGAATGCTATGGATGCTATTAATGAAAAAAGCGATCAGATAAAAAAGATTATAAAGATTATAGATGATATTGCATTCCAGACAAACCTGTTGGCATTAAATGCAAATGTAGAGGCTGCAAGAGCAGGCAAATATGGAAAAGGGTTTGCAGTTGTAGCAGAAGAAGTAAGAAACCTGGCAAGTAGGAGTGCGGATTCTGTAAAAGAAACAACAATAATGGTTGAAGATACAATGCATAGTATAGAAAGCAGTAATATACTTCTTGATAAAACAGCAAAACAGCTTGAAGAGATAGTAAAAAGTGCTGATGCTGTTGTAAAACTTGCAGAAGAAATTGCAGTGGCAAGTAATGAGCAGGCACAAGGATTGGATCAGATAACTCTCGGATTGGGTCAGATTGACCAGGTTACCCAGCAGAATACAGCCAGTGCAGAGGAGAGCGCCAGTGCTGCAGAAGAGCTTGCAAGTCAGGCAGAATTATTAAAGGGAATGATTAATAAATTCCGGTTATCCCATTTGTTAGAAACAGAGCAACAGAGGTTAATAAACCATTAAACCGATTAGGATTATGTTAAATAATCAAAAAGATTATTTAAAAACTGTTTTATAAAAAATACAGGGTGAAAGGAAGTAATTTTTTTGGCTCTTTAAAAGGGCGGTTAAATATTATATTTGCCGCCCTAATTTTTATAATTTATTTTGGGAGGGTTTCTAATGAAAAAAATATTAAAGTATTATAAATATAAAAAGGAAAAAATAATATTTGGATTATTAAAAAATGAATATTATTTTGAGGTTTATAATGTATTAAATTTAACTAATAATACATGATTTTAGGATTTATTATATATTAGTATTTTATGCAAATAACATTAATAATTGATATTAGATATCAGGTATCCAGTATTCATTTTTTCCTTTTGTTTTATCCATATTATATATAATCTCGAAAGCATTAAGAGTAATTTTTATAGCATTTTTTTCTGCATCAGTTTTTTGATCTGGATTAATAAACTCATTTTTTGTTCTTGATGCAAATACAACACATACAGTACCGGCTCTAAAACCTCTTAAAGATGCAAGGGTTAATAATGTGCTTGTTTCCATTTCATAATTTTTTATACCCTGTTTTTTTAATCTGTCAAATAGATTTTCATCTTTTATAGGGAATCCAGGAATATGCCTGCTTTGTGCGCCATAAAATCCGGAGCATGTTGCGGTAATACCGAAATGAAGTTTTTGATTGTGATTTACAGCCGATTTTATTAATGCCAGATTTACTTCATGGGATGATATTGCAGGGTAGCTTTCTTCAACAAAAAAAGTTGATGTATTTTCCAGCCTTAATGCTCCTTTTGATATCACAATATCTCCTATATTAATATCATCCTGTATTGCACCGCAGGTACCGCATCTTATTATTGTAATCGGATATCTGAGCTGACACAATTCGATAACGGCTATTTCCGTATTATCACACCCTATACCCGTCCCCAGTACAGTTAAATCAAAACCTTTATATTTTCCTGTAAGGCATACAAATTCTCTGTTTTGTTTTGATATCCTTATTTCATCAAAAAAGTCTGCAACTAAGCGGGCTCTTGCCGGATCACCTACAAACATTATATACTGTGCGATTTCATCAGGTTTTAAGCCGATATGATATTGTTTGCCTTTATCATCTTTTACTATTTCACTGCTTTCATATTCACTCATGAAATTTCCTGTTTTTATAATTAATTTTTATATTATGATTTTACCACTAAGATGTTAAGATACAAAGGTAAAATAAAAAATAATTTAATATTTTTTTTTAGATTATTAAAATGTAATTCTTTTCTAATGTATATAATTTGATAAATTGTTAAAGCATTTAAATCTAAATGATTTTATTTTATTCTTAAAAATTATTAATATTTTCAATATATTAATTATTTTTTAAAAATTCTTTTATAATATTAACTGAATGGCTTGTTCCTATTCTTGTTGCACCGGCTTCAACCATTTTTGTGAATTTATCCAGGTTATCTATTCCTCCGCTTGCCTTGATGCCTATCCTGTTTTTTACTTCATCTTTAATTAATTTAACGGTATTTTCATCAGCTTTTTTTTCAAAAAATCCTGTGTTTGTTTTTATAAATGAAGCACCGGCATCGATGCAAATTTTGCATGCTTCTTTGATTTCTTCATTTGTCAAAAAAGATGTCTCGATTATAACTTTAACCGGCAGATCAAGGTCAACTACTCCTTCAATATCCATTTGCACATCGGTAAAAAAACGGCTTTTAAATGCACCTATAGCCATGACCATATCGATTTCATCAACTCCGACAAGAGTTGCATTTATTGCTTCCTGTCTTTTTATAAAAGTCATTCCGAATGGGAATCCGATAGTAGCACATATTTTAACCTTACTATGCCTTAAAATTTCCTTCACCTTAGCTGCCCACCAGGTATTTACACAGACCGAATAAAAATTGTATTCCATCGCTTCGTTGCATATTTTTTCTATATCATTTAATGTTGCATCCGGTTTTATCAATGTATGATCTATTATACTTGTTATTTCTGTAATATCATTAAACTTCATTTATTAGCTCCTTATGATAATTAATAAAAGTTATAATTATCTTAATTAGATATATCAAAAAATAAAAAAAGAGTCTACATAGATTTTTAAATGCAGACTCTTTAAAAATATATTTTATTGTTTTATTTTAATCTTATTTATAGGTCATCCACAACTTCTTCACTGGCAGGTTTACGTATGCCTACAACAATGGAGCTCCAGTTATATGCTTTCCAAATGCCGTTTTTATTTTTTTTCATAATAATTGGTCTGGGTGTATCTGCTCCGGAGCAGTCCACAAACACTTTGAATTCTCCCGATTCGATACTGCCGCTGTACTTATTATATGTGTATTCGAATTTCAGTTTACCCGATGGTATTGTATAGTCATTTTCAGGGCTTGTCCCTTTTACATATGACCTGGGGATATATGACTGCCCTGAGTTTTTACCGACTTTATCCAGATAATATTTATTGCTTGAGCTTACAGAATACCCTTTGTATGTGTTACCCTTGCTGAGATTATTCATATCCAATGAGATTACAACACATTTTTCACCAAGATCCGGATTTTGAGCATAAATAATTAATGCAATTATTAGCATTGTTGCACCTCCCTGAGGAGTATCTGATATTTTATCCCTTAATGCCAGAAATTCTTCCAGAGTATTGGGAATCTTATCAACAGTAACCGTACCAAGACTGTCGGTATTTGCAAAAACATTAAATGGCATGATATTAATTATAAATATAATTAATATTAATGCTGTAAGTGATTTTTTATTTTTTTTCATTTGCACCACCTTTATATAGTAGTCTATTATTAAAATAATAAAAAATTAATAATGTCATTGTCAATTAAATAAAAAAGTTTTAATAAAAAATATTTTTTTTATTAATAATTTATATGTTAAAATGCTATCAAGCTTTTATAATAAGGAGTTTGTTATATGAATTTTATTTCAAAATTTTTTAAGTTTGAAGAAAAAAATACAAATTTTAAAACGGAGTTAATTGCCGGATTAACAACCTTTTTAACAATGGCGTATATAATAGTTGTAAATCCAGTGATATTACAGGATGCAGGGATGTCTTTTGCAGGAGTATTATTTGCTACTGTTATTGTTTCTGCTTTCAGTTCAATATTGATGGGTATTGCAACCAACCTGCCTTATGCTTTAGCACCGGGCATGGGTATAAATGCTTTCTTTACATATACACTTGTACTGGGCATGGGTATAGAATGGCAAACAGCACTGGGGGCAGTTTTTATCTCTGGAATAATATTCATGCTTTTATCTGTATTTAAGATAAGAGAATATATAGTCAATGCAATCCCAAAATCGATAAGATATGGTGTCGCTTCAGGTATTGGACTGTTTTTAGCTCTTATCGGTTTAACAGGTATAGGATTTATTATAAGACCAGGCTCTCCATCTCCGATTATTACATATGGGAATATTACCATACCTATTTTAATATTCATAATAGGTTTTTTCTTAACAAGTTTTTTGGTTATTAAAAAAATCAAAGGAGCATTGATTATAGGTATAATTGCAACATCGGTAATTGCAATAATAACCAGTATCATAATGGTAAAACTGGGTAAGGATGGGTTTGTGAATTATCCGGGCTCATTTAAAGAATTAATCGCACTGCCCAAATTTGATGTATTGCTGAAATTAGATATTTTAAAGGCTCTATCATTGGGTATGATACTGCCTATTTTTTCACTTCTATTTGTTGATATGTTTGATTCATTATCTACATTTGTAGGTGTAGCTGAAGTTGGAGGGTTTATTAATGAGGAGACAGGCGAGCCTGAGAATGTAGGAAAAGCCCTTTTTATCGATGCTGTTGCTACTACTGTTTCAGGATTAAGCGGAACTTCACCTGCAACAACATATATAGAATCAGCAGCAGGTATAGAAGAAGGAGGTAAAACAGGTTTTACGGCGGTTATATCAGGATTATTATTCCTGCCCTTTATGTTTTTATGGCCGCTGTTGTCATTCATTCCCAATATTGCTACGGCACCTATACTGATTATTATAGGATTATTTATGATAAAGACATTAAAAAATGTTGAATGGCAGGATTTTGAAGAGAGCATACCTGCATTCCTTGCCATGATACTGATACCATTGTCGTACAGTATAACTCATGGTATAGTCTGGGCTTTTTTATCATATACTTTGATAAAATTATTAGTGGGTAAATTTAAGGAAATACCTATAGCATTGTGGATTATAGATTTATTTGCAATAGTACACCTTGCATATCCGTTACTGGAAAAAATAATAAAATAGTTGATTTTTTAAAAATCCTCGGGACTGTGACAAAAGGGAAAAAATAAAAAAAGTAACCACAGATGAACGCTGATTAACGCTGAAAATAAAAGTTTTTCTACCGCGTGCATCTGCGTTTATCTGCGGTTAAATATTACTTTTGAGACAGCACCGGGGAGTTTTTAAATACTTCTTGTCAGGACTACTATATGTCTTTCTTTATCTTCAATTTCATTTATTTTATAAAAAGCGGTATTTAAATTATATTTTTTTCGTGTAATTGCTAATTCTTCATCGATTTTATCTTTTCTTCCTTTGTATAATACATATGTACCGTTATTATTAAAAAAATTTTCTGTCATTTGTATAATAACATTTACAGGTTTAAATGCCCGGCAGGTTACAACATCGCTGATAATTTTATGTTTTGTAATTTCATTATTAATAACAACAGCATTGTTAATTCTCAGGTAATCAACGGCTTTATTTAAAAAAATACACTTCTTTGGACTTTTATCTATTAGTATAATTTTTTTCCGGGGAAAGATTATTGCCAGTAAGATCCCCGGCAGTCCTCCTCCTGATCCTAAATCAGTTATAGAATCATACGCGGTAAAATATTTTTGTCCAATTAAACAGTCAAATATATGATCATTAATTATTGTATTTATATCAAGCTTTCTGGAGATTAAATTTAGCTCAAGATTTTTTTTAATTAAAAAATCTAAATATCTGATGACCTGATCCAGGTATATATTTGCTACACCTGATAAATCGAAAATTTTTTTTAGTAAATTGTTTTTTTCTTTTTGATCTAACATATTACGATACTTTAAAAATCAATATTGGTCTTAATGTCGGGAGAATCATCATTATCTTTTGGGATACCGCTATTTTTTGTTGATACAGCAAGTTTAATAAAAAATATTGCGGCAGCAATGGCAGTTATTATCCAGATTACTCCCCAGACTTTCGGGGGCAGGGGGAATACTTCTTTTGACATAGCCCACGCATCGGATCCCTGTATTGTATTTTTTATTAAATCAACATTAATATCAAGCAGAGCATAAAGAATACTTGTTATACCGATAAATTTCAGTATATAATCATTAATAAAACGCGGTATGAAAATACCCATTGCAGTCATGGCACAACCGAATAATAATCCGAATATAAATCCAAATACATTTCTTATAAAGAACAGTGTAATAAAAACTACAATACCACCCAGCATTATTGAAATCATTTTATCAGCTTTTGTTTTTGCCGCACTTAGTAAGATAATGCCTCCAAAAAGCATGCTTCCCAGATATCCGGCCGGCAGTACTACCCATCGCCAGCCTCCTGTGCTCCAGCAGGCGCCTCCCTGCAAATGCGAAATCTCTATTTTAACCATTTTACCGCCTGTCAGCATTGCAGCTAATCCATGCCCTAATTCATGCAGTAGTACAACAAAAATTTTAATCGGATAAACAAAAGGAGTCTTCCAGAAAATCAATACAAGTATAAAGATACCGAGGTATATTATTAATTGTTTCCAGTTTATTGTATTTTCTTTAGGCATATTAACTATCCTTCAAAATTATATATATTTAATTATTTTTAAGGTTTAAGGGATTTTATTTTTTTATATCATTAAAATTTAATAATTCCATTGAATCTTCACTCATTGCCATACAGTAAATTTTATGCTTGGTTAACTTTTTGATATAATTTTCACTGATATAAAGAGAAGAAAAGATAGGTATAAGCTTTTTCTTTTTATATTCAGGAAAATATTCAAAAAATAAACCGCTTTCTATAAAATCAATATATTCATTTATATAATCTATCTTTACTTTTGATTTTGTTTCATTTAAAATAACAGCTTTATCGTATTCTACAATACCGTCAAATTCTTTTATTTCGTTATTAGGACTGTATTTTTCCACTCTGCTATTAAATGTTAAACATCTTTTTAATCCAAAGTATTTTTCTCCAATACTTCTTAAATTTGGTAATACTATATTTTCTACAAGCATACCCATTGAATTAGACAAATCTCCCCATTTTTTATTTATTTCTTTTTTGAATTCTTTCATTTCATCTTTAAATTCTTTCATTTCATCTTTGAATTCTTTAAATTCAATTTGATTCTGGGTATGAACATAGATAAGATCCTTCATCATTTTTTCAAGTGTACTTATTCTTTTTTCAATAATATTAGCCATTTTGTAACCGCCTTAACAATAATTATTATAATCATTTTTATATTTAAAATCAAATAATATTTAAGAGTACATATTATGAAGAGTATATCATAATTATAGATATGAATATTAATTAAAGTATAATATTTAAAAAAAAATATAATTATGATATTAATAATAACTGTATACCTTATATGTAAGGATTAAATTGATGATATACGACATATGTATAATAGGTGCAGGAGTAATCGGTACTTCAATTGCACGGGAGGCTTCAAAATATGATTTTAAGGTTTTGTTGCTGGAAAAAGAACTGGATGTTGCGGAAGGAATAAGTAAGGCAAACAGCGGAGTTCTTCATGCCGGTTTTAATGTAAAAACAGGTTCTTTAAAAGCTAAATTTAATGTGGAGGGATTAAGTTTTTTCCCAACAATCTGTGAAGAATTAGATGTGCCGTACAGGTTATGCAAGAAGCTTGTTGTTGCAAAGGATGATAAAGAGCTAATCCATCTGGAAAAATTATACAGGCAGGGTATACAAAACGGATGTAAAGGACTCTCGATAATTAATAGGGAAAAAATAAAAAAATTGGAGCCCTTTGTTGAAGGAAAATATGCTCTTTACAGTCGGAAAACAGCCATTATATCTCCATATGAGTTTACAATAGCTTTAGCTGAGAATGCACTTGCAAATGGTGTTGCTATCTTTTTGGATAATGAAGTAACAGGTATTATAAAAGAAAAAGATAATAATTTTAAAATTTTAATTAACAAAGGAAGAAGTTTTAAATCCAAAATAGTTATAAATGCAGGCGGGTTATTCTCAGACTCAATATTTTCATTAGTAGAGGATCATAACTATAATATTTATCCATGCAGGGGTGAGTATTATATCCTGGATACCGCTGCATCAAGATATTTAAATATGGCAGTATATCCAGTACCTCCTATAGGCGGAAGCGGGCTTGGGGTTCATCTTACACCTACAATAAACGGCAACATATTAATAGGCCCTTCCGCAGATTATATTAATGATAAAACAGATTTAAGTAATACAAAGGGAGTAATGGATATTTTAAAAAAAGAGGCATACGATCTTTTGCCTCAACTTAAAAATATTCCCTTTATTAAAAATTATTCCGGTATAAGACCAAAGCTCTTCAATGATAAGTCGGGAATATCTTTTTGTGATTTTATTATTGAAGAATCAAAAAAAACAAAAAATTTTATCAATCTCATAGGTATAGAATCCCCAGGGTTAACAAGCGCTCCTGCAATCGCTAAATATGTGCTGGAAAATATAATCGGTGAAAATCATAATTTAATAAAGAAGAAGGAATTTAAAATATATAGAAAGGGCATCAAAAGAACAAGGTTTTTAAGAAAAAATGAAATAGAATATCTATATAATAAAGATAATGATTTTGGAGAGATAATATGCAGATGCGAACAGGTAACAAAAGCAGAAATTTTAAAAGCAGTTAATAATCCGCTAAAAAGTTTAACATTAAACAGTATAAAAAAAAGGACGCATGCAATGATGGGCAGGTGCCAGGGCGGATTTTGTATTCCCAGGATATCTCAAATTTTAACGGAAGAAAAAAAAATACAGCCTGATAAAATTTTTAAAAGTAATAAAAACAGTATGGTATACCGGGGGTATGAGGATTGAAAAAAATTGATGCGGCAATTATTGGAGCAGGTCCGGCTGGTATGGCAGCCGCAGTCTGGTTAAAAGAAAAAGGAATTGATAATTTTATATTATTTGAGCGGAATAACAGATTGGGGGGTATATTAAATCAATGTATCCATAGCGGATTTGGTATAGATTATTATAATGAAGAGTTGACTGGTCCTCAATATGCCGTGAGAATGCAGCAAAGACTGCTTGATTTGAATATTAATTATATGCTTGGGGCGAATGTTATAGATCTTAATAGAAATAAAGAGTTAACGGTAAGCTCCTCAAAAAACGGTATAGAAGTATATAAAGCCGGATCAGTCATAATTACAACAGGCTGCCGTGAAAGGACAAGAGAAAATTTAGAAATACCCGGTACAAGACCGGCAGGTGTATTTACTGCCGGAAGTGCACAGGAATTAATAAATATATTAAATTATAAAATCGGCAATAAGGTTATTATACAGGGATCCGGTGATATCGGATTAATAATGGCAAGAAGATTGAGTATAGAGGGGTATGAGGTTGTTAAACTTTTTGAAAGGCTGCCCTATTTAAGCGGATTAATCAGGAATAAGGTGCAGTGTCTTGATGATTTTAATATACCGATACAATTTAATACTCAAATATCCGGCATTTCCGGTAAGGACAGAGTTGAAGGAGTATATACAAAAGAATCAGGTAAAGATAAATTTTATAAATGCGACACTGTTTTATTTAGTGTGGGATTAATACCGGAAGTAGAGATAGGTAAAAAAGCAGGAATTATACTCAGTAATAATTTTAATCCTGATGTAAACTCTAAGTTTGAAACAAACATAAAGGGCATTTTTATTGCTGGTAATTCACTGCATATTCATGATCTGGCTGATAATGCATCTATTGAAGGTGAAAAAGTTGCTGATTATGTATTTGATTACCTTGATAATGAAAAAAAATTCAGAAAAAATATTGAAAACATTGCTCCTTATAATTCTCATGAAATAGATGAAAAATATAATGATGATTTTTTTAAAAATCTTAAAGACGGCATGGTATGCATAGTATGCCCGAAAGGCTGTATAATTAATAAAAATAATTTTGGATGTAAACGGGGTGAAGTATTTTTTAAAAAAGAAAAAATGCATAAATTGAGGAGACTTACAACAACAGTTTTTTGTGAATACAATGGAGTAATAAAAAGAATACCTGTAATATCAGGAGAAGAGATAAATATAAAAGAAATATCAAAAATTAAAGAAAAATTAAAAAATATTAAAAAAATCGATAGTAAATCATTCTCAATTAATCATAATAAAAAGGAGATAGTATTTTACACCGTTTAATTTATACCTAAATATTTTCTCCGTTTTTTTCAATTACTTTTTTATACCAGTATGCAGAGTCTTTAAGAGTCCTTTGCTGTGTATTAAAATCAACATAGATAAGCCCAAATCTCTGTTTAAAGCCTTGTGCCCATTCAAAGTTATCCATGATTGACCAGTGAAAATATCCTGCTATTTTTATTTTATCTTCTATTGCTTTTTTAACTTCTTTTAAATACCTGTGAGTAAAATCAATCCTTTGAGGATCATGAACCTTACCGTCTAATGATATCATATCAATATTTGCCATACCGTTTTCCGTTATCAGTATTGGGCTTTTGTATCTTTCGTATAATAATTTTGATCCCCAGTATGCCATCTCAGGAGTAATATACCATCCAAATGTAGTTTTTGTATGACCTATTTCAAACGGAACAATTACAGGTTCTCCGTTATTATCTGCTTTTATAACCGGAGCAAAATAATAATTAATGGCACAATAATCAATCGGTTGACTGATGATATCAAAATCACCATCTTTTATCCTTGGTTTTTCATATTCAAATGTTTTTAAACCGCTTTCAGGGTACTTACCCAGATAGATCGGATCAAGCCACCATGAGTTTTGTTTTATTGATTTATCATTTATCTCAAACATAAATTTTTTGCATGCATCAATATCGCTTTTTTTATTTGTTGCCGGTATTGCAACTTCACCTGTAGGTGCGAATCCGATTTTGGCTTTTTGTTTTGAATTTTCTCTGATTATTTTTACAGCCTTACCGTGTGATAAAAGCACATTATGGGAAATATGGGTAATTTGATTGAAAGGAAGTTTAACGCCGGGAGCATGAGTCCCATTTATATGCCCTTCTATGATAAAACTTTGCGGTTCATTGATTGTAATCCAATTTTTAACCCTGTCCGATAATTTATCAACAACAACTTTTGTGTATTCCGCAAACCAATCAGGAGAATCATTATTTAACCATCCTCCTAAACAATAAAGCTCGAATGGATAATCCCAGTGAAAAAGTGTAATAAATGGCTCTATACCGGCATTTAATAATTCATCAATAAGTTTATTATAAAAATCAAGCCCCTTATCATTCACAGTACCGATTCCATCCGGTATAATCCTGGGCCATGATAAAGACAACCTGTAAGCTTTTACGCCTATTTTTTTCATTAAAGCAATATCTTCTTTATATTTATGATAATGATCACAGGCTATATTGCCTGTATGACCATTCCATACGGCACCCTGTTTCCTGCACATCATATCCCAGACACTCAAACCCTTACCGTCTGAATTCCATGCTCCTTCAATCTGATATGAAGAAGATGCTACTCCCCAAATAAAATCTTCCGGAAATCCCATTACTACTCCTTTTTTGTCAATTAATAATTTTTTTAATATGAATTATTATTTTTTTAATTTAATTTTGTCATCTTTGCTGCCTATAAGTATTTTTATACCCAGTAAGGCTCCTATGAAACCGTCGACAAAATCATTAATATTATCCGTTTTATCGACTCTGTCTAATATCTCTGCTGCAATATTTTTTACAGCTTTTCTTGCTTCTTGTTCTTTCATAATACTTTTTCCCTCCCGATTAAATATATCACTTTGAAATTTGCATTGCAATGAATTAATGAATTTAATGGTAATAAGGAAAAAATATAAAAAAAAATTTTATTAGACATTGCAGTAATAATGATAAGACATCTAGAATTATTATTGTAAATTTTAAGTTTTTAAAAAAATCATTTAATAAATTATTCAACTTATTTTCTATACTATATAGAAATTTTATATTTCGCTAAAGTTGAAATATTTTATGTTTTCTAATCATATAGAATATTAAATTTTAAATAATTTTTTGTAATACTATGTTTTTAATTCCTATGATTTAACATTAAAAAAATTTGAAAAAAATATAAAATTATGTTATAATAACTATAAAAACAACAATATAAGTATATATAATCTAATTTTTAATATGTTTTAAGGCAAATAATTATATGAAAGTTAATATATCATTCGTAATTATTATAATGTTGTCGTTATCTTTTTTTATTATTTACAGCTGCGATTTTGTACCAATAACAGAAGACGAATTCATGAATATGAATAATAATAGTAGAGGAAGCAGTGGGTCCGGTGATGTCTCAGAAGTACGTCTTGCTGATGCCGGCAACTATGAGAACGGATCAGGCACATTCGGCGATCCTGCAAGATGGCTGACCAATAATAAAGGGAGAACCTTATCCGTATTAAGTAATGATTTTCAGTATGACTCAGGTTTATATAATAGTACTTATGATATCTATGATGGTAATAACAACGGTTCATTTGATACGGGCAGATTTTTTAGGGTAGTAATAGACGGGATAAATGCAGTTAACGGCGGATATAATCTTACACCTGTTGCAAAGGATCTAAACACATTAATGTCTCCTCCTTATAATCAGATATATATAGATCCTCAAAGAGGTAAATTTATTTTACCGAGACCTGTTTACTGGTCTAGGAGTGAGAGTTTTGAAAATATAACAACCAATCCGGATATTGGCGAAGGAAATGGAAATCTACCTGTCCTTATTAAAGTAGTTAGTAATGGTAAATTTAATAATTGCATTGCTGGTACAACAGAACATAATACTTCAATATATTGGTTCCCTCAGAGCAGCAGTTATCCTGTACCTGCTAAAGGAATTTTATCATACTGGATGTTAAGAGGTAATTTTGAATCTGATGATAATGCTTTTTTTATCAGTCTTGGTGCATTTTATATTGATTGGAGAAAATCCGGCATAGAATTATTAGTAAACGGCAATAAGCTTACAAGTCCGTTACAGATTACTGTTGGTGCATGGCATCATATTTATATAGTATGGGATGAGGCTAAAGGATTAAATGGAAATTCTATAAGATTATATATAGATAACAATTTAGTTTTAGAATCAGATGTTACTATTACATCATGGATTCAGTATGAAAAATTTAGATTTGCCTGGTGGGATGATGGAAATGGAAGTTGCCAGGTATACATTGATAATGTAAAATTATGGGATCATGTTATTTTGGATGATCCTTCATGGATTTATAACGGAGGTACAGGTTTGGAAGAGTCTCTTCATGAGATATATGGACCTGCAAACGGCTATAAGCCCGGCAGTGTTAGAGTAGGTTATTATTATTATTGATTATCCGGGTAAATAAAAGTCTTTTAAAAAATACCGTAGTGCTATTAGTAAAGCAATCGCAGATGGACGCGGATAAACGCGGTAGAAATATTTTTTTATTTACGGTGTTAATCAGCGTTAATCTTGCGGTTAATTTTCTTTTTGTGTAGCTTGTGGGCTTTGTTGTGTCTCCTTAAAAAAATAGATGGATATTTAGGCTAAAAAAAACTCTTGTTATTGGTAAGTAGATTTATTTCTCTGCAAGCCGGATGGTAAATTAGAGTGAAGGTTTTAAACATATCAGGAGTAGATTACATGAAAGTTAATATATTATTAATAATTATAATATTGTTTTTATCTTTTTTTATTATTTACAGCTGTGATTTTGTACCTATTACAGAAGATGAATTCATGAATATGAACAGAAGCGGTAGCGGCAGCAGTGACGGAAGCAGCTCCATTACAGGTAATGCAACTGAAGTACGTCTTGAGGATGCAGGTGATTATGAAAATGGTGCAGGAACATTTGGTGACCCTGCAAGATGGCTTACAAATAGTAATGGTAGATCTTTATCAGTATTAAATAATGATTTTCAGTATGATCAAGTACTGAATGGAGTTTATAATATTTATGATGATAATAACAGCGGTTCATTTGATACGGGCAGGTTTTTTAGGGTAGTAATAGACGGGATAAATACAGTTAACGGCGGATATAATCTCACTCCTGTTGCAAAGAATTTGACTACATTGGCATCACCGCCAGCCGGACAGATGTATATTGATCCTCAGAGAGGTAAATTTGTTTTACCGAGGCCTGTTTACTGGTCTAGGTGCGAGAATATTGATAATTTAGTAACTAATCCTGATATAAAATATAATGATGTGTTATTTTATTCTGCTTATATAATAGATGTGCGGGTAGGTAAATTTGGCAATGGCTTAATAATATACTTACCTCCGGATAGCTACAGTGTTTTTTACCCTTTAGGGTCGAGTTATACTGGTAATAGTCAATACACATTTTCTATGTGGTTTAATATGAATATTGGAGGTGGACAGGGACCTACTTATTTTCATATCGGATTAAATAATGCTAGTACTACTACTATTACATTTTCAAATGATGGTGAGTCAGAGTGGAATAATTATATAGTTATAGATGGTGATGTACAGCCGGATGATGATCATTCAAATTTAGATATACCGGGATATGGATATGCACACATCTACGCTGTTATAGATGAATCAGGAGGTTTATCCAATAATGAATCAGTTCAAGTTTATATAAATGGGATTAAAGTTATGTCTGCAACTAAAAAGTTTAATTCAGATATGTTTAGGATAGTAATGGTACAAAGTGAAGGTGGTGATAATGCATATTGGCTGATTGATAATATAAAGATTTGGACTCATGTTGTGTCTGAAAATCCTTCATGGTTATATAATGGTGGAAGTGGCAGGAGAGATGCTCTTCATACTATTTATGGACCTGCAAACGGCTATAAACCCGGCAGTGTTAAGGTTGGGTATTATTATTATTGATTATCCGGGTAAATAAAAGTCTTTTAAAAAATACCGCAGTGCTATTAGTAAAGCAACCGCAGATGGACGCGGATAAACGTGGTAGAAATATTATAATTATTTGTGCTGCTGTAAAGTAGATATTATTATACAAAGATGCATGGCCTATGTATAAAATTATTAACTTGAAGAATAAGTACTTATAAAAGGAAAATTAAGTGGAGAAAAGAAAATTTATTGAAAAAATAAGAAATATGCCTAATTATGAATTAAAAAAACAAATTTCATATGGTAAAGAATCGTATAGGGATGGTTATTATAAATTATTAGAAGAGGAATTAAGAAATCGTAATATAGATCAATCTGAGGAAATTATTGAAGAAACAAAATTAGAAATTACTAAAAACAAAGGTATGAATATAGTAAAATTAGGTTATGCTTTTGCAATATTATTTAGTTTTATTGGATTAATAATTTCAATTTATTTACTTAAATCAAAGAAATATGATAAAAATATTAAATGGCATGGTATTCTTATTCTTTGTTTAAGTATAATTATGATTATGGTTTATTTTTCAATTTGTAATTCTGTACATCCTTAGAATATACATTCCCATAAAGAGATGGTCCGTTTATTCGCACCGTCTCGTTTTATTATTAAAATAACAGCTGTTATGTTATTACACCGAAACGTCAGGGATGCTGTTTCTTTTTAATTTTTTGTGGGTTTTAAGTAAGATACCACGGAGCCGCAAAGAACACCGAGTATACACAGAGATTTACTTTAATAACTTTATCTCTGTGAATACTTTGTGTACTCTGAGTCTCTGTGGCATCTTCTATTCTTAAAAAAAAATAATATTACCAGTACAGGACAAAATTCCTGCTTTCTTCAGTCCCAAATCGTTTTGTCCAATTTTGCCCAAAAGCATTTCTTGAAACCTGTATATAATGTTTTTCATCTATTTCATGATAAGAGCATATAAGGCCTTTTTCATAAAGATCAACCAAATAAAATCCGCACGGAGCTTGTATTAACTGAGGGCATAATAAATGATTAATACCTTCTTTTATTATTCTGCTGGGGACATTTTTATGGCCTGCAAAAAAAACTTTAACTCCCGGATACTTATTAAATAAATCCAAAACTTCCTTATAATTATAAATTTGCTGCATCCCGTCGTTTTTCCATCCCTGTACACATGGATGCAGGAGTAGGGAAAAATGACTGAAAAGAAGTATTTTATGAGTGAATCCGTATTTATCTAATTCTTTTTTTAACCAATGAAATTGCTCTGTATTTTTATTTAAAGATGATTGGCTGGGAGTATCCAGCATTATAAAATGAATATCCTGTACAGTAAAAGAGTAATATCCTTCTTTCGGCATCCGGAAAGCCTTATAAAAATCCTCCCTGCTTACTTCCCCGTACTCTTCATGATTGCCGATTATTGGATAATAAGGAATTTGTGATTGTGTTATTATTTTTTGAGCGATATTTAGATAATGAAAGGAGCCACTATTGATAATATCGCCGGGATATACAATAAAATCGGCTCCAAGCTCCTCAATCCGTTTTATATATTTTTTGCATAAATAATTCGCCTGCCCGTATAATCTTTTTGTCGATTTCGGTAAATAATCAATGTTATCATCATTAATATGCGTATCCGGTAATATTCCAAAGATTTTTATTTTCTGACCGCCCGGAGGTTTTAATAATGATGTATTGAGTCCATTAATATGATTATTTTGCATAATTTTTAGATTTATTGATATCAAAGAGCTTTGCCATTTATATTGATAATAAAATAAGCCTTTAAATGATATATCGGGATTTTTTAATGTTATTGTTTTATCTTTACCGATTATTGTTAAATGAGAATCATCATCAGTGATAATAGTAAGATTAATATAATTAATATATCTTGTTGTTATATATGCATCTATAATCATATTATTGATTATTATATATACTGTTATTTAAATGTTAATTCAACTTAAAATATAAAAAAAGTATGGGATAGGTTTTGTATTATGCTTTTAAAGAGAGTAACCGCTGATAAACTCTGATGTACGTTGTTAGATAGGATTTTTATTAACGGCGTTAATCTGCGTCCATCTGCTTGTCCAGCATATACATTAGTATGTGCTGTGGCGGTTGATTTTTAAAAAGACAATTCATATAAAAAAATCTTGTTTATAAAAAAATAATATATTATAAATATTATTGAATGTATTTTAATCTGGGAGAATTATTATTACGGTAATCGATGATTTAAAAAGATATATAGAAAGAAAATTTAATGAAGATATCAGGGCTCATACCGTCATAGATAAAAAGGATGGCGAGTATGAGGATTTTCCTTTAAATTTGTCTCCTGATTTAAAAAAGGTTTTAAATGAACAGGGTATAACTAAACTGTATTCTCATCAGAGGAATGCATTTGACAAGATAAGTGCCGGTAAGAATACCCTTCTTGTCTCAAGTACGGCAAGCGGTAAAACCCTGTCTTTTTTTCTGCCTATATTAAATGAATATGTTTTATCAGATAAACCGTTCAGTGTTTTGATGATGTATCCCACTAAGGCTCTTTCACGTGATCAGGAAAATACATTCAGCAAACTGATGAAAGCTGTAAAGAAGAATGACAGGCTTGGCACTTTTGACGGTGATACGCCTACTGAAGAGCGGCAGAGAATACAAAAATTTGCTGATTTTGTTATAACAAATCCTGATATGCTTCACAGCGGTATACTGCCTAATCATAACCGCAGGTGGAAAGTATTTTTATCAAGACTGCGGTATATAGTAGTTGATGAAGTGCATATGTACAGGGGGGCATTCGGCTCACATGTGTCAAATGTATTCAGGCGGCTTTTACGTGTCTGCAGGATTCACGGCAGTGATCCTTCATTTGTGTGCTCATCGGCAACTATCGGCAACCCCGGGGAGCATGTTACTTCTTTATTTCATAAGTCATTTCACATCATACAAAAAGATATGGCTCCAAAGTCAGCAAAAGACGTTTATTTTATAAATCCGCCGGTTGTTGAAAATGATAAATATTTAAATTACAGGAAAGGACCTTCTTCCGTGTCTATACCCATTATCAGGGAGGCGGTGAAAAGGGGTATAAGGACGATCTGTTTTTGCAGGGCAAGACAGGAAGTTGAGAGATTATACAGGGCAGTAACTGTTGATTATCCGGAGTTAATCCCCTTCATAAAACCTTATAGGGGCGGCCTTTTGCCTAGTGAAAGAAGGAAGCTTGAAAGGGACTTAATGAGCGGCAGTATAATTGCGGTTATTACTACAAATGCTCTTGAGCTTGGTATTGATATAGGGGATCTTGAGCTTTGTATTTTATCCGGGCATCCGGGAAGTTTTGCAAGCTTCTGGCAGCAGGCGGGCAGGGTCGGCAGGAAGGGCAATAATGCCGTTATTGTATTTGTAGCAAAGGACAAGCCTATTGACCAGTATCTCGTGCATCATCCTGAGTTTATCCTCAATGTCCCGATTGAGCAGGCATGGCTCAATGCAGATAATCCTTACATTCTCCTGCAGCATATGCCCTGTGCTGCACATGAATATCCTTTAAGAAAATTGGAGAATGATTTTAATATTAAGATATATAACCAGGCGCTTGATATATTAAAAAGAGATAAAACAGTTGTACCTTATCATGATTCTTACAGATATGCTTTGCAGGATTATCCGGCTAAAGGCGTTAATCTCAGGGGAATGACTGATTATAATATTGAGATATACTGCGGCAGTGAAGTCATTGGTGAGCTTGATCCGATCGGTGCAAGGGGTACTCTCTATAAGGATGCAATCTATCAGCATCTTGGCACCAGATATATGTCTTTGGAGCTTGATCTTGATAAAAAGCTCTGCCGGGTAGAACCTGTCAGTGTAGATTATTATACTGAGGCTGTATGGGACGGTAGGGTGGAGATGACGGAAGCTGAAGAGGAAAAAAAATTAAATGATGCCCAAATTATACTGGGCAATATTTATGTCAACAAACAGCCCAAGCTGTATAAAAAAATCAAGGAAAAGAGTTATGAGAATATCGGGTACGGTCCTATTACATTACCGGCTTTTGATTATGACACAATCGGATTCAGCATTCTCCCGCCTAAACAATGGATTGAAGCTCTTGAAAACACGGATAAGAAATATATCGGTGCAGCACTTTTCGGATTAAGCTATCTATTCAGGAATGCAGCACCGTCTATATGTATGGCTGATGTAAATGACATAAATACTGATGTGGCTTTGGCAGAAACCGGCATGCAGTTATGGAAAAGCAGTTTATATGTCTTTGATACAATAGAGGGCGGGGTTGGTTATGCGGAAAAAATATATGAAAAACTTGAAGAGTCATTAAAGCTCTGTTATGATATAATTAATGAATGTGAATGCTCATACGGCTGCCCCTCATGTGTGCCTCCTCTTCCTCCCGGCGTAACGGATGAGGATTTGGAGTTGCTGTTTGTAGAATCAAACGCAGCAATAGAATGTACCAAATCATTACTGATAGCCCTATTGGAGGCAAGGATAGTGCTGCCGGATGTCAAAACAGTAAAGACTCCGGTTAGTAAACAGGATAAGCCGGGTGAGGATGAAGAGACTATTAAATTAAATAAAAAGCTTGAGAGGGCAAGCAAAAATTTAAAAAATAAAAGGGAGAGACTCCACTGATTGAGAATACTTTTTTGCATTGCTTGGGTATAGGCAACAAAACCGAAAATAAACTCAAAGCAGTCGGATTTAATACATGGGAAGACTGTTTTAATAATCAAACTTGTATACCTTTAAAAGGACAAAAATTAACTAATTTTTTAGAAAATCTTGCTTTAAGTAAAGAAAAGCTTGATAAAAATGATATAAGATATTTTGTTGATAATCTACCGACAAAGGAGCACTGGCGCATACTGGCAAAATATTTTGATGAAGCAACTTTTTTTGATATTGAAACAACGGGATTAAGATGGTCTGAAAGCCAGATAACCGTTATAACGGCATTTAAAGATTACAAGCTTCATTCTTTTGTATATCAGGATAACCTTGATGACTTTTTAAATCTTGTTGACGAATCAAAACTCTTAGTTTCATTTAACGGCAACTCTTTTGATATACCTTTTGTTGAAAGATCATTTAACATACCCTATATTAATTGCCCGTATATTGATTTAAGATGGATTGCCTATCACAGAGGATATAGATGCGGTTTAAAGGATATAGAAAAAACAATGAATATTGGAAGACCGTCAGAGCTTGCAGATGTTGACGGATATGAGGCTATTTTATTATTTTACAGATGGCAGTCCGGTGAAGAAGATGCAAAATATAAATTAATAAAATATTGCCAGGCTGACACTTTATGCACCTGTCTTGTAGCTTCCAGAATTTTAAAAGAATATAATATTATAAAAGAAATTTTTAAAGATGATATACTTGATTTATTAAAATAACACTTATAATTATATTTAAAATTCATGTAAAATGTTTTGATAACAATAGAAAAATCAGATTAAATAATAAAATGAGAAAAATAATCCTTTATCTAATCATTATATTGCTTATTGTTAATTGTAATAATAAAAGAATAATAAAATATAATAATTATTATAATAAAATTAAAGATACCATTAATAATGAAAATGAAATTAAAAAAGTACAAAAATCTTTTAGGATTATTGCTTTTTCATTTATCTCAGATGCTCTCAGAAATATGAATAATAGATATCCTGAAAAACATCAGGAAGTTAGTGAATTAATAGAAAAGATTGTTTTCCTGTCATTATCCGGAGATGTTTGTCCATATAAGAATATTAATTCTAAAAATAAATTCGGCAATGATGAATACGGTCTTTATCTTACTCATCTTAATATAATATTGTCTAATTATTTAATTATAACCGGAAGTAAAAAATACAGTAAATTGCATAATACTGTTAATAAATTTTTTATTGATCATTCTATTGATGATGTAAATTTAAATTTTAAGATTTATCCGGGTTCGTCTTATAGATTTGCTGCCGACCAGTCGGCAGCTCTGTATTCTCTATGGCTTTATGATAAAGCTTATAATACGAAGAACAGTAAAAATATAATAAAAAAATGGCTTTCCATATTAAACAGTAAAGGTCTAAATAAAAATTATAATCTTCCGGTTTCAGAATTATCCAATGCATTGTGGTATTCTCAATATCCGAGAGGGTGCGCAACTCCTTACTTGATATATTATATTAGTTATTTTTCACCGGATTCAGCAAAAACATACTGGTATAATTTTAAAAAATATTTTAAGGGTAATTTATTAAGTTATATGCTGTTTAGAGAATGGCTTGATGATTTTAATAATAAAAACTATATGTATAATTTAGCTGAATGGAAGAATAAATATGGTATAAATGGTGACCTGGATTCCGGTCCCCTAATATTAGAGTATGGCGCGGCAGCAACCGGTTTTGGATTATTGGCAGCAAAAGCAGTTAATGATAAAAAATCTTATAATAATTTGTATAAATCGATTGACAGAGGTTTTAAAGTATTAGCTGGATCTAAAAAATTAAAATCATCTCTGGAAAATTTTTTATCAATATCAATAATATTTTTAGCTGAAACAATATAATTTTATTTTACTGCTCCAATAAATGAGAGCACTTTTGACGCGGCTATTGCTCCGTTTTTTAATGCTTTTTGTATATTATGATTTTTAAAATAACTGCATGTAAAGGCTGCCTGAAATGAATCGCCGCATCCTGTAGTATCTATGATATTTTTTACAGGAACTGCTTTTTGTTTGTATGTTTTATTATTATAAAAAGCAATACTTCCTTCTTCTCCAAGGGTAACTACTATTAATTTTTTATGCTTATCGGCAATTTTTTTTAATGTATCCAGATGTTCTTTTTCAGTACTTATGAAGAGAATGTCCAGCTTTGGCATGTTATCTTCAATGAGTTTAAAATTTTTTGTATCAAGACTGTCTGCAACAATCCTGCATTCTTTTGTTAATAATGATATTTTATTGAAATTTGGATCAAATAGGGTTGTAGCAATTATGTCGTGAGTTTTAATAAATTTTAAATCATCATTACTAAACCGGTAAGATTCATATAAACCGCCATCCCAGCTGTTTTCTTTAAAATATCTGTCGCCTGTTTTTGAGATATATATTTTATTTGAGGCAGTATTACCATTTGCACGGTGCAGATGAGAGATATCTATTGCTGTTTTTTTTAAATAATCAGCAATCATATCCCCGTATTTGTCATAACCGATACAGCCTAAAACAGATATGTTTTTTAAGCCTTCATTAAGGCATTGTACTGCAAAATTTAATGAATTACCGCCTATATAAATTTTATTTTGCTCCGGGAAAAAATCTACACATAAAACCGATAGTGCTATAATAGAAAATTTTTTACTCATAATTTATATCTTATCTCTTATTAGGTATAAGCATGGTATTAGTAATTCATAAAAACAATTCAATAAATCTACCTGTCTGTTTATTGCATCCTTTTACTCTATGTCTATTGCGACCCCACAACCTTTTATATTTTTAAATCGTCATTAGATCTCCAGTTAGCTCTATATAAAAAAGTGGTGTGGGGGAAGCAATCTAAAGCTGTCAGTCTGCTTCGCAGTCGGCTTCACTTCATTCGCTGCTGCTTGCAGAGACATGCATTTTTCGTTGTCCATTGCGACCATTTTTTTCTTTTGTCTATTGCGAACGTAGTGAAGCAATCTAAAGCTATTAGTATGATCCCCCTATACTCAACGCTGTGACTACAAGGTGCTTAGAACTTATTTTAAGTCTTATATTTATTCACAATTAATATAAGCAGTTTGACCAATGTTTATTCCTATTTCCTCATTTATAATATTAGCCCCAGATGAAACTTTGATCTTGTACTTGCCTTTTTTAAGATATATTTTTTTTATGTTATAATATTCTTTTTTATTGCCATTCTCATCTTTAATCTCTACTGTCCAGTTCCTGGAGTTGATATTATCAAATTTTAATAAGCCTGCTTTTTCTGTTTCTTTATAAGTAAGATTATATTCAGGATTAGTACTGTTTATCACAAAAATGTCCGTAAAATCAACATGCCAATCCTGTTTAATTGTAATCTTATATACACCGTATTCAATTTTTCTGTTAAGCTCTCCATCCAGATTTTGTTCATAAATTTTTTCATTAATAATTACATCAGCTTCATCCGGTATATTTATAATATTAATTTTGCCTTTTTCATGGGTGTCGATGAATTCATTATTAGCATTTGCAATCATTAATCTGTTGTTATTTTCATTTGCTGTTAATGTTAAAAATTTATCCTGTTTTAATTCCCCCAGCCTGTACCAGTAGTTATCCATAAATTCCGGGATGTCTCTGTATTTGGAATACTCTTCATAAGGATTCCATGAATTAAAAAGAACCCTGTCCTCATCTTCAAAATAGATACCGTTGGAGTTGGCATCAATTATTAATATACGAATATCTACATCGTCCCACATGAAATATTCGTGATCAAGAGCATAGTAATATGTTGTATTTTGCAGATAATAATTAACGGTACCGTCTAATTCTAAAATTTTATAAATTATAATCCTTGGGTTATCCGGTAATTTAAATTCGTAATAGATATAATCAGGGATATCAATTACTTCTTCATATACGGTGTCCCAATCCATATATGTTTCAGGAACTGTAATGTATTCTAAAACTGTCCGGGGTTCAGTGATATAATAAATATCTCCATCCTTGTCGATTACTCTAATACGTACCATTTTTGTTGTAAAAACGGTTTTTGTGATATATCTTATTTTTTCTACCAGTTTTTGACGTGAAACAATTTTTGTTTTTAATAAATCCATATTATAATAAGCATTCTCATGGGATCTTTTCGGTTTACTAATGATATTATTATCATCAGATAATTGTAATGTCATTATATTGTCTTTATCTAATACAAAGGTCAGTTCTTTCTTCGCAAAATATAAGTTTACTGTTTTTTTATCTCCTTTATTACTAAATTCAAGTTTTTTACTATACAATGGAGGTGTTGTCCATAGGAAATCATTAAAGATATTATTGCCGACTGACATTTGCAGGGTTTTATTCCTTTTTTCTTCCGACATAAAAGGCCATCTTCTGACTGTTAGACATGAGAATGATAAAAGTACAATTATTAATAAGAAAGCATATAATATAATTTTTTTCATTATTAACCTTTTTATTTATATCTATATTATATTTATTTTAAATAAAATTAATTTTAATTACATTTTTTTTATAAAAGAATTTAAAAAGGATATAAAATAAATTTATCCCGTATTTGTATAAAAAATCTTGTAATAATTAAAAATATTAGGATTTGACTCCGGCTAAATAAAAAATGATAACGGAATGTTTTAATTATTTATTTATTTATTTATTACCTCTTCTAAGTGGTTACTTGGTTTGTAAATATTTTTACAAAGTAAATTTCTTTCTTCATATTATACCTTGACCCAATTTCTATTTTTTGATATTTTGCAAAGAAAGAGGTAAATTATGAATAAAGATGGTTTTAGTGCAGAAGAAATCTTTACTCAGCATGTTGGGTATACTTATAATGATATTATTTTATTACCCAGTTATTTTGGATTTGATGCAAATGAAGTTGACTTAAAGACTAGGTTAACAAGGAATATTACTCTAAATCTTCCTTTTATTTCTTCTCCAATGGATACTGTTACCGAAGAAAAAATGGCAATCTATATGGCTTTACTTGGCGGAATGGGGATACTTCATTATAATAATACAATTGAAGAACAGGTCAGAATGCTTAAAAATGTGAAAAGATTTGAAAATGGTTTTATAGTTGATCCCATTGTGCTTGGTCCTGAAAACTGCATCCAGGATGTAAGGGATATTAAGAAAAGATTAGGATTTTCCGGTATTCCAATTACAGAAGACGGCACTTTAAATACAAAATTAATAGGTATTGTAACGGCAAGAGATATAGATTTTGAACATGATGCAACGAGAAAGTTGAAAGAAGTAATGACAAAAGATCTTATAACGGCTAATGAGGGTGTTACTCTTCAAGAAGCCAATATGATATTAAGAAAATCAAAAGTTGGGAAACTCCTTATTATTGATAAAAAAGGTCTTTTAAAAAGCATTGTTTCAAGAACAGATTTAAAGAAAAACAGGGATTTCCCTCTTGCTACAAAGGATTCTAATAAACAGCTTAGAGTAGGGGCTGCAATTTCTACATTTAAAGAGGACAGGGACAGATTGGATGAACTTGTTGTGAATAATGTTGATGTGGTTGTTATTGATTCTGCTCAAGGATATAACAAATATCAGGTTGAAATAATAAAATATATTGAGAAAAAATATCCCGGTTTAGAAGTAATAGCGGGTAATATAGTAACATCAGAACAAGCCGAAGGATTAATTAAAGCGGGTGCTGATTGTCTCAGAGTGGGAATGGGACCCGGCTCTATCTGTACTACACAGGAAACAATGGCTGTCGGCAGACCTCAGGCAACTGCTGTATATCATACTGCAAAAATTGCAAAAAAATATGATATACCCGTGATAGCTGACGGCGGTATCAGCACTATCGGGCATATTATGAAAGCGTTATGTTTTGGTGCAAGTACAGTTATGATGGGGGGACTTCTTGCCGGCACAAGTGAATCCCCGGGTCAGTACTTATACAAAGAAGGTGTAAGAGTTAAAAAATACAGGGGAATGGCAAGTATAGAAGCCATGAAGGATGGCGGAGGCAAAAGATATTTTACCGATAATGATAAGATTAAAGTAGCTCAGGGAGTTGTGGGTACGGTAATAGACAGGGGCAGTCTTATAGATTTTATACCATATCTTGCAAACGGATTACAGCACGCATTTCAAGATGCGGGTTTTGATAATATTGCTAAGCTTCATGATGCTGTTACTAATGGAGATTTAAGATTACAGATACGAAGTGTTTCTTCAATCAAAGAGGGCGGGGTTCATGATCTGTATCAATATGAGAAACATGTATTATAAAGGTTAATAAAATAATATGTATAAATATCCTGTAGTGGTTGAGTTTGAAGATGTCGATATATACGGCATTGTTCATCATACAAAAATATTGGCTTATCTGGAAAGAGCAAGAGTTCATTTTTTAGAAGAAAATGGGCTTGATGTAAAATTATCTAAGATAGGACTTGTACTGGTTGATTTAAAGGTAAGATTTAAAAAACCGCTTCAAGTTATGGACAGGATTAATATTGAAGTAAAAGTAAAGGAATTGGAGAGATTAAAGTTTACATGGGATTATACTATAATAAATAATGGTAAAGTATCGGTTAAAGCAGAGATAGAACAGGTTTGCATTGATCTTGATACTATGAGAATAATGCCGGTCCCTGATGATTTATATAGGATTCTAGGTACATTAAATAATTAATTATATGAACAAATCAATTTATAATTTTGAATATATAATCTCAATACTTGAAAAAGCTTATAAAAAATCAAGGGCACCATCTGTTACTCTTATATCAAATCAAAAAAAGGATCCTTTTAATATACTGGTATCAACAATTATTAGTCTACGTACTAAAGACGAAGTTACATTAATGGCATCAAAAAGACTATTTGAGGTTGCAGATTCTTTTAATGATTTAATTAATATGGATACAAAGAAGATAGAAAAACTAATCTATCCTGCCGGATTTTATAAAACGAAGGCCGAAAGATTAAAAAAGATTGCAGAGATAATTATTCACAAACTTGATGGAAAAATACCCGGTACATTGGAGGATCTGCTGAAACTTCCGGGAGTAGGAAGAAAAACGGCTAATCTTGTATTAATATTGGGTTTTAATAAACCTGGATTATGTGTTGATACTCATGTTCATAGGATATCAAATAGGTTTGGCTGGGTGAATACAAAAACACCTGATAGTACTGAGTTTGCATTGAGAGAGTTATTGCCTCAAAAGTATTGGAGAATAATCAATGATTATCTGGTTAGTTATGGGCAGACAATCTGTACACCTGTTTCACCTTTTTGCTCCAGATGTGAATTAAATGATTTTTGTTTAAAAAAAAATGTAATAAAATCCAGGTAAAATAAAATTAAATGTAATAAATATTGAAAAAATCTTTAATAAAAGATAATATACATCCTAATTTTTGATTAGATAATAAAAATCTGGTGTGGGTTATTCATGAAAAACAAAAATAGCCATATGGTGCTTGTTATAGTTGTCATTTTTGATCTTATTATATTGCTTTCTGCTTATATATTTAGCAAATATGCATCATATTATTTTATAAAAGTAGTCCGGAATTTTGATATAACCGAACCAATATGGCAAATTAGGGAGGTTATTGTATCTCTTGCTTTAATAGGTATATTGTTCATTGCATTGGAGAAATTTGAATTTACTCATGCATATAGATTTAAACCGTTTTTTGGGATTATTAAAAAATTAGTTCAATTTGAGTTGTTTCTTGTTTCTATATTTTATGCAGTAAAAGTATTTAGAATTTATAGTTTTCAAAATACCTTTGTCGGATTTTATTCTATAATAACATTTACGATTTTTTTAACAGAAAGAGCTTTTATAAAAATATTTTTAATGATTCTCAGAAAGCGCGGGTATGATTATAAAAACTATTTAATAATTGGTGCAGGTGAAGTAGGTCTTGATTTTTATAGAATGGCGATTAGTTTTGATGAACTGGGAATAAGAATAGTAGGTTTTCTTGATGATAATGAAAATCTTAGCCGTTCAAATAATCCAATATATACAGATAAGATAAAATCATTATTATTGGGTAAAATTGATAAATTAGAAACAATATTAAATACAAATATGATAGATAATGTTATAGTTGCACTTCCTATGAATTATGTTGATAAAATGGTAAATATTTTTAATATTTGTGAGAATAACGGTGTAAAAGCAGAACTTATTCCCAGATATTCCAAGATATTATCTGATAATACATCTGTTAGAAAAATAAAAAATTTTACATTATTTGGATTGCATAATGTCCCGTTGGAAAACATGTTTAATAGATTTATCAAGAGATTATTTGATATTACATTATCATTATTCGGATTAATATTATGTTTGCCGTTATTCATTATTGTTGCAATTATTATAAAAATACAATCAAAGGGCCCTGTTTTTTTTAAACAGGAAAGAACAGGTTATAATCAAAAAGCTTTTAATATATTAAAATTCAGGACCATGAGGTTAAGTGATGATGCTAATACAAAACAGGCAACAAAAGATGATCCCAGAAAAACAAAAATCGGTAATTTTTTAAGAAAAACAAATATTGATGAATTGCCTCAATTGATAAATATATTAAAGGGAGATATGTCTATGGTTGGTCCCCGTCCGCATATGCTTGCTCATACGAAAGAGTTTCATGGAAAATATGATAAATACCATGTAAGACATTGGGTTAAACCAGGACTTACAGGATGGGCACAGGTAAACGGATGGCGCGGGGATTCTGATATTGGGATGAGGATAAAATATGATATTGATTATATTGAAAACTGGTCATTATATTTGGATATTAAAATATTTTTTTTAACCATATTCGGTAAAAAAGTAAAAAGACATGCATATTAAAATAAATAAGAAGGTGAGATATGAAAAAGATTATTATTTTTTTTATTGGATTATTATTAATAGGATGCAGTGCCAGAGATATAAGAGAGGATAGTTTAAAAAAACCTGAATTTGAGTTTCAAAAATCTTATGTATTAAGACAGGTGCCCGGTGATTTTATTGCTTATTTTAATGTATGGAAAAATCTTCCTATTGATTATACATATTTTGAATCTTTAGAAGATATACGTTCTGCTAAATATTATACTGCAAGACAAAGAATAACAATTATCGGTAATAATTATTTAATAAAAGACAGAGTAAATAAAAAGGATTATGAATTAATACAGGATTTAAATGTTGATAATCCCGAACATCTTAATATCTATTCGATATTACATGATGGTAAAGTTATAGGTACCATTAATCAGGTTGATAAAGATATGGATTATTATTATGAATATGATCAATTTGACGATAAAAAATATATTATTGAAGGTGAAATTAAGCAATTTGGTATTAATATTCATAGTTTTGTATTTACCATTAAACATAAGGATGATACACTTGGCGTTATTTATAAAGAAAATAATTATGTAAAAAATCATTATGATATAACTATAAACAGAGAATATAAAAATATAGAAGACCATATTTTTATCTGCTTTAGCCTTATGATTGATTCGGTATTAAGAGAAAAAGGATATAAATACAAAAACTGGTAGATTGCAATTTTATTGAAGTAAATAATAAGTTTTAAATACTCTGCATCTCTAATAAATTTGTTGATATATCGAGAGAATTAGGTGTACCGCATGTAAGAAGAATTAATGATCCTTTAGGCAATAGTTCATTATTTTTAATAAATTGCAGTACTCTATCCGTTAAGACGGCATTATTATGTATTTCTTCTAAATAAAACGGGATTACACCCCAGCTTAAATTGAGATGTTTTACTACCTTATGATCGGTTGTAAAGGCCAATATCGGCTTGTTTACTTTTCTGGCGCTGATTAATTGTGCTGTTTTACCGCTTTTTGTTAAAACTACAAATGCTTTTATATCCAGATTTTCAGATATTTCCTGTGCTGCATAACTTAATGCAAGCTCAGGATATACTTCCCGTTTTTTTAATTCCTTAAACGGCATTAAAGCATCTAAATTTTTTTCAACGGTTAATGCTACATGCTTCATCCTCTGGCATGCATCAACAGGATACTTTCCTATCGCTGTTTCTTCACTTAACATTATTGCATCTGCACCATCCAGTATTGCATTTGTTATATCGGCAATTTCAGCTCTTGTTGGGAAAGGATCATCTATCATGGATCTTAGCATTTGTGTTGCAACAATTGACGGTTTTGATAATTGCCTTGCCTTGTTAACCAGATATTTTTGATTTAATGCAACCTCTTCAATTGGATTTTCAATACCTAAATCTCCCCTTGCTACCATAATGCCATGGGATTCCTGTAATATTTCATCTATATTTTTTAAAGCTGCCGGGTTTTCTATTTTTGCAATGACCTTTATATTTTTTCCTGATTTTTGTATTAAACCTTTAACTTTCTGTATATCTTCTTTTTTTCTTATAAAGGATGCAGCAATAAAATCAATATCCATTTCTATGCCAAATTTTATATATTTTATATCGGCATCAGTTATTGCATCAATATCCAGATTCTGTGAAGGTATATTTAAGCCTTTATGTGATCTTATTGTCCCGCTGTTTAATGCCTTTAATAAAAGAGCATCTTCTTTTTTTTGGTCTACTATTAATTTTATCCTGCCGTCATTTATATATACAATATCATTTGTCTTTAAAGAATCTATTACTTCCGAATGGCTGCAGGATATCTTTTCGTTATTCCCGACTATATCATCTTTGACCAGCCATATTTTATCACCGGATTTTAAGTCAAATTTTTCATTGTCGATTTTACCTATTCTTATTTTCGGTCCGGGTAAATCCTGTAATATGGATATATTTTTATCGAGCTCTTTTGATACACTTCGTAATAAATTAATTGTAGTTTTATGAGTTTCTATATCGCCGTGAGAAAAATTTAATCTTGCAATATTCATGCCTGATTTTATTAATCTTTTTATTGTATCCGGGTTATTGCTTACCGGTCCTATTGTGCATATTATTTTTGTTTTTTTTATTTCACATATTGATTCGATCATAATTATGTTTTCCTGTATTTAATTAATATATAATTAAAAATTTAATCTGGATAATCTATTTACGGCTTCTTCTACATCATTTCTATTGCCAAAAGCAGAGAGCCTGAAATGGTATTCGCCGCATTTACCGAAACCGACTCCCGGGGTACCTACTATCTGGCATTGATTTAAAAGTAATGTAAAAAAATCCCAGCTTGAGTAATTATTGGGAGCCTTAAACCAGATATAAGGGGAGTTAGTACCTCCTGATGATTCTATACCGAGCTTTGCCAGACCGTTTTTAATTATTTTTGCATTCCCAAGATAATAATCAATAACCTTTTTTATCTCTGCATATCCTGATTTTGTGAATACACGGCATGCGCCTTTTTGTATAATATATGCAACTCCATTAAATTTTGTAGCCTGTCTTCTGTTCCATAATTTATTCAATGAATGTTTATTGCCCTTACTGTCATAGATCATTAATTCGTTTGGCACTATAGTATAGGCGCATCTTGTACCTGTAAAGCCGGCAGTTTTTGATAAACTCCTAAACTCAACTGCAACTTCTTCTGCCCCTTCTATTTCATATATACTGTGAGGGATATCTTCTTCCGTAATAAAGGCTTCATATGCTGCATCAAAAAGTATCAAAGCTTTGTTTTTTTTTGCATAATCTATCCACTCTGCAAGTTTTTCTTTTGACAATACCTTTCCTGTAGGATTATTAGGGAAGCATAAATATATTAAATCAACCTTTTCTTTTGGTATTTCCGGGGTATAATCATTTTCTTTTGTACAGTCAAGATATACAACATTATCGTATCTGCCGTCTTTAAAATCACCTGTTCTTCCTGCCATTGTATTACTGTCAAGATAGACAGGATAAACAGGATCGGTAATTGCAATCTTTATATCTTCTGAGAATAATTCCTGTATGTTTGCTGTATCTTCTTTTGCGCCTGTTGATATAAATATTTCACTTATATCAAGATTTACACCTCTTGATTTAAAATCCATTTCATTAATATTTTCTCTTAAAAACTCGTAACCTTCATCGGATCTATATCCTTGAAATGTATCCAGTTTGCTCATATCATTTACAGCTTCATTTAAGCCCTTGATTACTTCTGCCGTTAAAGGCTGAGTTACATCTCCTATACCGAGTTTGATTATTTTTTTATCCGGATTATTTTTTGAATATTCTTTTACTCTATTAGCTATTTCTGAGAATAAATAGTTGCCTTGCAGTTTTAAATAATTTTCATTAATCCGTATCATATGTTATGAGCTCCTGTATATTTAAATATAATTTTATATTTATTTTAAGGTAAATAAAATAATAACAGAAAAATCGATGGGAGTATACAAAAATGGGGGTATTTTTCAATAAAATTTTAATTAATAATATTAAATATTACATATTCTTTAAGAATATACAGCTGGGAATAAAAAATTTATAAAATTTTATTATTTAACTTGACAAATATTCAAACAATTTATATTATTGTTTGAAAGGTAGATTGTTTGAAGGATATTTTTATGGATAATACTGATAAAAAAATAGAAATAATTAATGCTGCAAGAGAATGTTTTGCACGATACGGTTTTGAAAAAACAACAATGGATGATATCGGTAAGCTTGTCGGACTCAATAAGGCATCACTTTATTATTATTATAAAAACAAAGAATCTATTTTTGCAGAAGTTATTTTATTGGAAGCTAAAAAATTTCATGACAGTCTGAAAGATAAAATATCTAAAATTGAAACCTGCAGGGATAAAATTATTACATATGTAATCGGGCGATTAAGATATATGAGGAATGTAGTAAATCTTCACAAATTATCAATTGAGACCGCAATGAGTTTTCAGCCTATATTTATAGACCTTTTAAAAAAATTCAGGACAATGGAAATTAAATTATTAAGTGAAGTATTAAAATGCTGTATTAATAAAAAAGAAATAAAAGAATGTGATACAGAAAAAGTGGCGGAAAGTATTTTATCTGTAGTTGATGGTATAAAACAAAAAGCCGTTAACTGTGTAGAATGCAAATTTGCATCTGATGTTGATTATACCCAAATAGAGGATGAGGTCGTATTTACAGTCTCTTTAATCATGGATGGATTAAAAAAATAATTATTTTTATTAAAGAGTGAAAAATTTATGAATACTTATAAAAATATTAGTGATTAATACAAAGGTGTCTTACTACTTAATAATTGTCTATTGCGAACATAGTGAAGCAATCAGGGGTTATTAGTATAAATTAAAAAATCCAGTCTGCTCCGCAGTCAGCGTCACTTCGTTCACTGCTACTCGCAGAGACATAAAATTAAAAAGGTAGTGTGTTTAATGCGATTAAATGAAGTGATACAGAATGAGTGGTAAACTTAGTATAACTTAATTATTTTAAGGAGTAAAAAAATGGATACAGTTATTTATTATTTTACAGGGACAGGGAATTCTCTATATACTGCAAGAAAAATATCAGATTATATTCACAACAGTAAGTTAGAGCCTATTGCACAAATATTTGAACAAAAAGAAATAAAATCTGATACAAAAAAAGTTGGTTTTGTATTTCCTTTATATTACTGGGGGTTACCTAAGATTGTTGAAAAATTTATTAAAAAGATAAATCTTGATTCTGCCGGCTATATTTTTTATATATCCACCTCGGGAGGTGAGTCATCAAATGACTGTGTCTCAGGTAAAATTAAAAATATATTAAGTAAAAAAGGTAAAAAACTTAATGGCGGCTTTAGGATTGTTATGCCGGGTAATTACATAAAGATATATGATTTGGATAGTCAGGATCTGCAAAAAAAGAAGCTTGCAAATTCATTAATAAGGATAAAAAGTATAGCTGATAAAATTAATAACATGCAAGAAAGAGTAAAAAAAGATAAAAATAAAACGTTTGCAACTTTAGTTAATAATTACTGGCAGGCAAATGTAAATAAGAGTGATAAAAATTTTTTTCTGGATGAATCATGTAATTCCTGCAGGATTTGTGAAAAAATTTGTCCTGTAAAAAATATTACATTGATTAATGGAAAACCGGTTTGGAGTCATAAATGTGAGGAATGCTTGGCATGTATTCATTTTTGTCCCAATGGTTCAATCAAAACCAAGTCTGAAAAAGTAAAACCAAAAGGTAGATATCATCATCCAGAAATCACATCAAAAGATATAATTTTATTCAATAAAGCATCAGGCTGATTAAATATTTTTTAAAAAGGAGCAGTAAAATGATTATATTATATTATTTTATTTTTTAAGCTTTTTAGGGGGAGGTTTTTTAGTAAACGGGCTTCTTCATTATATTAATGGCATAAGCGGTAAAAAATTTCCGGATATTCCTGAGAAAAACAGGAAGAAGCCGGAGTCCAAGTTTGAAAAAATTATTTCTTCTCCTGTTGCAAATACTATCTGGGGTTTGATTAATTTTATATTTGTTTATTTAATAGGTAAGTATATTTTTAATTATAATGAACAATATCATGTCATATCTGCTATTGCAGGTATCATTGTATTCTCAGTTTTTATTTCATGGAATTTCGGGAGAATGCAGAAGGCAAAGAATATTAAACAATAAATTTTAGGAGTTTTAAAATGAAAAAAATATTAATAATTATCGGTTTAAGTTTTTTAGTGATTTTAGTTGTTTTAATATTAAGCGTATTATTTTTATTTAAATACGGATTTGCCAATAAAAAATATGTTTATTTCAGCAAGGGTACATCAGTTTTTAAAAACTGGGATGAAGTGTTTAATAATCCGTCAGAGGCTCATGTTTATACATTAAATACAGGCACAATGGGAGGCGACAGATATGGCGGATTAAAGATTGATGCAGAGGATAGATATAAGAGGACGGATGTCCCTGCATTTTTAATCAGTCATAAAGTACATGGCGACTTTCTTGTAGATACAGGATTTGACAGTTCTTTCAGTAAAAATCCGCCCTTTGGTAATTATCCCTTCTTAATTAGAAGCTTTTTAAAAAAGATAGGCAATACTGATATTACTCAGGAAAAAGGAAGTGACATTGCTAGCCAGTTAAAAAAGCATAATGTGCAAGTTAAAAAAGTTTTTTTTACACATCTTCATCCTGATCATACGGCAGGAGTGCCTGAGTTAAATAAAAATATAGAATATTATTGCGATAAGAATGAAATAGATTTTTTTGTAAAAGCAGTACAATATGGTGACCACTTAAAAAATATCGAGATTTTAAATCTTATTGATTTTGATAAAGCAGTAAAGATGCCTTTTTTTGACAAATGTATCGATGTTTTTGGAGACGGATCATTCTGGGCAATATCAACACCTGGGCATACCGATGGTCATGTGTCTTATCTTGTTAACAGCAAACCCGTTCCTGTTCTTATAACAGGTGACGCTGCATTCTATTATTGGGGTTTTAAGACTCTTATCGGTTCTGATTTTGATAAGAATAAAATAAAAGCTGCTAAAAGCCGTAAAGCCCTTTATGATTTTATAAATAAATATCCAAAAATAAAAGCACTTTTAGGACACGAAGTGTTAAGAAAGGATTAAAATATGTTTGATAAAAATATTATTGAAATAATTAAATCAAGAAAATCAACAAGGACTTATATAAATGAGCCTTTAAGTAATGAAGTAAAATCTAAAATTTTTGAAATCATTAAGAATCATGGAAGTGTCCCATTCGACAGCAGCATTATGTTTAAATTTATAGAAAGCGGTAAAACATTAAATAATGAAAAAATTGGTACATATGGCATGATATCCGGGGCAAAGTATTTTATTGCAGGGTCAGTAAAAAAATCCCGTTATGATATGGAGGATTTTGGTTATGCAATGGAAAAATTGATACTGCATATGACAGATTTAAATTTAGGCACCTGCTGGCTTGGAGCTTCATTTAAAAGAACTCAATTTACCGGATTTTTAGATATAAAAGATGACGAAATTATTCCTGCTGTTACACCTGTTGGATTTTCAAAAAAAAGTGTAAAAGGTAATTTGATTAGGATGGTTATTGGTTCGAAAAACAGAAAAAGATGGAATGATTTATTTTTTAATGAATCTTTTAGTAACATTTTAAATGAAAATGATGTTGGAGAATACAAAGTGCCTCTGATAATGGTAAGGCTGGCTCCATCTACAGTAAATAAACAACCTTGGAGGATTGTAAAAACCGGGATGGGATTTCATTTTTATTTACAAAGGCATTCTTTTTTTACAAGTATATCCTCAAAGATGCAAATTGATTTCCAGAGGATTGATATAGGAATAGCAATGTGCCATTTTGAACTAGCTTGCAATCAGATTGGATTAAAGGGTAAATGGGCTATTAATGATCCCTGTATTAATACAGCAAACGATGTTTTGTATATAACAAGTTGGATTCCCAATAAATAAGGAACAAAATAATGAAGGTGAAGTTTAAATGGATTGGAGGGGCGACTTGGATTCTCCAGATTGATGATATAAAAATAGCCTGTGATCCTGTTTTATGCCCTAAGGGTACAATACATGATTATAAATTTTTTAAATCAAAAAGACTTAGTGAGCCAATATACAATGAAGATGATTTTGATGGTATTGATATATGGCTTATAACGCATGGGCATGAGGATCATATCGATAAATTTGGTATAAAATATATAAAAGAAGATTCATATATAATTACGGATAAGAGTGCTGTTAAAATTTTACAAGAATCAGGTATTAAAAAATACAATTTATTAAGATGGGGTGATATTAAGATTTTAAATATAAATCAATATGACATTAAGATTAAAGCAGTTCCTGCTGTGCATGGAGTAAATCCTCTGGTAGCAAGACTGGCAGGGAATGTTAACGGATATTTGCTGGAAATAAAATACGGAAATACAAAAAAAACAGTTTATATAACCTCTGATACTGTAAATCATAAAAAAGCCGTTAATGCGGTTAAAAAAGAAAAAATTGATTTGATGATTCCCAATATGGGAGCTGTTTATAAACGTACAAAATTTGGTGTTATGACATTAACAGCCGGGATGTTAAAAGAATTAATTGTTTTATTAAATCCGGAAATTGGTCCGACTTCAAGACATGGGTAACACTACACCGTCAGGACATAGGTAACACTTGTCCGATTCTTCTTCCTTTATTTATAATCTTTTTTTCCGGGATTAGCAACTTTGTTTTATTATCAAAACTGCC